>MJGMH2__coassemble_877_pt1 | contig 45828 bp, 43 predicted proteins | sample MJGMH2__metabat2_low_PE_014 | metagenome-assembled genome bin MJGMH2
AAGGAACATTCTGTTGTTGTCTGTTTCAGCAGCAACTTTGATATCATATCATAGCGTCTAAGCTTTGTCAACAACTTTTTTGTTTTAACTGACCTTTTTTGTTTTTTCCAGTCAGCCCTCCCCTCAGGTTTATGGGGAGGCTTTTAATATAGCATTCCCACCCCAACTTGTCAAGGAGATTTGTTTTATTTTTTTGAACAATTTCCTGTTTTATTTTACAACTACTAAATATGCCTGTTTTTTCTTATTGCTTCTGCTTTTTCTTCTAAAATATCCCTTTCATAACCCCTCCCAGAAGGATAGAGATAATATTGTACTGATAAAGAAATGTAAGCCAAGAGCTATGATTAACCTGTTCCATCAGCATTCCTCCCATCGGTGTAGCAGAGAAGAGCTTGAGCAGAAAAAGAGAGAGCCACAAAAGCAGAAAGCCGTAAGCAAAACCTACGGCTGCGCCTGCCATATGATTTAGACCGTGAATGATCGGTAATCGGGCAATAATATCCAGCCATCTAACTGCCAGGTGAACCAGGATAAACACAATCATAAACAGAACAGCTGATACAACTGCGCTGATAAGCATGTCAGCCAGATAAGCGCTGATATATTCTGTAAACTGATTTACTCCCAGCATGTGATAAATTTCGCTATTATTGTTTTCCAGCAAAATTTCTTTCACTGATTCCGGCAGATTCATCTTCTCAATGGAGAGCCTCTGGGCAGAAGGCGGTGACACCTGGCTTTCCTCAAGGGATTCCCAGCCGGCTGCTGAGAGAATGGCATTGCCTGCTTTCAAACGAATGGATGGGTTTTCCTTTAAAAAATCTGTCACATAAGGTGCTGCCAGCTTTACGATTATGATTGTAAGAATTAAGGCACCCAAAGATACACATTGCTTTAGCAGACCACGATAATGGCCATATAGCATCATACCAACTAAAAATACACCTGCCCCTATGGACAGCCAATGCTCTAATATCATATATACCACTTCTTTCCATTCTGGTTAAAAACCGCCCTGTCTCCCGATCAATCTGCTTCCATGAATTACTGACTCAGAACCAGTCTCTCAAGTGCAGCAGCCACCCCATCCTCATCGTGGGTCAGAGTCTGCTCATCTGCTGCTGCCTTGGCTGAGTCCGTTCCATTTCTCATGGCTATCCCAATTCCAGCTGCCATTAACATTGAGATATCATTTTCCCCGTCTCCAAAAGCAATCGTATCCATTCTGGGGATTCCCAAATAGTCTGCCAGCCAGAGAAGTCCCTCTCCCTTTGTGGCTCCCTGAGCATTCAGTTCCAGATTATTACTTAGAGAAGAGCTTATAATGATATCCTTCCTCTGGCTTAACTCTCTTCTCAGGCACTCCCGCTCCTCCAAATTTCCAAAGAATACGTTCAGCTTTTCCACATCAGTGCCGGTTTCCCTTACAAATGCTTCTGCATCAGGCACAATCTCTCTGGTTTCACGGATCATTTTCTGAACGGTCGGATCGATTCCATACTCATCCATATGCTCAATAAAGGCCGTCTGTGAGATTCCCTTTCCGTTGATATATGGATCATACATGGCATGATATTTCTTTATAATACCTATGAGCTCCAATACTGTTTCATTGGACAGAGTACAGCTTTTAAGTGGCTTCATTGTTCTCAGATCGACAATGGCTCCTCCATTGGTTGTAATCCCGTAACGCACTCCGGGAATCTCTCGAATATTCTCTGGTATTCCCTCAGCCGCTCTGCCTGTAGCAGGCACAATCTCTATTCCCAGCTGTGCACAGCGGCTCAGAGCCGTAAGGTTGCCCTGGGAAAGTTTTTTCTGGCTGTTCAGGATGGTACCATCTAAATCAAAGGCAATGAGACCGATCTTTTTCATATAAAATGCTCCTCTTTTAATATAAGAAGTCCCTCTTTATCGTACTTGGACGAAAAGATTCCTGTCAGACGCTTCACAAAGGAAGGATTTTCTGCCATATCAGCAGCCTCCTCAATTAAAGCTTCCGCATTCTCTTTGGTAAGAAGAATTCCATCTTCCTCCATAATTTCAATTCGCTCATAAAGGGCTAACATACTCTTTCCTGAAATAGTGCAGTCAATTCCATCAGCATATTTGCAGGCATACTTGGCAAATTCATCAATGTCCATCTCTGCCTGATCCTCCGGGTATTCTTCCTCCGGATCAGAAGGTATTTCTGTTGAGGGCAGCTTCTCCTCAGAGCCTTTGTGATGGCTTCCCCCCCTGTTAAGAGGGGAACTTTGATGCGACCGGAATGAAGACTCCTGATTTCTCTGAGCTGCAGGCGCCGCAGAAGCCTGAGTCTGGGAGACATCCTTCATCGGATCAGGTTCTTCTCTTGAAGGAATCGCTGATTCCTCTGCCCGGCTCCCTTCCTCTTTAGGGAGAATCGCCCTGCCTGTGGCCTCTCTCTTAATCTCAAGATGGCTTACAGGACGGTTATCTTCCTTGGGTTCATTCCCTTCTTCTGCTCCTGCAAATTCAAACTGCTTTGTAAATCCCGGATAGTTCTGTCCCATCTCCTGCAGGCTGCCGGGTGTATCTATCAATACCACATTCATGCCTGTCTCATCTCTGTCCATGAGTTGATTTAAGTCCTGGAGCGTACTCTCTGTCATCATGCCTGCCTGCTCTATAATGAGATCCTTGCCTGCAAGCTTATCTGACACTTCCTGTACACCCTTCAAATTCAACCTTTGCCCTGTGATCCTGGCTGCCTGGTTCTTAGAGCCCCTTTCTCTGTGAAGCTTCTTCAGAATCTCCACGGCCTTCTTTAACCCCTGCTCCGGAACCTCTGCTTCTATCATAAAATGACAGGCTGTCAGCGTAGTCCCCCCTCTCTTCATCCCTCTAATGTCGGTAAGAACACGCGTCTGAGCCATTTCCACTTCCTGATGGAATCCATCTCCCTCTGAAAGTCTGGACATTTCCTTTGCAAGATTGGCCTGAGCCTCAGCTTCCCGAATCCGGGCCTTTAAGACTTCATCAGACATATCCGGTGTGGGAACAGACTCTGATTCTGACCACATGGAGGCCTCCCGATCCATCTCAGGCTCTATCACAACCTGAGAGCCGGCAGCCTCCTCCTGAGCCCATCCCTCTTCTTCATAACCATTGGATTCATCATATTCATTCTGATATGCATCTTTATACAACTCTCCCCTGGGGGATGCCTCAGGCTCCCTGGTGTATGCAGTCTCTTCATGAACACGGTCAAATGACTCCTGGTATATGCCGGGAGCTTCTTCGTTCAGAACATCCGAAGCCTGATACTCCACAGATCCACCCATATGATATCCCTGTTCCACTGCTTTTAATTTGGCCTCGTATTTATCTCGGTTCTCCACCAGATCCATCTGGTATTTTGTGAGTGGAGCCAGCTGAATTTTAAGCTCCATCGCTTTATCCACATATTTGCCCAGACCAAACATCAGCATAATTTTATCACAGGCCATAATGCAGAGATCATCCATACCAGCTTCACTGTAAAGCTTTGCCAGCTCATAGAGCCACTTCTCATCCAGATCCAGATTGCAATATTGCTCCAGTGTATGAATCAGCTGCTGAGCAGGGGCTCCTTTGGCTCCTAAAATCAGATATCGAAGGATATATTGCCTTGGATCATCAGGAGACTGAACACAAAACTCCCTATAATAATCCTCTGCCTCCTTAAGACTCCCCTCTTTCGCGGCCAGCTCTGCCAGCTTGTACAGAAGCCTCTTTCCAATGGGGGACTGTTCAAACGCCAGAAGCAGAATATCCTTGGCCTCCCGGTACTCCTCATTTTTCTCATAAATGGTAGCAGCCATAGAAAGGATATTGATACTTCGCACTCTTCGCCAGTCAATGGTGTCCGCAATTTTCATAGCTGTTTCAAAATCACTTCTTGCCACCATTTTCTTAATCTGCTCAACCTTAATGTTAAACTCGTGTTTATCCATCTTTTGCATCTCCCTATTGCCAATTTCCAGTCTGGAAATAAATACCCTGATGATTTATAATTCTGTCCTGCCTTCCAACGCCCGAAGAAGGGTTACTTCATCTATGTATTCCAAGTCTCCTCCAACCGGCACACCACTGGCAATTCGGGTGACTTTGATTCCTGTTGGTTTAATTAACTTACTTATATACATAGCTGTAGTTTCTCCCTCCAGGCTGGAGTTCGTCGCTATAATAACTTCCTCCACCTGGGACTGAAGACGCTGCATTAATTCCTTCAGCTTAATATCATTGGGACCAATTCCAAGTATAGGGGAAATGGCTCCGTGAAGCACATGATAAACCCCTTCGTATTTACCTGTCTTTTCATAGGCAGCCAAATCTCTGGTATTCTCCACTACCATAATGGTCTTGTGGTTCCTTCTATCACTGTGGCAGATAGGGCACAGCTCCTGATCTGTAAGGGTAAAACACTCCTTGCAGTAACGGACATGATTCTTAGCTCCTGTCATAGCGCCTGCCAATTCTTCCACCTGTTCCTTTGACATATTAATAATGTGAAAAGCCAGCCTTTGAGCTGATTTGGCTCCTACTCCCGGAAGCTTTGACAATTCCTCTATTAATTTAGTGATTTGACTGCTGTAATAATCCATTAGAAGGGAAACCCTCCGCCCAGACCACCAGTAAGTTTTGACATGGCTTCACTGCTTTCTGTTTCCATCTGTCGAAGCGCCTCATTGGTCGCTGCTACAATTAAATCCTCCAGCATCTCAATATCCTCAGGATCTACTACTTCTTCTGAAAGCTTTACAGATACTACTTCCTTTTTACCTGATACAGTGACAGTGACTGCTCCCCCTCCGGAAGCTGCCGTGTATTCCTTCATTTCCAATTCCTTAGTTGCCTCTTCCATCTGACGCTGCATCTTCTGTGCCTGCTTCATAAGATTATTCATATTGCCAGGCATACCGCCTGGAAATCCGCCACGTTTCGCCATGGTGTATTCCTCCTCATCTCTGTTTTTTATAGTGATCGCCTGTGATGACTCCTCTGTCATTCTTCCTCTATTATGTCCATATGGATCTTTTCTTTCAGTTCCTCTGCCGTAACATAGATTGTATTCAATCGCTCTCCATGCCCTGCAAGTCTGGTTTTAAAGTAAATCGCCTTCCCATAATTATCTTCCACATATTTCTCCAAATGTCCAATGACTGTCGGCCGTTTTCCCATATCATAGCTCATGGAATCCATAAAAACAATGGTAAGGCAGCCCTCTCCCCCCGGCTCTACCACTGTATCGCGCAGGTAGGACTTAGCTCCCCCTCCAATGCTCCTTACAATTCCGGCCCATTCGTTTCGCACCAGCTTTAAGTCCTCCATCTGAGCCTGGGGAAGAGTCACCTTCTCAGGCGGAATCTCCGCCTCCAAAGGATATGCTCCGGGACTCTTTGCCATGGAAGAAGCTGTTCCTGAAAGGGATGCACCGGAAACCGTTCCTGAGGAAGGAATGGAAATAGAACCGTTCTCCAGAGCCTCCAGCTGTTCTTCCAGATCCCCAAGGCGCTGTAAAATAGAGTCCAGATTGGGCTCCATCTCCGGCCGGGTCAGCTTAATAAGAGCCACCTCTACCAAAACCCGCTTCTGGGACGTATAGCGCAGCTGGTTAGAAAGATCGGAAAACACTCGGATGTAACGCATCAGCGTAGAGCCCTCAGCCCTGGATGCATCCTCTTTTAACTGCTTTAGATTCTCCTCCGACATGTCTACAAGACCTTCCCCATCATCAGTGCTTTGGATCAGAAGGAGGTTTCGCATGTACCAGATAAAGTCTGTCACAAACTGTCCAATCTCTCTGCCCTGTATAATAACTTCCTCCAGAATGCAGATACACTCTTTTGTTCTTCCTTCCTGCGCCCCGTTGAACATGCGGCTGAACACACCGGTGTCCACAGCTCCCAACACTTCCAAAACGGTTTCGTAGGTTAAAACGGTTCCATAATGAAATGCTGCACACTGATCCAAAAGACTGAGCCCATCTCTCAGAGAGCCGTCTGCCGCCTTGGCTACATACATGAGCGCCCTGTCTTCTACGGGAATTTGCTCTGCCAGTGTCAGTTCCCGAAGACGATCCGCTATTGTCTCCATAGAAATACGCTTCAAATCATAACGCTGACACCTGGATAAAATCGTGATAGGGATCTTGTGAGATTCTGTTGTTGCAAGTATAAATATAACATAAGATGGCGGTTCCTCCAATGTCTTTAGCAGAGCGTTAAAGGCTCCGATGGATAACATATGAACCTCATCAATGATATATACCCTGTATCTTCCCTCAGTGGGAGGATACTGAACCTGATCCCGAATGTCACGTATATTCTCTACACCATTGTTAGAAGCGGCATCAATTTCTACTACATTCATAGATGCACCGGAGAGGATCGACTGACAGGTGGAACATTGGTTGCAGGGGCTTCCATCTACAGGATGCTCACAGTTAACTGCTCTGGCATATATCTTGGCAATACTGGTTTTCCCTGTGCCCCTGGTTCCACAGAACAGATAAGCATGACCAATACGATCCGATGTTATTTGATTTTTTAAAGTCTGAACAATGGGATCCTGTCCTTTTACATCTGTAAATGAAACAGGACGCCATTTGCGGTATAAGGCCGTATATGACATCTTCACTGCTCCTTATGTGTCCCTTAAATGGTGATTTACTCATCTCCAAAGCTGATTCCTACCATCTTGGCATCTTGAATCATAGAGCATTGGGGATCTACTGTCTTCAGCTTTCCTGCCACCTCAGAAAGGGGAACCTTCGTAATATTGTTATTCTTCACTGCTACCATATATCCATATTCTTTCTCCAGGATCAGTTTGGCTGCTACTGCTCCCATCCTGGTGGAGAGAACCCGATCATAGGCGCATGGTTCACCGCCTCTTTGCATGTGTCCCGGCACAGTTACCCGAACCTCCATACCTGTTATCTCCTGAATACCGGCTCCAATTTCGTATGCTACCGATGGATAGACGATGCGGCTCTTTTTCTTTTCTTTCAATTCTTTTTTAGTCATGCCGGCGTTCTCCCTGGAAATAGCCCCTTCTGCAACTGCCAGAATCGAAAATCTCTTGCCTGATTTAGAACGCTTGGTCAAAGCTTCACAGACACGGTTAATGTCATATGGGATTTCCGGAAGAAGAATAATGTCTGCGCCTCCTGCCAGCCCTGCGTACAAAGTAAGCCACCCCACCTTATGTCCCATGATTTCCACAATAAACACACGGCCATGGGAGGCAGCCGTCGTATGAATACAGTCAATGGCATTGGTGGCTACATCCACTGCGCTCTGAAAGCCGAAGGTCATATCTGTACCCCACAAATCATTATCAATGGTTTTGGGAAGTGAAACAATATTAAGCCCCTCCTGACTGAGCATATGAGCCGTTTTCTGGCTTCCATTACCACCCAAAACAACAAGGCAGTCCAGCTTTAGCTTGCGGTAAGTATGCTTCATAGACTCTACTTTGTCCAATCCGTTCTCGTCAAGAATGCGCATCTGCTTAAACGGCTGACGGGATGTTCCAAGTATGGTTCCTCCCTGAGTCAGTATACCGGAAAAATCACAAGGCTTCATAACCTGATAGTCTGCATACATCAGTCCTTTATAGCCGTCTTCAAATCCAATTATCTCTACGTCATCAATTCGGTTGTACAAAGATTTGGCTACACTGCGCATCGTAGCATTCAGTGCCTGACAGTCTCCGCCGCTGGTCAGCATCCCAATTCTCCTCATATTCCACTTCCTCCTTATCAGACTTTTTTCGCTTCCGCTATCTGGTGAATGCTTCTATTATACCCATTGTGTCATTATAACCGAAAGGGATTCACGGGGCAAGCATAAATTAAAGTGTGGAGCGAAAGCCAATCAACGAAAACTAAATCGAACATTACAAAGGGGATATAAATCTACCGCCACGGTGCATCCGTATCGTCAGATTTATATCCCCTTTATTTTAAATCCACGCGCCTTGCTTTGTGTAATGACCACGAACGTTACTCCTGCAGTTAGCTCGGCCCAGGCAGCCTTACGGCACACGGGAGATTCTGCTTAGTGCTGCTGCATTCCTGCCCTGACACGGTTCACAGATTCCTGTTGCGTAAGACCCAAACGTCAACGCCACTTACATAAGGCAGCTTCGCAGTACATTACCCGAGGCAAGACATCACCCCTGCTGGAGCGGATTGCAGGTACAGGGCACCGCTATCTCCCCGGCTGCGTGGAAGCTTTATGACTCAGTCAGATCTGTAAAAACTGTGAAGATCATCAGAATTTCCTGTAAAAGCTTCACAATTTCCTGTTTAGTATACTCTGGGAAAAGGTATTTGTCAAGGGGCTGGCCGGAGCGGGACACGACAAACGCATGAATGAACGGACTATGAACAAGTTCGTAATAAGAGATATTTTTAAGATGATTTTATTTGATTTTCTCCAAAAAAATCAATAGTTCTTATGCAATATCTGCTCTCAGAACATATTGTTAATAAATTGTTCATTCATGCGTTTGTCCCGTGATATTTTTAGGTTCTTTATGAAGAAACATCCCGAGCGAATGCTCGGGACTTTGTCTACAGTAGAAGGACTGGCTGCCATGCCCGTCCTTCTACTGTATAAATATATTTATCCAATATCTTCTGTCAACCGGAATGTAATAACTTTTTTTTCTGCATTAATCTCGCAGACCATAGCATAGTATGTCCGTTCAATACAGATATTTCCTGTATCTGTAAGGCTAATCAAAAGAAGTGAATTTCTTTCCTCATCAAGAACAACCGCTGCTACTCCGTCCGTGACAACTTTGTATTCGTGTGGTAATTCAGCTACCCACTCGCCAATTTTAAAAGTATACATATAATCAATAACTCCCTGTCTTCTTAGTCTCCAACAATTTTTCCAGCGTTATTTAAAGACGCAACTCGTTTACCGCTTCGAAACAACTTCCATTCTTTTTTTGTACCATCATATCCTGTATGCCCGGCAGTGTCTTTTTCTATTGTGTATCTGGAATCTTTTTCGCTTGTAAACCTTCCGTAATCCTTATTTTTAGGAGTTCTACCATTTTTATCTTTAAACCGGTCAAGGTCAACCGTATCTTTGGATCCGTTTTTCTTAACACTATTAGATACATCTTTTGCTGCATCTTCAGCTCTCTCCTTTGCTGAAGCTTGCATTATTGCTTCAGACTTCAACTTATCAAAAACATTAGTTATAACAGAAACAGAATCTTTAAAACATTGCTTAAATACACTAACAATGCTTGGAAACTTAGGTGATACAATTGTCCAGTTTAATCCTATAACAGCTGCAGCACCCGCAGCTGTAACTGCAAGATAAGCATCGCCGAACACAAGGGGACCATCGGCCGTTGCAGCAACAAAACCACTACCAACAGCCATCAGCGACACTACAACCGCTGTAGGAAGACTGAGAGCTTTCAAATTGTATTCGAGTTGTTTGAGTGGTGAAGTTGAGTTGATAGTAACACTACGCATCAGATTCTCAGGTTGGAGCATAGGCACAAACTCAGCATCCACATTTTCCCTATAATAAGCTGCAAGTTCAGGATCATCAGAAATAGCTTGTAAAAAAATTGTTTTAGCCGCCAGAGTAAGTGCATCACACTGATTGCGTAGTGCTTCAACGATAGAATCCTCGGCTACCGAGTATATATCGTTAGGGCTCTGCTGCAAATTTTCCGCAAATGCTGTTATACTCATCGAGCAAATTAAGGAAACAGTTAATATGCAGCTGATGATTTTGTTTGCCATTTTTCTCATAAAACCCTCCATTTCCGAGACCGTTTCCGGTTTTGTGTAAACTAACAAACTGACATAAGACAGGTCATTCGCTACATTGAGCAGAACTGATTTTTGAGGTTCTGCCCTTGCTTGTATTATAATACAGTTTCAGGACATGTCAAGCAGAGCCGGCTTAGCCACACGACAAACGCATGAATGAACGGACTATGAACAAGTTCGTAATAAGAGCTATTTTTAAGATGATTTTCTCCAAAAATCAATCGTTCTTGTGCAATATCTGCTCTCAGAACATATTGTTAACAAATTGTTCATTCATGCGTTTGTCCTGCGGAGCCGGAGCCTTTACTGCACACCTGTCTTTTTAGTATGCCTCAAATCCTGAAAAAATTCCTTCATTATCAACGAGCACTCCTCACCTAGTATCCCTGTCTCGGTCTCTGCCTGATGATTAAAGCCTGGCTGGTGAAGCATATCCAGAACAGAGCCTGCACATCCTGCTTTGGGATTGGTACAGCCTATCACAACCCTGGGAATACGAGCCTGTACAATGGCCCCGGCACACATAGGACAGGGTTCCAGGGTCACATAGAGAACGCAGTCCTCCAACCTCCAGTCTCCCAGCTTTTTACAAGCCTTTCGGATAGCAGAAATTTCCGCATGAGAGAGAACACTTTTATCGGCATTTCGTCGGTTGTATCCCCTTGCTATGATTTGTCCCTTATGAACCACCACGCATCCAATGGGTACATCTCCCACAGCAGCAGCTCGTCCGGCCTGACGGATGGCCTCTCTCATGAATGCCTCATCCTGCTTACGCCTATCTTCTGCCAAGAGAATCGCCTGTTCTTTTGCAATCCGCTTCTTCTCCATGCGCTGCTCCCAGCGACGCTGCTTTGTGGCCTGACCCTTTTCATTTTGTGTAACAGGTGTAGCAATGGAAGCGCCAGAACCTCCATCACTTTTTGTGTTGAAACTGCTGGCACAACCACCTTTTTTCATATTATCTTGTAAAAAGCCCCGGGCTCTCTTAGCTGGCTCTATTGTCATCGGATCTTTCCCCTTTTTGATTTCTATAGATAATATCTTCGATTTGTCATGTATATTATATAGAACAAACTCAAAAATGAAAAGCACCGGTTTGAGATGGCGGATAAAGAACTTTCCCTTAATCTTGATTCTGCAAACGGATATCTGTGTACCAGTAGCCAAAGCGTCCATCCTGGGAGGGCTGCTTTTTTGACAGCACAAAATGAGGAAATCCAAACATGGAAGCCATATATTTTTCATTGCTATAGTAATTTCCCGGAACTCCCAGTATATATCGGATTCGTTTTCCTCCATCTCCTCCAATGCGAGCTAAAACCAGATAGCGATAGTTATAATAACCGTGAAGCAGGAAGCTATTGTTCCCATAATTCCAGTTTTCTCTGGGAAGAAGACCAATATCTTGTGGCTTAATTGTGAGAATCTCACATCCATTGGCACTGTCAAAGGCCTGAATCTTAGGATATCGCTTCCGAAACCCTTCCCACAGCTGCTGAGGCTGATAATATTCCTGCTCTTCCTCCTCTAAGCGCGCCAGCTCCTGGGGATCCCCTAAGGAGAACGCCTCCTCTCCGGAATCCACCACCGGCGGCTCCTTGGAAGCAGAGCCGGATGAGGGAGTTTCCGGCACGCCCAAAGGAGCCTTATCCGGCAGAGCTTCACTGGATGTACGAATTTGATCAGAGTCTGTATTCATTCCATGTACCGGGGAAACAGTGGGGGCTCCACCTGATCCTGATGTCCAGAAACCATTGGGAGGCTGAATCAAATTGGAAGGCTGAACCGTGTTGGAAGATTGGGACATAAGGTTCAGAGGAACCGGTCTGGCCGCAGGCGTCAATGCTCCCCCAGATCCAGATGCCCTGTTGGAAGCAATCGCTGCAACGAGAGCTGCTGCTGCATCATTCATGCTGATTCCTGTAGAAGTCATAGCGCTACTCCCCCTGTCCTTGAGTGCTGCCTCCTGAGCTGACTGTATCTCCTGATCCAATGATTTGCTCCACCTCCCTTCCATCATCTGACCTCTCAAATTCTGCTCCCCTTCCATTTCCTCATCCGAGAGCTTGCAGCGTATTTCCTCCCTTTCTTCCGGAGCGTTCTCCCTTGTCTGAACTGTCTCTGGCATCTGAATGTTCTCCTCCATCTGAACTGCCTCTGCCGGTTGAGCTGCTGCCTCCACTGTAAATGGATTCTTCTTTGAATTCTCCATCTCACCAGACTCAGCAGGCATCTCTACCCCCTCCGGCTCAACGAAAGACACCGGCATTGCCCCCTTAATACCAGAGTGATCCTGTTCCTCTTCCTGTGCCTTCATTTCCCGATCCAGTTCTTCTATTTTTTTATGTATTTGCTCATCTGTATTCCCACAGTATTCAGAGGTAACCTGAGCCAGTTCAAGCTCTGCCGCCTGAGCTACCGCATCCTCCCATATGGTGGTATAAGACCTCCAGGACTCTCCCTTTTCATGGATGGTCAGACCATAACACTGATCCATGCAGCATCCGGAATCAGCTGTATTATCTACTGCAAGTGCTACCCTGAATTCACCAGAGCCTCCCCGTATAAAAATGCTCCCCAAAAAAATCTCTCTTCCCGGAGCCAGAAGATAAACCCCCAGGTCACTGCTGCCCACATAGACCTTTTTTACATTAACACTCAGTTTACACTGTCCGTTCCTGGCCTCCATCTTGGCAAAGCCGATATTCTTGCCCTTTACTTCCCCCTCGTAAGCATAGATATAGGATATCAGTCTTCGATAATTGGTCATACGTTCTCTCCTCCCATCTTATCTGCAGCTACCCCGAAAACGGCCTATCTGCGTTTATAAATATTTTATGCAAATACCCCTTGAAAGTATGTTAGGAAAATGTTATCTTATATCCAGATATAAATAAAAATTTTTTCCAATATTAGTATCCGGCAGTGAAACGCTTCGGAGAATACCTGCAACTACTATTAACGTATGGAAAGGTGGCAACAATTATGAGAATCATCAAAGCATCTGATTACAATGAACTAAGCCGCAAAGCAGCCAATGTGATTGCATCCCAGGTCACGATGAACCCTGACTGTGTACTGGGACTGGCAACTGGATCCACTCCTCTTGGAACTTATAAGGAGTTAATCGAGCGCTATGAAAAAGGGGATCTGGATTTTTCACGAATTAAGAGTGTCAATCTGGATGAATACAGAGGACTTACAAAAGAAAGCGATCAGAGCTATTACTACTTCATGCATAACAATCTCTTTAAGCATATTAACATTGATCCTGAGAACACAAATGTTCCTGATGGAACTCAGCCTGACAGCCAAAAGGAATGTACCCGCTATGAAGGGATCATCCATAGCTTGGGAGGCATCGATCTTCAGCTTCTTGGACTGGGACATAATGGACATATTGGCTTTAATGAACCGGATCAGGCGTTTGCCCCTGTTACCCACTGTGTGGATCTGGCTCAGAGTACCATTGATGCCAACAAGCGCTTCTTTGCCTCTGCCGATGAAGTTCCCAGACAGGCCTACACCATGGGAATCGGAACGATTATGAAAGCTTCCAGAATTCTTCTTGTGGTAAGCGGAGAGGACAAGGCTCAGATTCTTCGGGATGTACTCTTTGGCCCAATTACACCTCAGGTTCCTGCTTCTGTTCTTCAGTTACATAAAGATGTGATTGTGGTTGCAGACAAGGCCGCCGCATCCAAATTCTAGGATAGTAAGTCTCTTACGAAGAGCGCACAGATATCCAGCTTGTAAGGTGCCTTTTTTGCCGATTTAGCACTCAAAATCACGGGGGCTCTTGTAATTGCTATATACATTTCCATAAAAATAAAGACAGAAAAACAGACTTTAAAGCTTCACTTTATTCTTTCTCTCATTTCACTATGCTTAATTTATGCATTTGCATGGACGAATTTTGAATCTTCTTGGATTTTAATTTGTTTTTGTGGCATAGCTGAACTATATTTTACAAGAAAACGGGCCGGATTAATAAAATAAGCAAAGAGGACGCTTCCACATTCCAAAGCGTCCTCTTTGCCATTCTATCCTATTTAACTGATTCATACTCTGTGTTATAGGTAATATAATCATCATCCCCATGCTTGATGGTGTCACCTTCAAAGTTAGCTCCATTTACCCTCAGCTTCAGCTTTGACAGCTGGAAGTTCTCTGTAAAGGTATTGCCAATCTCTGTGAGAAACATTTCATCAGAATGTCCCTGGCCGCTTTCTGCCTGATTCAAGTCCAGGATTCCCACAGCTTCCTCTGTCCGGCTCTCTCCTCCCGGTCCCTGAAGGCTTTGTCCTTCTCCGCCCTTCACTTCAAACTGTAAAACCTTTGTCCCCTGGGTAAGAACACCATATTCCATCAGCCTGTCTACCAAAAGCTGTGCGTCCGGCTCCTCTGTATCCAGAGAATCCATGTCCTGCACCAGCCCATTCTCCGTACCGTGATATATAGAAATTACAGTCACCGGCATTACCTCCGGATCTGGTACCTTGTCCTCAGCTCCGCCAGTGCCGGAAGTAACCTGAAGCTCTCCCCTGTCTGCTGCTGTAGTCTGTTTTTTCTGCTTCTCAGTTGTAGGAGTACAGGCTGCCAGAGATACTGCTACCATAACTGCCATAATACCCATTAACCATCGTTTCATACTAGTCACTGCCTCCTTTAATTCTCTTCAAAGCTTCTGAACCAGGCACTCAGCTTGGTCATCGCCTTGATCAGAGCTTCCAGCTCATCCTTTGTCAGTTCTTTCACCGCCCCGTCAATCATCTGTGCATGGAACTTTTTGTGATGATGATAGGCCTTTATCCCTTTTTCCGAGAGGGAAATGTATACAACCCGCCGATCCTCGCTGCTCCTTTGACGCACCACATATCCCTTTTTCACTAAACTGTTCATGGAAATAGTCAGGGTTCCCACTGTGACTGACAGCTCTCTGGCTATAGACGACATATTCTTAGGTGCCTGAATGCCAATGGCATCCATCACATGCATATCGTTATTGGTTATGTCCTTAAACTCCGAGGTGATAATCGCCTTCTGCTCCATATCATTCACATCCCGGAATAAATTTACCAAAACATGATTCAGCGTATCGTAAGCTCCCACATTTCTCCCTTTCACGTTCTGTTTCAAAAGCTTCCTACTGATTGTACAGTATTTTAAGTGTTCGCACAAGCCCCAAAATCCTTATAAAATTCTTACAAGGCAGCAGCATGAAAATCACTGATCCAGCACAAGATGAGCAAAGACCTTTCCCCGCTCCTCAAAGTTTTTAAAAATTCCATAGCTGGCTGCAGCCGGAGACAAAAGGCAGCTTCTTCCCGGTTTGGTTACTTCTTTAGCGATGCCCACTCCATCCTCCAGATGATCTGCCAATACAAGTCTGGATCTGTCTCTAAAATCAGGATAAGAGCTGTGTATCTCCTGGTAAATGCGCTTTCCTGTGGATTCCATCAAAATAATATGGGGCACCTGGCACAGGGACAGATATTCTATCAGCTCCCTGTAATCGATTCCCCGATCCATCCCGCCAATAAGAACTGTATCTGTATCTTCCAGTGTCTTAAGCGCCTGAATGGTGGTGTGACATATCGTAGAAATAGAATCATCATAATACTTAATTCCTCCCCGTTCCCCCAGATACTGAAGCCTGTGGGGAAGCGGTTCATAGGACTTAAGTCCCCTCAAAAAGGTTTCATCCTCCATCCCTAAAAGCACACACACACTGTAGGCAATCCCAATATCGAAGTAATTATGCTGTCCCAGAAGCTTAATCTCATCACCAGGAATCCGAAGGGAGCGATCCCCGAAATAGATCCAGGTTCCATCTGCCTCCTCCCTCACATTCAGCTCTGCCTCAGACTCATCTGATCCTGCCCGGATCAACCTGGAGGAGCAAGTCCCCTCTTTTGGCAGACACTGCACATTGCAGATAAGCACATCTGAATCCTTCTGATGCCTGAAAATCTGACGCTTAGATTCCACATATTTTTCCATAGTCCCATAATGATCCAGATGCTCTTCATGGATATTGATCAAAATACCTATATGGGGGGATACCGTCATATACTCCAGCTGGTGGCAGGACAGCTCAAACAGGATCTTTGTCTCCGGCCTGACCTCCTCCACATGATCCAGACAAGGTATTCCAATGTTGCCTACCAGTAAGGTGTCCTCTCCTCCATTTTTCAGAAGATGGTACAGAAGGCTGGTGACAGTGCTCTTCCCTTTGGTTCCGGTAATTCCGATAATCTGATCCCGAAAGCAATGAAAAAACACTTCCGTCTGAGAGAGAATCCTGCATTGATATGCATCAGGATCCTTCTCCAGAACAACGCCCGGACTTTTAAATACCACATCATAATGATCCAGACATTTCTGATAATCAGACCCAGTTATCCACATCACATCCTTATCAGGTATCTCCTTTGGGGACGATTGATCTGCAATGTCCAGTTTAGCATAACTGCCAAGCTGCCTAAGTACCTGGTAGGTAGACTGGCCTTCTCTTCCAAACCCCAGCAGCAGCACCCGTTTCCCCTTGATCCATGGCTCTATTCGTTCAATCACATCGTTTCTCCTTTAGCGGTGCACTCGTTTTATCCACCTACACAGTTGTCCCTCACCAGATGTTCCCAACGGGCAGGAACCAGGTGTTCCTCATCATAATAAGAGGAATATACATTGCCTTCAGATTTATATTTCTGATAGCGATCGGTCCTTTTATAGTAAGCAAGAAGGGCTGGAAGTCTTCCCCCTTCCCCTTCTATCCTGTCAATGGTCTGGACAATGGCTACATTGATCTCATCCCTGCTTCCTACACACTCAAAGGGTTTCTCCTCATGGATGCCCACCAACTGATCCAGAGTCATCTTCATCGTCTCATCCTCCAGCATATTCTTTCCAAAAATATACTCCACCTCCTCCGTCTTTAGGAAGGGGGATAAAATCAGATACACAAACAGACATTTGGGACAGCTTGCGCACCACCGATCCAGCTTACTCCCTACATTACAGCTTCTAAAAATACCGTGATACTGCTTCCGGGATGCAAAATACCGGGCGATCTGATATTCGCTTAACGGACGAAGCATACTGAAATAATATGCGCTTCCAGGCAGATATGCCTTTACATATCGGTGAAAATCCTCCTCAAATTTGAAGCTCTTGGAGTATTGGTGGTTGACGGTACTCCCCTGAACCGTGCTCTCATTGGCGCTGGACTCATTGGACAAGGCCACATAAGGTAAACGATATAGCTTGGCCGCGATCAAACTGGAAAATGCTACCAAAGCAGAAAAAGGGGTATGTCCGTTTAAATACCCCTGCCGGTTCAGCTCCAGCATGTTAGAGTCTAAGGTTCGCCTGACACCTACAACATGAGCAAGGTCCAATCCTGCCACCTCTGTGGTATGGATGGTTGCCCCCCTGGGATTAATAATGTAGGCATAGCAATTCTCCCCTCCCTGTCTTAAAAGCTCCAAGGTTACGGCAGAGTCCTTTCCTCCCCCAATGGGAACAAGAACCCCTTTGATGGCGCCTTCTTCTGTCTGCTCTTCCCGCAGATCTGGGCTGATGCTCCCGGAAAACAGCTCAGCTCCATTCTCTCTCACCAGAATCTCCATAAAATTCTCAGAATCCGCTGACCCAATGCCATTTACATAAAAAAACTCTCCAAGCCCGTTAAAGTACAGATCCTTCCACCAGACAATCTGATCTTCCCTTAAGTAACCTGCTTCCACCACCACCTGAGGGGAGCAGGTGAGCTTCCAATAGCTGATTAACTCCACCATCCCCAGAGAAAAAGCCATCTCCCTCAAAGATGCATCCTCTTTCCGGCAGTTCCTGTCTCCCTCTTCTTTGGGAAATCTCCACATAGGTTTAAAGAACGAAAGTCCTTCTATTTCAAAGCTGTATGTAAAGGTTAGCTCCGTCTCATTTTCCTCTATCTCATATCCTCTGTAAAAAAAGCGCGGATACTGCTCACGCAGTTTCAAATATTGTTCCATAAACGCTCCTCTTTCTCTCAACAGCATAAACCCGCTGTGCGCGCTAAAGTCATACAGCGGATTTCCATAGTTATTATATTCAATAAACCTTTATTTTGCAACGTTTTTTTCTAGGTCATGACCCCTGCCAGTATTACGCTGGCAGCAATTCCCACTGCGGTGGCTATCAACCCGCCTGCCAAGGTGTACCGTGTTTTTGTAATTCCCACAGAGCCAAAGTAGACACTTAAGCAATACATCACTGTCTCTGTGCTGCTCATAAGTATGGATGCCACCAGACCTAAGTAAGAATCTGTACCATGCTCTTTAAAGATGTCCAGTACCAATCCTGTGGCTGCGGAGTTGGAAACCAGACGTACCAAAACCACAGGCACAATCTCAGGGGGAAGATGGATAAGGGCAGCAGGCATTGCCAAAACACCCCCCAGAAAATCCAGAAATCCGGAGGCTCTCAAAATTCCTACGGAAACCATCAAGCCCACCAGAGTGGGAAGAATACCTGCCACTGTACCCATTCCTTTTTTCGCCCCTTCTATGAAATCATCCAGCACCGGGCGGTGAGACAACAAACCGAAGCCTACAATATAAAAGATCGTCAGAGGAACCATAATCTCCGACAAAAATACAAGAAACTTCATATCCTGTCACCTGAAACTGTCTCTTCCTCCCATTCTATTCCCACCAGCCTGCTTTCATGAGCTTCCGGCAGCCAAACAGACTTATTCTAAGGATATTTTTTCAATTCCCCATTCCCGGACTGCCGGATCCTCCCCGCATACGGCTCCCCGAAATCCCTCCATTTCAAATTCCTGGAAATAATAGGTGGTTTCATTCAGCTGATGCTTCACCTGAACCCCCTCATCTTCTATCAGAATCTCAAAGGCATCTAAAGGAAGCTTCATCCCCAGACCCGTCACCTTCATAAAACTTTCCTTTAATACCCACAGCCGGAAAAACCCTTGAATCTGCTCCTCCCGGGAGGATAACCCCTCCAGCCACAAACGTTCATTTCTGTGAAAAAACCGCCTGGCAATTCCCTCCGGCACCCTTTTTACCCGCTCCAGGTCGATTCCCACCGGACTGTGAGCCCACGCACCTGCCGCATAATTCCCTGAATGGGTGAGATTAAAATGAAACCGGGGAAGTTGTGGTATATAGGGCTTTTGGTTCTCCCCATATTCTAACATCATCTCCATTGGATTTAGACCAAAAGGTTCCAGCATCTTGTTCAAAAGAACGCCTGCTCCCAGAGACTGAACTTTACCTGACTCTGTTTTATGAGCTTCTACACACTTCTTCCGCACAGGAGCAACCTTCTCCAGGTAGGCATCAAAAAAACCAGGTGTCCTCAACTGATTGATATCTAACAGTAATATATGTCCCCTTTCCATCTCACCCTCCGTTCCAGACCCTGTAGGCAGCTTACATTGTCTGGCAGAGTCTTCCATAGGATAGATTGTACCATGCACCACCAGTAAGTAAAGCCCTTTTTTAATCTTACAAACAATTCTTAAAAAACAACGGCGTTTCCACCCCCTATCCCCCACCATTTTCCATTCTCTTTCATGGAAAATGCCCTAATCTGCGCGCTTTTCCTCACTTTAGTCCAAAAACGTTAGAAATTTTCAGTTTTTGTAAGAAATATTACGCTTAATTACGTTTACATAAACCCTATTGACCCTGAGGCCGCTCCATAGTATAGTCTCATCTGTCAGACATGACAACGGTTCAGCAAAGATGCCAGACCATGAGCGACTCTGCTGAAATACCCCAAAATGGAAAGGAGTAACAAGTATTATGAAAAAACAAACAAAATGGATGATTCTTCCATGTGCAGCTGTGGGCTTAACCATGGGAAGCGCCCTGGTATCATATGCTGCTACTGGATGGGCGGAAGAAAATGGTGAGTGGGTTTACTACCAGAAAGATGGAGAAAAGGCAACTGACCTCTTCGCCAAATCAGGAAACAGCTGGTTTTATCTGGATGACAATGGAGATATGGCCAGAAGCACCCTTATCGAAAAGGATGACAATTTCTATTATGTAAACTCTGCCGGAGCTATGGTCACCAACGAATGGCGCGCCATTGAAAATGACGATCCGGACGAAGGAGAACCAGATGAGTGGTGGTATTACTTCCAGTCCAATGGTAAGGCTGTAAAACGCTCTGCCAACAGTAACAGTGTTAAGCTGTCAACCCTTCCTACTGCCTCCGGTCAGGGACGCTTTATCTTCAATGAAGAAGGTCAGATGATGTCCGGGTGGGTAGATGAGAATGGTGAAATGCTCACGGACGACGATGCCTGGAGAAATGGTGTATATTACTGTGGCGAGAACGGAGACGGCCGTGTAGCCACTGGCTGGAAATATATCGAAGCAGTGAATGATGAGGATGAGAAGCGTGACGGCGACGGCTACTACTTCTACTTCTTAACCAACGGAAAGAAAACCGTAGACCAGGACTCAAAAAATATTAATGGACGCAAATACCGCTTTGACGAGAATGGTGTGGCTTATTTTGACTGGTTCAACGAGCCGGGAACCTCTACCGATTCCAATGCTACCCCTTCCAACGCTGTCAACAAATATTACAGCACAGAGGAGCAGTGCTGGCTGTCCACAGGATGGTTCAAGACTGTACCTAGCGAGGAAGTAGATCAGCAGGCATACGAGGATGATGAGGCTCACTGGTTCTATGCAGAGTCCAACGGCAACCTGGTAACTGCCCAGATCAAGAAAATTAACGGCCAGTCCTACGGCTTTGATGTAAATGGAAAGATGCTTCACGGCCTCTACAAAATTGAATTTGAGGATAACGGAAAAACCATTAAATCTGCTGAGGAAATTGAGGAATTTGACGACCTTCCGGGAGAATCTGACACAGATGTACACGTATACTACTTTGGAAACTCACCAAAGGAAGGAGCAATGAAGACTGGCTCTACCACCCTGGAACTGGACGGTGATAAGTACTACTACAACTTCGAGAAAGCCGGCAGCAAGAAGGGCGCCGGTGTTGACGGAATCGACAATGATTCTATCTACGTAAAAGGAAGAAGACTGGAAGCTGAGGACGGAACTAAGTATCAGGCTGTTTCCTATAACAATGAGAGCTACCTGGTAAATACTTCCGGTAAGCTTCAGAAGAGCAAGAAGAACATCAAAGACGCTGACGACATGTACTACAACACTGACAGCACTGGAAAAATTCTTGAAACAAGCAGCGACAAGATCCAGTAAATTCATTCAAATGTAAATCTCTCCGATTATCATATGAATTGATCAAGGTATGGCTTTCCCCATACCTTGATTTGTTTTATTTCTCCTTTTCTCTTTCCCCATATCCTTTGGTGGATAATGTGGATAACTTGTGGATAACTGTGTTCATTTCCTGGGGATATAGGTGGATAAATCCACAATAGAAAGAAAAGAGCCGGCTTTACACCGACTCTCCCATTAAATCTCTGATTACGTTATCCACAGTATCAATCTTCTCTGCCCGAAAGGCATTGCTTCCACAGAACAGAAGAGCATTATCCACATCTCCCTCTGCTGCATTTACCAACGCCATGGTAATACAGTAAGGAATGGTTCTGATATCACATTTCTCAAGGCACTGATAACAGGCCTTAATATCCGGGCGATCTCCTCCCTGTATCTGCCTTAAAAATGGATTTAATATGGCTCTTCCAGGCATTCCCACAGGACTCTTGGTAACAACAATATCCTCCTTTGAGGCTTTTATGTAAGTCTCCTTAAAGGCCGGTGAGGCATCGCACTCTTCTGTGGTGACAAACCGTGTTCCCAGCTGAACTCCCTCTGCTCCCAGCTCAAACTGGTGGAGCACATCCTCATGGGTATAAATACCTCCTGCTGTTACAACCGGAATATGTTTTCCATACTTTTCCCCATACTCCCTGACAACCTGAATAATTCCTTTTACTTCCTCGTCATAATTATCTCTGCGATAGGTAGCAGGCACATCCTTTGTATCGGCTCCCAGCTCTGTTAACTGCTCTCTGGCAAAGCCCAAATGTCCTCCTGCCAGAGGTCCCTCCACTACAATCATATCCGGGAGTACATGGTATTTTCTATCCCATATTTTGCAAATAACCATTGCAGACTTAACAGAGGATACGATAGGCGCCATCTTCGTCCTGCGCTTTGGAGTCTCCCCCATCTCTTTGTAAGCAGCCTCCACATGCTCAGGAAGAGCCACTGGAAGACCTGCTCCCGATATAATGATATCTGCTCCTGCCTTCACTGCTGCCTTAACCCACATATCGTACCGCCTGGTGGCAACCATAATATTAAAACCAATGGCTCCCTCAGGGGCAATCTCCCTGGCCTGCTTCATTTCTCTGGCAATAGACCGAAGATTGGCCTCCACAAAATTTTTCTTAAAATCCGGCTCCCGGAAGCCAATCTGGGCGGTGGAAATCATTCCCAGCCCCCCTGCTTTGGCAACGGATCCGGCCAACCTGTGAAGGCTGATTCCTACGCCCATTCCGCCCTGTATGATGGGCTTTTTCACTACTAAATCTCCAATTACTAATGGTTTTAATTCTATCATTACATTCTCCTAAATCTCTGGTATCTGTGTTCTCTTAGTTCTTCCTCCGTCATAGCTAAGTATTTTTCAAAAAATTCCGTCATGGAACGATCCATATACTGGGCCAGACGGCAAATGTTTTCCATGGAGGCAGGCTCTGCCTCCGGTATAATTTTCTCAATCAGGTTCAGCTGCCGCAGATCCTTCGCTGTCACCTTCATCACCTTTGCTGCCTCTGGCGCTTTCTTGCTGTCCTTATAAAGAATCGAAGCAAATCCCTCAGGTGAAAGAATCGAATAAATGGAATTTTCCAGCATCCACACCTCATTTGCCACAGCCATAGCCAAGGCTCCGCCGCTGCCGCCCTCTCCAATTACAACTGAGAGAATGGGCACCTTCAAATCGGACATTTCAAACAAATTCCTGGCAATGGCTTCTCCCTGTCCTCTCTCCTCGGCCTCCAGACCGCAGAATGCACCTGGTGTATCCACAAAACAGATAACAGGACGACGGAAGGTCTCCGCCTGCTTCATAAGGCGCAGCGCCTTGCGATACCCCTCAGGAGAAGGCATTCCAAAGTTGCGCTTTAAATTCTCCTTGGTATTTCTCCCCTTCTGCTGTCCAATCACAGTGACCGGCATCCCGTGGAACATAGCAATTCCACCTACAATCGCTCCATCATCCTTATAATAGCGATCTCCATGGAACTCAATAAATTCATCAAAAATGGCGTTGATATAATCCGTCGCAACCGGACGATCGGCTCTTCTTGACAGTAAAACTGTATCCCAGGGTGTTTTTTCACTATTTTTGCCTTTTGGGGAAGCTTGCTCCTCGGAAGAATTCCCATTTGTAAGGGAAGTCATATGGCATCTGCCATGGATACGCAAAATCTGTCCAATAACCTGCTTCTGATCCTTCCGTTCCACAATCTTGTCTACAAATCCATGCTCTAACAGAAATTCTGCCCTCTGAAATCCCTCAGGCAGCTTCTGTCCAATGGTCTGCTCAATCACTCTGGGGCCTGCAAAGCCAATCAACGCCCCCGGCTCTGCAATGATAATATCTCCCAGCATGGCAAAGCTTGCAGTAACCCCACCTGTGGTAGGCTCTGTGAGAACACTGATAAAAAGCTGTCCTGCATCGTGATGGCGTCTCAAAGCTGCGGAAGTCTTAGCCATCTGCATCAGAGATACAATTCCCTCCTGCATTCTGGCCCCACCTGAACAGGCGAATAAAACCACAGGGAGCTTCTCCCTGGTAGCCCGCTCCACTGCCTCTGTGATCTTCTCGCCAACCACCCGTCCCATGCTGCTCATAATGAACCGGGCATCACAGACTCCCACTACAGCAGGGCTTCCGTCAATGGTACCCTTGCCTGTTACAATGGCTTCATTCAGCCGGCTCTTCTCTCTTGCAGCCTGAACCTTTCTCTCATACCCTGGAAAGTCCAGGGGATTGGAGAAGGGCATCTCCTTGTTCCACTCCTCAAAGGAGCCTTCATCCATCAGCATTTCAATCCGGCGGTATGCATGAACACGGAAATAACCGCTGCACTTTGGACACACATAATAGTTATTCTTTACGTCCTCCACATAAATTGGCTGACTACACTTATTACATTTGCGCCATAAACCCTCCGGAATCACCGGCTCCTGACCGGAATCAGACTGGGGATTATATTTGGTGTCCACTTTCGTATATGTCTTTTTGAACATATTCCGTAACATAGGCAATTTCCTTTCCTTGTTCCTAAAATCTATATCGTTTCTAACTCACATACTCCGGGAAATGCTTCTCAATAAAACCTGTATCTGTATCTCCCTTCTGAAATGCGTCATTTTCCAGAATCTCATACTGAAAATTAAGATTCGTTTCAATTCCCTCAATGACCACTTCACCCAAAACACTGTGCATCTTAGCGATGGCTGCCTCTCTGCTCTTATCAAACACAATCAGCTTCATCAGCATAGAATCATAGTTGGCAGGAACCTTATAATCAGTGTAAATATGGGTATCTACCCGGACTCCATTTCCTCCCGGAATATGGACATTGGTAATCAGTCCGGGACAGGGCATAAAATGTTTGGAAGGATTCTCTGCATTAATACGGCATTCGATGGCATGACCTTCTATGGCCACCTCCTCCTGGCTTACACTTAATTGCTCTCCTACAGCCACCCGTATCTGCTCTTTAATTAAATCCATCCCTGTGACCATCTCCGTTACAGGATGCTCCACCTGGATCCTGGTGTTCATCTCCATAAAGTAGAAGTCTTTATTTTTATCTAAAAGGAACTCAATGGTTCCTGCATTTTCGTATTTAACCGCCTTGGCAGCCTTAACAGCCATCTCCCCCATCTTCTTCCGAAGCTCCGGGGAAATCACACTACAGGGAGCCTCCTCCAGCACCTTCTGATGACGGCGCTGGATGGAGCAGTCTCTTTCTCCCAAATGTACTACATTGCCGTACTTGTCCGCCATAATCTGGAATTCCACATGTCTTGGCTTCTCAATATATTTTTCAATGTACATGGTGTCATCAGAGAATCCCTTCACCGACTCCATCTGTGCTGCATTAAAATGCTCTGTAAAATCTTCGGCGCTTCTGGAAATCCTCATTCCCTTTCCTCCACCGCCGGAAGAGGCCTTTATCATAACAGGAAATCCTATTTCCTTTGCCATCTCCAGAGCCTCTTGTGCTCGGTGAACCGGCTCTTTACTTCCGGGAACAACCGGCACTCCTGCACTTATCATCGTTTTTCTGGCCTCAGACTTGTTGCCCATTTTGTTGATAATCTCAGCAGATGGACCGATAAACGTAATATTGCACTCAGCGCACAGCTTTGCAAAGCGCGCATTTTCTGAAAGGAAACCAAAGCCCGGATGAATGGCATCTGCCTTCATGGCGACAGTGGCTGCCAAAATCCGCTCCATATTAAGATAGCTCTGGTTAGAGGGCGCAGGCCCAATGCAAATGGCTTCATCAGCCAGAAGAGTGTGAAGGCAATCCCTGTCTGCCTCCGAATAGATGGCCACAGTTTGAATTCCCATCTCCCGGCAGGCTCTGATAATCCGAACTGCTATCTCTCCTCTATTGGCAATTAAAATCTTATTAAACATCGGCTTTCTCCCTCGATTTCCTTATACTCCCTGTTAACCAATCATAAATGTAAGCTCTGCTGTAACAGCCAGCTTGCCATCCACTGTGGCAGTTGCCCGTCCGATTCCCAGAGGGCCTTTCTGCTTGATAATCTCACACTCCAGCTTCAGCTTGTCTCCCGGAACTACCTTCCGTTTGAATTTGGCCTTATCAATTCCTCCAAAGTATGCAATCTTCCCCTTAAGCCCCTCCTGTGACAAAATTGCCACTGCGCCGGTCTGAGCCAGCGCCTCAATCATCAAAACCCCCGGCATAACCGGCTCCTGAGGAAAATGTCCCTTAAAAAAGGATTCATCGTAGCTTATGCACTTATACCCCACTGCCCGTACCCCAGGTTCCAGCTCCTCAATGCAGTCCACCAGTAAAAAGGGATGTCTGTGGGGAATAATCTCCTGTATTTCTTTAATTCCCATTATCATAAATTCTTATCTCCTTGTTATAAGCACCATTATGAACACCCAAAGCTTCTGCCGGCTTATTTAATTCGGAACAAAGGCTGGCCGTACTCTACAACCTCCTCGTTGCTCACAAGAATCGCCTCTACCACTCCGTCATATTCACTCTCAATCTCATTCATCAGCTTCATGGCCTCAATAATGCCCAGAACCTGTCCCTTCTTAACCCTGTCTCCTACCTTCACAAACGCTTCTGCCTCTGGTGAAGAGGAAGTGTAGAAGGTTCCTACCAATGGAGAGGTAATCACCTTGTCAGACCCAATGTCCACAGAAGGAAGTTCTTGTGCAGACACTGCCGCCGACCCCTGAGCTGCCACAAGCAGATTTCCCTGAACTTCCTGGCTCACAGCGGGAGCCGCTGCCACAGCCCCTGTCATGGTCACTAACTGGGGCTGTTCCTTTTCGCATTTTAAGGAAAGCTTTACATTGTCCTGTTCCAGCTCAAAACTGGTAAGCTTATGATCAGAAACTGCCTGAATTAATTTTAAAATATCATCTATCTTCATAGCCTAAACCTTCTTTCTGCTGCTGACCGATTACTCGCTGAACTTCTTTACAATCAGGCTGGCATTGTGTCCGCCAAATCCAAGAGAATTGCTGATAGCTGTATTGACCTCCATGGAAACTCCCTCTCCCTGGGTATAATCCAGGTCACATCCCTCTCCAGCCTTTTCCAACCCTGCGGTAGCATGAACAAATCCCTCTTCAATAGACTTCACACAGGTGATAAACTCAACGCCTCCTGCTGCTCCTAAGAGGTGACCGATCATAGATTTAGTGGAGTTGATCTTTACCTTATTGGCGTGATCTCCCAGAGCCAGCTTGATAGCCATTGTCTCAAACAGATCGTTGTGATGAGTGCTGGTTCCATGGGCATTCACATAATCAATCTCCTCTGCCTTCATCCCTGCATCTGCCAGTGCATACTCCATGGCCTTGGCAGCTCCGCTTCCGTCCTCTGCCGGGGAAGTAATGTGATATGCATCACAGGTTGCCCCATAACCCACTACCTCTGCCAGAATCTTTGCACCTCTGGCCTGTGCGTGCTCCAGAGATTCCAGAACTACCACACCTGCACCCTCTCCCATAATAAAACCATTTCTCTCCTCATCAAACGGAATGGAAGCTCTCATTGGGTCAGTGGTTGTATTCAGAGCGGTCAAAGCTGCAAATCCTGCAATACCGATGGGCGTGATGCTGGCCTCTGCCCCACCTGCCACCATTACATCTGCCTCCCCATGCTGAATGGAGCGCATGGCTTCTCCGATGGAATGAGTTCCAGTTGCACAGGCAGTTACCACATTGAAGCATTTTCCCTTAAGACCAAACTGGATGGCAACATTACCTGCCGCCATGTTGCTTATCATCATGGGCACCAACAAAGGATTCACCCTGCTTGGCCCCTTTTCATGCATTTTAAGAACATCTTTCTCCATCGCCTGAAGGGAGCCAATACCAGAACCTACGCAGACACCGACCCGGTAAGGATCTTCCTTTTCCATATCAATTCCTGCCTGCTCCAGAGCTTCCTTGGAAGCAGCCACTGCAAACTGGGAAAAGCCCTCCATCCGGCGTGCTGCCTTTGGATCCATGTAATCCTTTGCATTAAAATCTTTTACCTCAGCTGCCAGCTTACACTTAAAATCAGTTGTATCAAAATAAGTGATAGGACCGATTCCCACAGTCTTACTCTTAAGACCCTGCCAAAAGCTTTCTACATCCTTTCCTATGGGGGTAATGGCACCCATACCAGTTACTACTACTCTCGTTTTCATACGCTCACACTCCTGTTCTTTGGCCTACATTGCCATACCACCGTCGACGCTCAGCACCTGACCTGTAATATACCTTGCTTCATCGGAGGCCAAAAATGCAACTGCTGCTGCAATATCTGCTGTCTGTCCCAGCTTTTTCATAGGAATCTGTTCCAAGATAGATGCCTTCACGCTGTCGCTGAGCACATCCGTCATATCTGTTTCAATGAATCCGGGTGCCACCGCATTCACTGTAATTCCCCTGGTTGCCAGCTCTCTCGCCGCTGACTTGGTGAGTCCTATCACCCCTGCCTTAGCCGCACAGTAGTTTGCCTGACCCGCATTCCCCATAATACCAGATACAGATGAAATATTAATAATTCTTCCTGCCTTCTGCTTAATCATCTGCCTTGAAATATGCTTCATGCAGTTAAATACTCCCTTCAGGTTTGTATTAACAACTGCGTCAAACTCGTCTTCTGTCATCTTCATCATAAGGTTGTCTCGTGTGATGCCTGCATTGTTCACCACAATATCCAGACGTCCGTGACGTTCTACTACTCCGGACAGCATCGTCCCACAGCTCTCAAAATCAGAAACATTGCACTGAACTGCCTCTGCTTTGCCTCCTGCTGCTTCTATCTCCTTCACCACAGCTTCTGCTTTTTCAGCAGAACCATTATAATTTACAATTACAGTTGCCCCCTTCTCGCCTAATGTCAAAGCAATATGGCGGCCAATGCCACGGCTGGCGCCTGTCACCAGAGCAATTTTTCCTTTTAACATATGTCTTATCTCCTTTACATTCCCAAGAACTAGAGAATCTCCACTACCTTTTGAATATCCTCTAATTTTTCTATGTTCATCGTTGTAACTTCTTTGTTAATTTTCTTTATAAATCCAGTCAGAGTCTTTCCCGGCCCAATCTCTATGAAGGTATCTACACCTTCTCCAATCATCGTCTCCACACTCTGCTGCCACTTCACAGAAGATGACACCTGCTTTGTAAGAAGCTCCTTCACCGGCTCTGCTGCTGTGACAAATTCAGCATTTACATTGGATACATAAGGAATCTGAGGGGTGTGAATGGATACCTTGTCAAGAATCTCTCCCAGCTTTTCCCCCGCACCTGTGAGCATACCGGAATGGAATGGTCCGCTTACATTCAGCATAAGCGTTCTCTTGGCTCCTGCATTCTTAAGCCTTTCACAGGCCTCCTCTACAACTGCCTTTCTGCCGGAAATTACGATCTGTCCGGGACAGTTGTAATTGGCGATCCATACGCCTTCCATCTCACTGATAACAGACTCTATCACCTCTGCATCCAAGGCCAGAATTGCAGCCATCCCCCCATCTCCCACAGGAACTGCCTCCTGCATAAGGATTCCTCTCTGGCGCACTGTGGCAATCGCATCCTCCTGGCTCATAACGCCTGCTGCTGCCAGTGCACAGTATTCTCCCAAACTCAGACCTGCAGCCACATCTGGCTTTACACCCTTTTCTTCCAATACTCTCATCATGGCAATGCTGGTGGTCACCATAGCTGCCTGGGTATACTCTGTAATATCCAGACGGCTGTTTTTCTCAAAACAAAGTTCAGGCATGGAGAAACCCAGCAGTTGAGAAGCCTGATCAAACACAGCTCTCCCTGTCTCTGTCTGCTCATAGAAATCCTGTCCCATACCACAGACCTGTGCTCCCTGTCCCGGAAAAATAAATGCAATCTTGCTCATCCTCTTACTCCTTTAAACATGTTTAGCTCCAGTGCATCAGTTTGGAAGCTTCCTCCATCATCTCTGTGATCATTTCCTTACAGCTCTGTCTCTTGGAAATCATACCTGCAATCTGTCCTGCCATTACTGTTCCACCGGTAATATCTCCCTCCTGAACTGCTTTCCGGAGGGTACCCAGTGTAAGGTACTCCAACTCCTCGAAGGACTTTCCTTCCTTCTCAAGCTTTGTGTACTCTCTGGTCATCTGATTTCTTAAACTTCTCACCGGGTGACCGTGGGTGTGCCCTGTTACAGTAGAATCAATGTCTTTGGCCTTGATGATCCTATCCTTATAGTTTTCATGAACAATAGACTCGTCTGCAACTACAAATCTGGTTCCAATCTGAACTGCTTCTGCCCCCAGCATAAATACCGCTGCAATGCCTCTTCCATCACCAATACCGCCTCCTGCAATGACAGGGATGGACACTGCATCCACTATCTGAGGAACTAAGGTCATGGTCGTCTGATCTCCAATATGTCCTCCTGACTCCATTCCCTCTGCCACCACTGCATCTGCACCGTACTTCTCCATGCGGCGCGCCAGAGCTACGCTGGCAACCACAGGTACTACCTTGATTCCGGCAGACTTCCACATATCCATATATTTTTCAGGATTCCCGGCTCCGGTGGTTACCACCTTAATGCCTTCCTCCACAACTACCTTAGCCACATCCTCTGCATGAGGGCTTAAAAGCATTACATTAACACCAATCGGCTTATCTGTGAGAGCTCTTGCCTTGCGAATTTCATCCCGAACCACTTCGCCCGGAGCATTGGCTCCACCGATCAGTCCCAGACCTCCTGCTGCCGATACAGCTGCTGCCAAATGGTGCTCTGCTACCCAGGCCATACCGCCCTGAATAATCGGATATTTGATCCCAAACATTTCTGTAATTCTAGTCTTCATTCTGTTCCCTCCGGTCTCTGTTTCTGTGCTGCATCGGTTGAAATTCCACTATGCCCACCAGATATTCCCCTATTAATCCTCTGCCCAATTTTCTATGTTCTTATGAATCAAACAGCGTGCAAAGTCTCACACGCTGTCATTCGATTTCTATTTATAAATTGATTCCTTATACACCCTTGTTCTTTAAATATGCCATAACCTCGCCTACTGTAGTCAGCTGCTCTAAGTCTTCCGCAGGAATTTCCACAGAATACTCATCCTCCAAAGCCATAACCAGCTCAAACAGATCCAGGGAATCTGCACCTAAATCCTCCTTGAAAGAAGAAGCCTCTGTAATAGTATCTGCCTCTACGCTCAACTGCTCTGCAACAATTTCTCTCATCTTCTCTAACATGTTCTGGTTCTCCTTTTACACTTTTAATTTTTATATTATAATTTTATTTTAACCTTATCTACCACTCCAGCAGGGTGGCTCCCCATGTAAGACCTGCCCCAAACCCTGAGAACACGATCTTATCTCCCCGCTTCAGCGCTCCGTCTCTGTTCAACTCATCCAAAAGAATGGGAACCGATCCACTTGAAGTATTTCCATAACGCTCCATATTCACCGGAAATCTCTCCATATCTACCTTCAGACGTTTTGAAATAGACTCTATAATCCGATAGTTTGCCTGATGGATAATAAAGTACCGTATCTCCTCCGCCGAAACTCCTGAATTCTCCAGAATCTCGCTAATACACTCCGGCACCCTCTTCACTGCAAATTTAAATACCTCCTGGCCATCCATGGCTATATAACCCATCTCCGGCTTCTTACCCAGAAGGAAATTTCCATTGGTTCTGGCTCCACAGGTGAGCACCTCACCCTTCGTTCCATTGGACTTCATATTAATACCCAGGATGCCCTTTTCATCTGCTTTTACCACAACAGCACCTGCACCGTCTCCAAACAGAACGCTGGTGCCTCTGTCAGTCCAGTCTACCAGCTTACTCACAACATCTGCCCCAATTACCAGTACCGTTTTGTAAATCCCGCTGTTAATAAAAGCATGGGCTGTATTTAGTGCAAATACAAAACCGGTACAAGCTGCACTGATATCATAGCAAGCTGCATTCACCGCCCCTATGATCCCCTGAATTTCGCAGGCTCCACTAGGAAAACAGCAATCCGGCGTGGAGGTTCCAAGAAGAATCAAATCTATCTCTTCCGGATCCACCCCTGCCTGCTCCATCGCCTTTAAGGCTGCCCTGGCTCCTATCCGGGATGTACCCTCAACCGTTGCAATCCTTCTCTCACCAATTCCTGTTCTGCTGCGGATCCACTCATCATTGGTTTCCACTATCTGTGCAAGATTATCATTGGTCACTCTCTGCTCCGGCACATATGAACCGGTTCCTACGATTCTTGTTGTCATTCCTCTTTACCTGTCCCGAATCCATCCAGCAATCAGAGGACTCACGCCTTCCTTTTGTTCCTTTTCAAGAAATACTTTGAACATCAAAGTAATACTACAGGATCGATTCCTATTTGTCAAGAAAAATTTTTCCTGCTATTTTCAGATGACAATTATGAAAAGTTTTTAGACATAAAATATGCTCCCCTCCGGGTAAACAATATTATTTCTCTTGTCTGCCCGGAAGGGAGCATATCACATATATAAATTCCATTTCTGTGTTTGTTTCAACCGCAAAAGCGGCCTCTGCGCCGCCGGTACGGTTAGTTTACCAAAGAAAGGAGTTTCTGGCAATGCAGCTTTTCCAGTCCTTTACTGCCAAAGAACATCGTCCAGTTCTCCATTGAAAAACCAGACTGTATCTTCATACTTTTCCTGATCCCGCACTGGAAGGAAAATTTGCAACTGCACTGCTCTGCGCCCACATTCTGAACATTGATATTCTACTGCACCGCAAGCGTAAATACCTGTCGGGATGTCCGCTTTTCTGTCTACTTTCTGCAGTTGTTCCCGATAATAATCTGCCTCTTTGTGTGATATATAATTCCCTACTGACATCGGAAGCATATAAAGCTGACGGCGGCATTCTAACACCTGGCATCCACAGGTGCTGCAGCAGTTATCCAAAAACTTCGCTTTAAATTTTTTAATTAATCCCATATGAATTGCTCCGGCTCTTTGCTGTTTCCAAAACTTCTACCATTAAGTCTGCTTTTGAAATACCGGTCAGGATATATTCGCTGTCCATACGCCACCGCTTATTGGAAGTAAATGTATTTACTCTGATGCGTACACCATCGATTGAAAACAGGAAGCTTACTCTGCTGCTTCCTTCCATAAATCCAACCCCTCCCTTGCCATCATCTACCCAGGCTTTCTCTATCCGGCCGGCTGGCAGTACATATGTATGAAAGGGGTTCCAGAACAACAGGATTGCTATCTGACCATGTTCCACATCTACTACTACATAGTTTCCCCGTCCATGAAATGTCTGATTGCGCACAAACCCTCTCTGATCCAGCTCCCGTACTAATTTCTTTTGTTTTTGACTATATATCAGCCCTCCTGCAAATATCCACCATAAAATGCACAAAAAAGGAATACACAAGCCAATCACTACTGCCATGTTTCCTTTTGTAAAAACAGTACTACACAGCAGCCAGCAAATTGTAATAATCAACGCAGGTACTAAGATATATGACAGCATATACGGCAAATTTCTCTTCTCTATTTTCTTATTCTCCATATCACAATTTCCCCTTCTTTCAGATATTGGTTTTCCTACTTCCATTCGGATTTTTTCTGCTTTTTAGGAGGGAAAAAATATGGAAATACTCCCAATTTTGCCCCAAGTGCATGGAAAATCGGGAAACACACAATAATTGTAAGAAGCTGTACCAAAATAGTCGGTACCTCTGTAAAATCCTCTTCATTCATCATTAGGGCTTCCCCAACCATATCTACATAAAAATCGGTACGGGTCAATTTTTCTCCCATCTCAATCTGATTCAGAAATCCCTCATTCTGAGTCAAATCCTCAAACACAACCCTGCCTACAGGCATAACATTCATGCCATCAAAACTGCTTTCTCCCATGCTCTGCACAGAATCACCGTTAATACCGGCCGCCACCCGTTCCCCGGAAGGCAGCTTGAGCGAATACATATAACGTCCTCCATAGAATCCGGCTCCTTCGTTACGGTATTCAATGCCAGGAGATTCTACTGTAAACGTGTCATGTGTCAACAGATCCTCCACGTTTTGAGCTCTGTAAACTTCATCTCCTGCTTTTCCGCCAATACTGCCATCCACAACTATATGTTCTTCCTCATAACTCTCATATGCTTTCGGCATAATTCTGTCCATAACTGCTTCTGCTCCCAGACCAACCACAAAGGCAAGGGAGAGGGAAAGCCAAACATCAAATCTTAAACGGTGATATCTCATCTTTTGCTCCTCCCAATATTTATTATTATCGTAACACAGTTCAGCCATGCAAAAATTTAGACAGGAACAAACGTTGGAAACAAGAAGATGACATGGCTGAACTGTTATTTATTATTCGTCTCCCCCCCCCTTTTTTTTTTTTTCATAAATAGTATCAACTGCTTTATATTTTTGACAAACTATTATGATAATTTTATCAAACAAAAAAAAGATTCTCAACCAGTATTTTATTAATGTTGTAAAAAACCTGATGGGTGTAAATTTGAGTCTCTTGGAATCGTCAGGGACGGTTCTGAAAGCACTTCTACTTAAAATTACATTTTGCGGAAACGCAAGAATATCATTGACTTTACACCCAAAATTTGCTAAGTTAAACTTGTCAAAGAGAGGGGCATTTCATATAAACAAAAGGGGGTGTAACAAATGAAGACAACTGGTGTCATTCGCAAGCTGGATGAGCTTGGGCGTATCACCCTTCCCATTGAGCTAAGAAGAAATCTTGGCTTAGGTGTGAAGGATGGCCTTGAGATTACAGTACAGGATGACTGCCTCATTCTGAAAAAGGCAGAACGTTCTGATATTTTTACCGGCAGTACGGAGGATCTTCTGGACTTTGAAGGTAAAAAGGTTTCCAGACAATCCATTCTGGCATTAGCTAAACTGGCCGGATTGAAGGTAAGTGAATAACGGTGGGAGGATATAGAAAAAACCTGCGGCAAACGCAGGTTTTTTCTATATTCCTATTCCAAAAGCTGCTGATACACATCCCTTTTACTGATTCCCCTGTCCCTGGCCACAGACTTCATAGCCTCTTTTTTATCCTGTCCCTGAGAAAGATAAAGATCCATATGAGCCTCAATACTCATCTGCTCCCAGGCTTTTATCTCCTCTTTTTTTATATCCTCAAGAGCCTTTCCTTCTATTACTATAACACACTCCCCTTTAGGCTCCTCCCTCTCATAGAAAACCAAAGCCTTCTCAAAGGTAGTCTGAAAAGCTTCCTCGTACTTCTTAGTCAATTCCCGGCATACCGTAATCCTTCTATCTCCCAACATCCCATAAAGATCCTGTAATGTTTTCACCAGATGATGAGGCGCCTCATACAAAACGATCGTTCTTGTCTCAGCTCCCAGATCCTTTAAAATCCTCTGCCGCTCTTTCTTTTGACCTCTCTCATTGGGAAGAAAAGCCTCAAAACAAAATCTTCTGGTAGAAAATCCCGACAGGGTAAGGGCTGTAATACAGGCCGCAGGCCCTGGAAGAGAAGTGACCTCTATCCCGGCTTCATAGCACTGTCTCACAAGCTCCTCCCCAGGATCTGAGATTCCAGGCGTCCCTGCATCAGTAACAAGAGCAATATTCACCCCTGATCCCAACTGCTCAACCAGATATGCGGCTTTCTCTACCTTATTGTATTCATGGTAGCTGGTCATAGGTGTTTTAATCTGAAAATGATTCAGAAGCTTAATACTATGACGGGTATCCTCAGCCGCAATCAGATCCACTTCCTCCAACGTCTTAAGAACCCGTAAAGTAATATCCTCCAAATTTCCTATGGGGGTTGCACACAAATACAATTTACCAGGCATAGGCTCCCTTCCTTTCCCTTCTATATTTAATAGCCATAGGTCGTTCGTATTTCCTCCGAATATTCCCCATTCTCATCAAAGACGATCACTGGAGCCTCCATCTTGAGAAGGGAGCCTCCTCCCCTGACTGACTCAATGAGAACCATATTCGCCTCCCTGTTTGCATAAGGATGGACCATCTTCATCCTTTTTGGCTCTAAACCATACTTTTTCATCGTCTGTATAATCTCAATCAGCCTTCTTGGTCTGTGAACCATATAAAACCGCCCGCCTGGTTTTAGTACCTTCCCACCCTCTCGAACCACGTCCTCCAGAGTGCACATCACTTCGTGACGGGCAATCGCCTTTGCATCACCTGGATTCTTAAGTCCATGGGTTTCATTCATATAGGGAGGATTACTGGTAACCACATCAAAAGAAGCCAGTGGAAACAACCTGCCGGCCTCCTTAATATCCCCTGTAACAATCTCTACCTTCTCGTCTAAACAGTTATAAGTCACGCTCCGCCTGGCCATATGAGCTGACTCCTCCTGGATTTCCAAACCGATAAAATGCATTCCTTCCGTCTTGGCTGTCAGAAGAATCGGTATAATTCCCGTACCTGTACCCAGATCCAGTACCCGCTCCCCCCTCTTTACCACAACAAATCCTGATAACAGGACTGCATCCATTCCAAAGCAGAAGGTTCCCTTTCTCTGAATAATCCCATAATGGTTCCTCTGCAAATCATCGATCCGCTCATCATCCCTCAAAAGCACAGATCCAGTCTGAATCCAGGTATGTTCTTCCAACCGATCCTTCCTTTTTTCTTCCCGTGTGATCTCCGGCTTTCTAGTTATCATTCAGCTTTGACTTTCCTTCCCTCTTCTCCAGAGCCTCAAGCTCCTTCAGAGCATCCTCCTCCACAGCTGCCCTGTCCCCTCCCTTTCCCCTCTTCTTCCTGGGCTTAAACTTTAGCTGTTCCACTTTATATTCACGAATTTCTCTCTCGTCCTTCTCTAAAATAACAACCACCTTCACCAGCTGGCGAAGCACATTCACACTGTGAACCTCTCCCTTTAAACCATCACTGGTAGTGACAAAATCGCCTACATTTGGCAGCTTGCTGTTAAGAACCTCGTAGGTTTCCTCTTCATTCTTAAGGCAGCACATAAGTCTTCCGCAAACACCCGATATCTTAGTAGGATTCAGAGAAAGATTCTGTTCCTTCGCCATCTTAATGGATACCGGAATAAACTCAGACAAATAAGAGTGACAGCACAGCGCTCTTCCGCAAATGCCAATCCCTCCCATAATTTTTGTCTCATCCCTCACTCCTACCTGACGCAGCTCAATTCTGGTCTTAAACACACTGGCCAGATCCTTTACTAACTCCCTGAAGTCGATCCGTCCATCCGCTGTAAAATAAAACAGAACCTTGTTATTATCAAATGTATATTCAGCATCAATCAGTTTCATCTCCAGATTATGCTTCTTTATCTTCTCCTGACAAATTCTGAATGCATCCTTTTCTTTTTCTTTATTTTTAGCTTCAACCGCTTCATCCTCACTGGTAGACATACGGATAACAGTCTTAAGAGGCGGTACTACCTTAGACTCATCCACCTCCCGGTTACCTAAAACCACATGTCCATATTCAATCCCTCTGGCTGTCTCCACAATTACATGATCCCCGGCTTTAATCTTGTGGCCTGCGGGGTCAAAATAATAAATTTTACCTGCGGTGCGAAATCGTACCCCAATTACTGTTATCATATATCAATCTCCTTCTTGTACCATCTATCCGTTCTCTTCCAAGCCCCAAAGGATCACTAATTTTCCTTCATGGTCAAAAGCATCAGCTCCATTGTCAATTCCATATTCACATTAGCATCCAGCCTCACTCTGGCCTTATCGACAGACTCCAATATCCGCTCCAGTCCATCATAGCTGCTAACCGTACTTATATGTTTAATCGAAGAAAACTCATCTCTGAATATCAATAGATTCATATCCTTCGTAGTTTTATACATCAAAACATCTCTGTACCACATCTGCATAAAATCCAGACATTCGTAAATATCCGTCTTTTCATCCTTCAGCTTTCGTATATAATCCAATAACTCCGATATATCTGTATCCTTCAAATGTTTCAGCAAATGAAGAACTTCATTATACATCAGCTTAAATTCCTCCGAATCTGCCAGGCAAATTGCCTTACCCAGATTCCCCCTTGCAAAAGCTGCACAAATCTCAGCCTGACGCTCCTCTATCCCTTCAGACTGTGTCAAATATTCCTTCACCACCTCATCCCTGAGAGGCTTAAGCTTAAGCTGTACACACCTGGACAATATAGTTGGCAAAAATCCCTCCAGATTAGTAGTCAAAAGCAGTATCACTGCATAGGAAGGGGGCTCCTCCATGGTTTTAAGAAGCGCATTCTGAGCCTGAACTGTCATCTTTTCTGCCTCATCCACAATATAAATCTTATAGAAGCTGCTGTAAGGCCGCACCAAAATGGTATGATTTATCTGTTCCCTGATATCATCCACTCCTATACTGGCCGGCTTCTCGTGAGTTACATAAAACAGATCCGGATGATTCCCGGAAAGCACCTGTTTACATGCATGACACTCCATACATGGCTCCGCCAATCCCTTTTCGCATAAAAGGCTGAGGGCAAACGCATTTGCCAGAGACTTTCTCCCCATTCCGGCTTCCCCACTGAGAATATAGGCGTGAGAAACCTTCCCTGTCTCCACAGCATTCTGAAAATGATCCTTTATCTGTCTGTGACCTAATATTTTATTAAATTCCAGCACCCCTGTCATCCCCTTTACTACAGCATCTGGCGCATATTAAGAGTCAATTTAACCCATCCAATGATACAAATTCAGTATAACATAAGTTAATTTTTATGTATACCCTTAAGTTTTTCCAATCATTTTCTGAATATCACTTATTATTTCATCTAAGCAACATTCAAGATCCACGTTCTCATACCACCCTTCAATTCCGTAAAAAGAAAGCTTCTCCTTTTTAAAATCCTCCTCATCCGCCAGAAACCGTCTGCACAGCTCTCCATACTTCGGCTCCCTCTGCTTCTGTTCCCGTTCCAAAGCTCTTTTTAGCCTCATCCCATCTTCCACATAAATATAGAGGGGAACCAATGCATCCCTTCCGTAGAACTCCTGCATCTTCCCATAGGACTCCAACGTTCCTATTACCAGATAATCTCCACTCTCCAGATCCAGTTGTCCATCCTTCACTGTAAAATAACTCCAGGGGCCAAACACCGTATCATACGTTCTGCACTCGATTAAGCTTCCCTTCTCTCTGCACTTCTCCAAAAAATCCTGATCCACAAAAAAATACTCCACCCCATCCTGTTCTCCATCCCGAATGGGCCTGGTCGTGTACATTATCACGGTTTTTAACCAGGGCAAACGTTCACAAAGGTGTCTAAATACCGTATCCTTTCCCGAAGCACTCTTTCCCATCACATAAAATATCTTTCCCATCGCACTCAACCTCCCATCCTTTATTCCAGACAATTCCATTCTAAAGAATCCATCTCATATTAACCTTTATCCACAACCCGGATTGTCTTAAGGCTCTGATCTGCCAGTCCCTGAACCGGAAGCTTCCTATCTATATACAAAAGAATTACCTTCAAAGTTTCACTGTCAATCCGCTCTCCCGGAGCCAGCACAGGAATACCTGGTGGATAAATATACACAAACTCCCCTGAAACAGCTCCTGCGCTCTCCTTCAAAGCTACGGTTTTCCATCCCCCATCCATCGCTTCAGAAATAGTCATAACAATATCATTCGATCTGCTGTAAATACATCTGCTTTCCTGAGCTATATCATCCGTTTCCTCTCCTGTCCCTATAAAGTCTTCCCCAGCTATCAGACTCTCATCTATCTCCTTCAAAGCAGCTCCCAGCCGTTCAAACCCTTCCCTCTTGTCCATCACCGTAGTAATAGCCGTTACATAATCTGCCCCACACATTTCCATTTCCAAATGGTACTTATCTCTTAACTTCCTTTCCAGCCAGGATCCATTTACCCCTGATCCTACTGTAGATACAACGATTTTAGTACAGTCCAGATCAAACACTCCAAACCTTCCCCTGAGTTCCTCCGTCACCAGACGCAGTCTCCTCATATTGCCCAAGTCTTCTCTCAATTTCCCCAGCATCCCCATAAAAAGTTCTGTATTCATCCGATCCATCTGGAAAATACTATTCTCAATACTAGCTAACAACAGATAGGAAGGACTGCTGCTTTGATAAATGTGAAGATACCGGCTAATTTGATCTATATCCACATAAGAACCACCTTCAGACCCATTCCTCTTTATATGAAGAAGCGCCGTCTGGGTCAGACTTGGCAGTGTTTTATGAACACTCTGAATTACAATATCTGCCCCCAACTCCAAGGCCGACACAGGAAATTCCCTCCCAAATCGGAAATGTGCCCCATGAGCCTCGTCCACGATCAGAGGAATTCCTACTTTGTGAGTCACCTTTCCAATCCCCTCCACATCTGACACTATCCCGTCATACGTGGGAGACACAATCAGGACTGCCTGAATATCCGTATATTTATCCAGAATCTTTTCCACATCCTCAGGCAAAATTCCTCCCTGTATCCCCAATCCATCAATTTCCTGTGGATAAACATAAGCCGGGCGAAGCTGTTGAAGAAAAATGCCATGGTACGCCGCCTTATGGCAATTCCTGCTTACAAGAATTCTTCCCCCTTTCCTGACCGTTCCACAGATTGCAGCAAGAAGTCCACAGCTGCTTCCATTTATAAGATAGTAGGTTTTATCTGCCCCATAGAGATCGGCAGCCCATTCCATAGACTCCTTTAAAATACCCTCCGGATAATGAAGATTATCAAACCCCTCTATCTCTGTAATATCCAGCTGAAAAGGATTAAAAAACTCCTCTATTTCCCTTCTCTTATGTCCAGGCATGTGAAATGGATACCTATCCGAAGTTCCATATTCTCTCAATCTATGAACCAGTAATTCCTTCTGTTTCATATCCTTCCCTTTCTGTACTCAAAACTCCAGCTCCCATTTGATCCAACCCTAACAGATACAAATCCAGCTCTAGTATACACGAAAATACACCTTATATAAATACTAAAATGCCCCTGTCTGGAATAAACCTGAACAGGGACATCTCTTATTAATTTTTATCCTTCTCTTGTTTGGATCATTTTCTTTATATCTGCAATAAAATCATCCAGATGGGCAGCTCCCAGATCGCCTTTATCTCTGCTTCTCACAGTGATAGCTCCCTCAGCAGCCTCCTTCTCTCCCAGAACCAGCATATAAGGAACCTTCTCCAACTGAGCCTGACGAATCTTATATCCAACCTTCTCATCCTTCTGATCAAGCTCCACACGAACTCCTTCACGCTTCAGTTTCTCATATACTCCCAAAGAATACTCCATAGACTTCTCAGATACAGGAATTACCTTCACCTGAACAGGAGACAGCCAAACAGGAAACTTTCCTGCAAAATGTTCAATCAAAATACCAATAAAGCGTTCAATGGAACCAAAGCATACACGGTGAATCATAATTGGACGTTTTTTAGATCCATCCTCAGCTGTATACTCCAATTCAAATCTCTGAGGCATCTGGAAATCCAGCTGAATGGTTCCGCACTGCCAGGTTCTTCCAAGAGAATCCCTCAAATGGAAATCAATCTTTGGACCATAAAATGCACCATCCCCCTCATTAATAATGTACTTTAATCCCATGTCCTCCAAAGCCTTCTTAAGACCGTTTGTAGCCATCTCCCAGTCTTCATCCGATCCCATTGAATCCTCTGGACGTGTGGACAGCTCCACAAAATAATCAAAGCCAAACTGAGTATACACCTCATGAATCAGCTTAGTTACACCCTTAATCTCATCCTCAATCTGATCATCCCTCATAAAGATATGAGCATCATCCTGAGTAAAGCAGCGCACACGCATCAATCCATGAAGCTGTCCACTCTTTTCATGACGGTGAACCAATCCCAACTCACCCACACGCAAAGGCAAATCACGATAAGAGTGAGGCTGATTCTTATAAACCAGCATACCTCCCGGACAGTTCATAGGTTTTACTGCAAAATCTTCCTCATCAATAAGGGTAGTATACATATTATCCTTATAGTGATCCCAGTGTCCGGAATTTTCCCATAGCTTACGGCTTAATATAATAGGAGTAGAAACCTCCTGATAGCTATCCCTGTAGTGAATTTCTCTCCAATAATCAATCAATGTATTCTTAAGAGTCATTCCCTTTGGAAGGAAAAATGGGAATCCCGGTCCTTCCTCAACAAACATAAACAGCCCCAGTTCCTTACCCAGTTTCCTGTGATCCCGCTTCTTAGCTTCCTCTATCATTGTCAGATAAGCTTCCAGATCCCCCTTATTTGCAAATGCAGTTCCATAGATTCTGGTAAGCATTTTATTTTTCTCACTGCCTCTCCAGTAAGCCCCTGCAATACTGGTAAGCTTAAATGCCTTTACACCCTTTGTATACATAATATGAGGCCCTGCACAAAGATCCACAAATTCACCCTGCTGATAAAAACTGATGCTCTCCTCCTCTGGAAGATCCTCAATCAATTCCACCTTATAAGGTTCCCCCTTCTCCCTCATAAAAGCTACCGCTTCCTCTCTTGGGAGTACAAATGGCTTAACAGGAAGATTCTCCTTTATAATCTTAGACATCTCGCCTTCCAGCTTTTCTAAATCTTCAGGAGTAAATCCACCCTCCCTATCAAAATCATAATAAAAGCCATCCTCAATAGCAGGTCCTATTGCCATCTTTGTTTCCGGATACAATCTCTTTACCGCCTGCGCCAGTACATGGGACGCTGTGTGACGAATCGCTTTCAACTCATCCTCAATTTCCTGTACACTTCCATCTGGTAAAATAATTTTCATAACCAAGCTCCTCTCATCTTCTTATTCATCCTTTGAACTATGTCCCAGAATCCTATTCTAAATCAACCGGATGATCTAAAAAACCCTTGGACACACTTCTATGTCCAAGGGTGCATATACACGGTTCCACCTTGTGTTTCACTTAATTATCCCTTAACGCGGGGTACGGTATCATTTCCCTTTGGCATCTGCCATAGTTCCCTGACACAGCTCTGGACTGGTATTCATCAATCTTCAGTATACGCACCTTTCACCTTTTGGTTCGCTCTCTGGATACCTCCGGTTGATTACTGATTCCTTCAACGCTCTTCTCTTGCATCTCTGCTAGTCTTGATTATAACATCTGGACAGGATTTGTCAATACCGATCCAATCCTTTTCTCGACAAACGCATGAATGAATGGACTATGAACAAGTTCGTAATAAGAGATATTTTTAAGATGATTTTATTTGATTTTCTCCAAAAAATCAATATTTCTTATGCAATATCTGCTCTCAGAACATATTGTTAACAAATTGTTCATTCATGGGTTTGTCCTGTTCCCTATGTGGATAACATTTACTTTTTTCTCTCATTCTGTTAAAATATACTCTCAAGAAATCATCACAAAAAGGAGTAAATCAACCATGAGAACCATAGAATTCAAAATGGAACGTCAGGATCTTGTACAAAAAGGGGACAAAGTAAAAATTATTGAGCGGGAAGGTACCAGCAGCTACAGCTATATCATCGATCCCGCCGTAGCCATGTCAGGATGTTTTTCAGCCAGGGATCGGATAAAGTCTGAATACGGCATTGTAAAAGAAATTCGTGAAAACTCCAGAGGTTTCTATGTTGTAGTAGATTTTGATGAAGAAGATTTATAAACCCTCAATATCTACCCCCAATACCCACTGATTCATCTTTCCAATGGAATCACATTTACAATCTCTTCACTTTCCTTCGGCTCTACAATAGGAACTACTATCTCTTCCTTTTTGGTGGGGACTGTAGACTTAAGAGGATCAGCAACCCTAGTCTCCTCCTGTGTTTCCTTCGTTGTCTCTTCCACTTTCTCTCTTACCTTAGTTTCAAGAATACTTCTCACAGAAGGATCCAGCTCAACTCCCTTATTCCAAAGTATATCTGTCACTCCCCCCGTACTATTCCAAATGCAGTCCTGCCACAGAGCGGTCAGCTTACCATCCTTCATCATCACCAGCTGAAGTCTGTCATTTCCATCTACTGACGTTCCAGTTCTCACAGATGTATCTTCTATGGTATAAATACTTCCACCTTTCGTAATTACAACAAGCTGTCCATATCCCTGTTTCCACAAAGAAGGATAATACTCACCATAAATCTCACCCCCATCATAATACAGAGCTCCTACAGAACCTGGAAAAACATCTGATACCTTCTCTTTATTCTTTCCGTCCAGACTACTCTTAAATATCTGACTATTCCACGGTCCCCCTTCCTTCTTATCCACATAAGCGCTGAAATAAATTTCCTTATCCACAATACAGTAACTTTGTATACCATAAGGTTCCTTAATAAGGGATTTATCCCCTTCCTGCGTCTTAACACTTAAAGTAGAATTAGTCCCATTTCCACTGAGATAATAAGTACTTCCATTTATCACAATATCCGCCTGTTTTACCGAACGAATTTTTCCGTTCCTGTCTACCTGATAGGTTCGATCTCCAACTGTAATAAGATTCTCTTCCTCTGAAACTACCTTGTCTCCCTTTTCATCTACCAAATAGCAATCATCTGCCTCAATGATCACAGAATATCTTTCATCTCCTGTAGTATATTCAACCCCAGATGTTGCCGTATAAATTTTCCCCTCCTGAGAATAGAAAATCACATCATCTAACACCAGAAATCCATCCACATGATCTGCTATCAGCTCCTTTACATCATGTCCCGGTATCATTCGGAATAATTTATTACACAACTCCTTTTCCTGTTGACTTAAAAGAGAAAATTGACTTTCCTTCACCATCGGTAGATAATACACGTAATCCCCATAAGCCTTCATAGAATCCTTCGTGGTCTTCTCAGGATTTACCTCATCTCCTAAAGGCTTTATCTTATGATCCACAGCTTTTCTAAATTGAATTACCTTAAAGGGAGTATTCCTATCCTCCTCCTGTTCCTGAAGAAAACACCAAAAAGCATTTGTTTTCACCATACTATTTAAATTTTCTTCTGTAGGCTCTGGAACAAAATCCCAATCTTTCTGAATCTCCTTAAGATAACCCTTGGTATTATGGAGTGTAAATATTTGCCCTTCCTGTTTCATCTCTCCAGTAAGCATATATCCATCTTCCCCAAAATAATAAAGATATCCATCTATCTCCAGCCACTGGTCTACTGCATATTCGTTCTTCTTAACAAGATACTTCCAACCCTTATCTGTCTCACTCCAACCAATTTTATCTTCTTCCTTCAATTCTATATCGATCACCGTAGACTCGTCGTCTTCTTTCGTAAACTCCAAACCCTCATAATCACTTTTTATCTTTCCAGCCACATGAACTATAACATAGACTGCCGCCATCACAACAGCCACTGCTGCTATTATGAGAAATATACTTTTTGTATCGACTTCCCTCTTTGATCCTCTACGCCTACTATTCATCCATTCTTCCTCTTATCATTTATATATAATGATTGAAACTTCATTTATAATACCAAACTTCCTCTATTTTTACAATCAATGAAATTTTACAAAATAAAAAAAAGCACCTATCCTATCAGGATAAATGCTTTTCATGCCCAAAGTCGGAATCGAACCAACGACACGAGGATTTTCAGTCCTCTGCTCTACCAACTGAGCTATCTGGGCATTCAGTGAGCGTGCCGGGATTCGAACCCGGGACAACTTGATTAAAAGTCAAGTGCTCTACCAACTGAGCTACACGCCCAAATAATCAATATTTCTATCTTATAGCAAAAAAAATTGCGGGGGCAGGATTTGAACCTACGACCTTCGGGTTATGAGCCCGACGAGCTTCCAGACTGCTCCACCCCGCGCTAATATAAAATTATAAATGGTTTGAAATACTTTGTCAAGAAAGATTTCAATGGGCGAAGGTGGATTCGAACCACCGAAGCATTAAGCAGCAGATTTACAGTCTGTCCCCTTTGGCCACTCGGGAATTCGCCCTTGTTATGTTATTATATACACACTTTTAGAAAAAATACATCAATGGGGCCTACAGGGCTCGAACCTGTGACCCTCTGCTTGTAAGGCAGATGCTCTCCCAGCTGAGCTAAGACCCCACATTGTTTATAAATTGTATCGCATCATAAAATGCAAACGACCCGGAACGGATTCGAACCGTCGACCTCCGCCGTGACAGGGCGGCGCTCTAACCAGCTGAGCCACCAGGCCATCTAAGATATTTACATACCTTCAAAACCACATATTGAAACCGAAGAAACCAACGAACCCCAAACCC
>MJGMH2__coassemble_881_pt1 | contig 44440 bp, 40 predicted proteins | sample MJGMH2__metabat2_low_PE_014 | metagenome-assembled genome bin MJGMH2
CATACCAGAAAAAGGGGATTTGTTCATAATTTATTTACTCATGCGTTTGTCCTGTCCCATCCATCTCTTCTACCCTATTCCTGCTGCCAGATTTTTAAGCCATTTCTTCTGGCGGTAACGTATATAACCGGTAATCGCTTTATAAATCTCCTCCACCATCACAAGAGCATAGACAATATAGATGGGCAGCTGCCAGACCAAAGCGCCCAGAAAGGCCAGAGGCACCCCAAAGCACCAAACTCCCGAGGTATCTAAAAACAGACACATATTCGTATCTCCGCCGCTTCGCAGCACACCTACAATATTGATGTAATTAAACATCTTGCAAGGCATATAAGCTGCAAACACCAGAATGCAGAGATTCACATTGTTGGCCACCCCGGGGGAAATATGATAGAGACTGATAATGGGCCACCGGATAGCCACAACCATCCCTGCAGCTGCGATTGTCACGATAAACTGAAGAATGAAAAACTGAGTCGCATACTTCTCTGCGCGCTTTAGGTTTCCTCCGCCCAGCTCATTTCCCAAAATAACAGCAGTTGCAGCGCTTAAGCCCTGGAACAGAACCACCACCAGATCCTGAATGGTGGTAGCGATGGTGATGGCGGCCACTGCCTCATCTCCCATTCGGCCATAGGCAAGAGAATAGAGTGTTGTTCCCAGCCCCCACATGAATTCATTGGCAATCACCGGCGCTGATGTGACAGCAAACTGCTTCACAAATCCCCTGCTCCACCCAAACAATCCTGAAAATCCACAGGCCAGAGGAAGCTTTTTCCTGTATATGTAAACCAGCACCAGACACAATTCCAGAGTACGCGCGATTAAGGTTGCCACCGCTGCACCAGCCACTCCCATAGCAGGTGCCCCAAGCTTCCCAAAAATCAGAACATAGTTCAAGGTAATATTAAGTACAATCGCAACACAGCTGCTAATAACCGGAAATAGCACTTTATTGACCGATCGCAGCATTGCTACATACACAGAGGTGAGAGCAATGAATGGATAGGTAAAGGCCGCAATCCGAAGATATCTGGCACCCAGCTCAATACTGTTCTGGCTGGTTGTAAAAATCCTCATAACCAGCTCTGGGTATATAGTCGCAGGCGTTACAAATAAGACTGCCCCTCCCATAGCCATCAATAGAGACAGCCCCAGAACCTTTCTTATGTTCTTAACATCTCCGATTCCCCAAAACTGAGCCGCCAAAACACCTCCGCCACTGACGATCCCAAAAATCAAAAGATTAAATACAAAAAAGACCTTGTTGGCCAGTCCCACCCCTGCAATGGCTGTTTCCCCCAGGGTTCCAATCATCTGGGTATCTACCAGGTTCACCAGAGTATTCAGCATGCCCTGGAGGGCTACAGGACAGGCAATGGTCAAAGCCTTCCTTAAAAACCTGTGATCATGAAACATCTCCCGGGTGTTCTTTATGACCTGTATCATATTCCTCACTCACCCCTTCACTCTCGCTGCCCTTCTCCTCTTTTCCCTGAGAGACAGGACATACAAGAACACTTTCTATCATTTTATTTCCTGCCTTCATGACTTTAAACCGGAAGCCGCCGTAATCCACCTCCGGATTCTCACCCTCCTGAGGAATACGCTCCAGCTTTGATATGAGATATCCATTAATTGTGTCATATTCATCACTGTCTTCCTGTGAAAATTCTATATTCAAAGCTTCCATCACAGCTTCCAGAGGTGTAAGTCCGCTCATCACAAAAGAGCCATCCTCCATGGCTGTCATAAATTCCTCTTCCTCGTCGTACTCGTCCATAATATTTCCAACGATTTCTTCTAATATATCCTCCATGGTCAAAAGACCGACTGTCTGTCCATACTCATCTACCACAATCTCCATATGGATCGTTCCAGCCCGCATTTCCCTAAACAGAGTATCAATGCTTCTGGTTTCAGGAATAAAATTGGCTTCCCTCAAAAGACCGGGAATCTCCTTAAGCATCTTCTCTCCATTCCTCTCCTTTGCCTCTGCCATCGCATCTCTCAGATGAAGAATACCGATAATGTCATCTATGTCTTCCCCGTACACAGGATACCGTGTATTCACCCCTTCCTTGAGTATAAAATCCACTGCATCCTTCAGTCTCATGGTTCCATCCAGAACCGTCATGTTCGTGCGGTGGGTCATAATATCTGCGGCTTCCTTATCTCCCAATTCAAAGATATTGCTGATCATCTCTGTCTCGTCAGCTTCCAGAATTCCCTGCTCATGACCTTCATTTACCATGGAGATAATATCTTCCTCTGTCACATTCTCCTCGTCCTCTGCAATTCCCAGCCCAAACAATTTTAACACCAGGGAGGAAATTAGAATGACAGCCTTTGTCAAAGGCCGAAACAAACCTGCGAAAAACAGAACAATGGGAAGAAGATAGTACCCCCACTTCTCCGGCTCCTTGGCAGCTAGCCTTTTAGGGATAATGATTCCAAAGCTGATAATCATTAAAAGAAGAACCACCGTCACTAACAGGATGAAAACCGCCTGCTCCCACCATTGTGGACTGGCATACCAGGACCGACTGAGGGCTGGATCCCATAAAGCACCATCACTCCAGGAGGAAGGAGCGGAAATCTGCATATAGTTCATTAACCCACTTACCTGTCCAGGCAGAATCACAGCGCCTGTAATCATACCAATCAAATGGGTTGTAATCTGAATGGTATGAACAAACCGACCCGGCCGATTCACTATCTCTAAAAACCGCAGAGCCTTTCGGCTGCCTGACCTGGCTTCTGCTTCCAGCTTCCCCTCATTTACATTCTGTATAGCTGATCCAAACCCATAAAACACTGCCTCAAGCAGAATAAATCCGATTAACACCAGTATACTCACCGGCGAATAACCATCGTCCATAACTGTAAACAGACTCCTTTCGTCCCCAAAACACCCTTGCTTTGCCCGGCAAAAACACGTCTGACAGTCTTTTCCTTCCTTGGAATTTTCCTTCCTTTAGAAGCAAGAGAATAAGCAGAGCGTTTCCCTTATACCAGGGAATAACTCTGCCTATCATAACACTTTATTTATATTTCGTCAATGGCATCCGGACAGCCAATACGACAAACGCATGAATGAACAGACTATGAACAAGTTCGTAATAAGAGATACTTTTAAGATGATTTTATTTGATTTTCTCCAAAAAATCAATATTTCTTATGCAATATCTGCTCTCAGAACATATTGTTAACAAATTGTTCATTCATGCGTTTGTCCTGGACAGCCAATATCAGCCCTTCACTGCCCCCATAGGAAACCTCTTATGTACGCAGTTCCAGGCTTATCATCAGAGCCTCATCCACCCGATGCTGGATCTCCTGATCGATATGGCAGATTTTTTCCTTCAGCCGCTGCTTGTCGATGGTTCTCAGCTGTTCCAGAAGGATCACAGAATCCTTCATCATATGGCTCCGTCTGGTATTTAGCTCCACATGGGTAGGCAGCTTGGCTTTATTCATACGAGAGGTGATTGCTGCGCAGATAATCGTAGGACTATGCTTATTCCCTATGTCATTCTGTATCACAAGCACAGGACGCACTCCCCCCTGCTCCGAGCCTACCACCGGCCGCAAATCCGCATAATAAATGTCACCACGTCTGATCATCACATTGTCCACACTCCAACCCGCTGCCATTTAGACATGTCATCCATCCTTTGAAGAAATGATTCACCTATGTCTAAAGGGTAACGTCAATTTATTCAATCTTAGTATTGACCTGTTTTTCAGGTGTATACATTTATTATATGAAGTGGATGTTCAGTTGGAGCCTGGTAAGTTTTCAGATGCCTTCAAAGTCCTGGCAGACATCGTTAAAATAATCTTTTGTCCCGGCAATTTCCCCATGTCTCAAATAAACTCTGGGAACCCGCTTTCCAATTCCGCAAATAAGCTCATAGTGAAAACCTCCGCAGAGATCTGCCACCTCCTCCACAGAAATAAAGTCTCCCTTATCTCTCCCTATCAGGGTCACCTCATCATCCTCAACCGCTTCCGGGATATCTGTCACATCCACCATGAACTGATCCATACAGATACGCCCCAGGATTCTGGCTCTCTTTCCGTGAATCAGCACACTTCCCTTATTAGAAAGACTCCTTGGATACCCATCCCCATACCCTGTAGGAATGGTGGCCACCCGCATGGATTGATCTGCCACAAAGGTTCCTCCATAGCTTACAGCTGCCCCCGGCTCTATGGTCTTTACGCAGGTAATAAAGGTCTTCATCTCCATGGCAGGAATCAGCGTTACCTGCTCCCGGTTCACCTGGTGGGAAGGGTACAGACCATAAATGGAAATACCTGCTCTTACCATGTCCAGCTCATTGGAGGTCAGTCCATCTATAATACCTGCACTGTTAGAGCAGTGGCGGACAGGGATTAAAATCCCGCGCTTCCTGAGCATGGCGTCAAATTCTTTGTATGCCTTAAATTGAGCCTCATAGCTGCTCTTATCCAGCTCATCCGCTCTGGAAAAATGAGTGAACAGCCCCTCAATATTAATTCCGGACAGAAGGCTCACAGACTGCACCATCCGGACAGATTCCTGAGTGGGCGGCATTCCAATCCGGTTCATGCCTGTATCCAAAGCCAGATGAACAGAGGTTCTCTTTCCCATCTCAGCTGCTGCCTGAGAAAGCTTTTCAGCTTCTTCCAACCGGAAGATAGTGGGATGAATCTGGTAAAGGAGAAGATCCCGATAATGAAGCTCATGGGTGGTTCCCAATATAACAATCCTTTTGTGGATGCCGTGACGGCGCAGGGCAATCCCCTCTTCTATGGTAGCCACTCCATAGCCCTCTACGTAAGGCTCCATCGCTTTTGCCACGGGAACCAGGCCGTGACCATAGCCATCTGCTTTCACAACACCCATGATTGCGGTAGAAGGAGGCAAGTTCTCCTTCATGGCCTTTATATTAAGTACAATGGCATCCAGATTCACAGCTGCATACACTCTAGTGTAGGGTCTCATTTTAGCTTGCCTCCTGTTTTCCCCATTCCACTGAAATTGATTGAATAAAAAAGCTGCTTACTGGTCATACATGCTGCACACCCGGTAAGACAAGCGCATCAGGCTTTCAGATAAATGCACGTTCTCCACCACCACGCCTTCCGGCACCACCAGATCTGTATGAGCAAAATTCCAGATGGCCTTAATTCCAGCATCCACCAGTCGTTTTGCAATTTCAGGCGCTCTGGTTTTGGGAATGGTCAATGCCGCAACCTGAATTTCATTCTCTCTGATAAAAGGTTCCAGATGATCCACAGAGCAAATCTCAATCCCCCGGATCACCCTTCCAATCAGCTTGGGATTAATATCAAACATTCCCTTAATCACAAATCCCCTCCGCTCAAAATTAGTATAATTGGCAAGGGCCTGCCCTAAGTTTCCTGCCCCAATAATAATAAGGTTATGCTGTTGATCAATCCCAAGAATCTTTGCAATCTCTGAGTAAAGGTATTTTACATTGTAGCCATACCCCTGCTGCCCAAATCCACCGAAATTATTCAAATCCTGGCGAATCTGAGAAGCTGTCACCTTCATCCTGGTACTTAGCTCATTGGAGGAAATACGCTCCACCCCTTCCTCCTTCAGCTCACCCAGATAACGGTAATAACGGGGCAGCCTGGAAATCACTGCCTTCGATATTTCCTTGCGTTCCATCTAGCTCCACCTTCTCCTTACTTTATATACGAAGTCTAATAGACCTATTATAAACATGCGTCAAAAAAATGTCAAACCTTGTTTCAGGATGTTCTTGAAAAAATGATCTTGGTATATTATACTTGTTGGAGCGAATCAACGTGAAAAAATGTGGTTTTTAAAGGAGTTCATCATGATTTTATCATGCAGCAATATCAGTAAATCCTTCGGGGAGCAAGCTATCTTAAAAGGGATATCCTTTCATTTAGAAGAACAGGAAAAAGCAGCCATTGTAGGGATCAACGGGGCAGGAAAATCCACCTTGTTGAAAATTATCATAGGAAAGCTCACCGCCGATCAGGGAGTGGTCACTCTCTCCAAAGGAGCTACTCTGGGATATCTGGATCAGCATCAGGATTTAGATGAATCCTGTACCATCTATCAGTCCCTCTTAGAAGTAAAAAAAGAGGTACTTTTAATGGAAGAGCGGATCCGCAGTCTGGAGCTTCAGATGAAATCCACATCTGGCAAAGAGCTGGAATCCATGCTGGCAGAATATAGTCGGCTAAATCAAGCCTTTGAGACGGCGGAAGGCTATTCCTGCCGAAGTGAAATCACAGGTGTTTTAAAGGGTCTTGGATTTTCGGAAGAAGAATTTACAAAGCCTGTTCATACCCTCTCCGGCGGTCAGAAAACCCGTATATCTCTGGGCAAGCTTCTCCTGACAAAGCCCGATGTCCTCCTGTTGGATGAGCCCATCAACCATCTGGATATGGAGTCCATCGCCTGGCTGGAGACATATTTAAAATCCTACAAAGGCAGTGTGATCATTGTGGCACATGACCGTTATTTTCTGGATCGTGTGGTTACGAAGATTGTAGAGCTGGACAACGGCACAGGAACTGTTTTTACAGGCAACTATTCCGCTTACAGCGATAAAAAGGCCATGCTCAGAGATGCCGGAATCCGGGCTTATTTAAACCAGCAGCAGGAAATCAAACATCAGGAAGCGGTAATCACACGATTAAAGTCCTTTAACAGAGAAAAATCGATCCGAAGAGCTGAGAGCCGCGAAAAAATGCTGAACAAAATGGAGCGTCTGGAAAAGCCTGCGGAAATTCATGATTCCATGGAGATCCACCTGGAGCCGGATGTGGTAAGCGGCAATGACGTGCTCACGGTTACAGACCTGTCCAAATCCTTTGAAAGCCGGACTCTTTTTACCCATGTAAACTTTGAGGTAAAGCGGGGAGAGCGGATCGCCATTATCGGCAGCAACGGCACAGGAAAGACAACCCTGCTTAAAATAATCAACGGGCTTCTCTCTGCCAACAGCGGAGAAATACGCATAGGCTCCAATGTTCACATGGGCTATTACGATCAGGAGCACCAGATACTCCATATGGAGAAAACTCTTTTTGAAGAGGTGCAGGATGCCTATCCTCACATGAATCACACACAGATCCGCAACACATTGGCCTCCTTTCTCTTTACCGGGGAAGATGTGTTCAAGCTCATCGGAGATTTAAGCGGTGGGGAGCGGGGACGTGTTTCCCTGGCTAAGCTGATGCTTTCAGATGCAAACTTTCTCCTTCTGGATGAGCCTACCAACCATTTGGACATTACCTCCAAAGAGATTTTAGAAAGCGCCCTGAACCGGTATAGCGGAACGGTTCTATACGTATCTCATGACCGATATTTTATCAATCGCACTGCTACCAGAATCCTGGATCTTACAGGAGGAGGACTGATCAACTATATTGGGAATTATGATTATTATCTGGAAAAGAAAGAGGCTGTGGAGGCTGCCTTTACAGCCAGAATCAGAACCGCCGAAGGAACCTGCTCTCCCCTCTCCCACGATCATTCAGTCACTCTTCCCGGCCAGGCATCAGAAGCCATGGGAAAGCAGGACTGGAAAGCTCAGAAGGAAGAACAGGCCAAACTTAGAAAGCGTCAGAATGATCTGAAAAAGACAGAGGATGCCATCCACCATTTGGAAACCAGGGACAGGGAAATGGATGAACTTCTCTCCAAGGAAGAGATCTACACAGATGTTTCTCGTCTGGTGTCCCTTAACAAAGAAAAAGAAGAGATTGCTTCCCAGCTGGAAACCCTCTATGAACAGTGGGAACAGCTGGCTGAGGAAGCCTGACATCCTCCCCAAACGTCTCAGAAAGGAAATAAAACTCATGAAGGGAAAAAGAATGATCGCCCTTGCCAGCGTCATCTTAATAATCGCACTTTTCACCACTGCCATCTTTCTTGCAATAACCGGAGCTCCTAAGGAATCGCTGATGGCAGTCCTGTTCTCCATCGTATATCTTTCCATTTTATGTTACACCATAGGACTGATCTCCCGAGTTTTAAGAAAATCCCGGTTCCCTTCAAAGGAACCTGAAAAAAAAGGACAGCCACCCTCAGAATCCTGATCACTAGCAGGGCAGCTGTCCCATTCATTTTCCTATCTTCTTCGCCTCTATCTTATGATGATGTCATCCCGGCCCGGTCCATTGGAAACCATGGAGATAGGAGCCTCAATCTCCTTCTCCACAAACTCAATGTACCTGCGGCAGTTCTCTGGAAGATCTCCATAATTTTTAATCCCTCGGATATCACATTTCCATCCCGGAAGCTTTGTAAATACAGGCTTTGCCTTTTCCAATCCGGCGGTCGTTGGAAAATCTCGTATCATCTCTCCATCTATCTCATATCCCACACACACAGGAATCTCATCCAGATATCCCAGCACGTCCAGAACAGTGAAAGCTACTTCTGTCGTTCCCTGGATTCGGCATCCGTATCTGCTGGCGACTGCATCAAACCAGCCTACCCGCCTGGGGCGTCCTGTGGTAGCTCCGTACTCCCCTCCATCGCCCCCTCGACGCCTTAGCTCCTCAGCCTCCTGCCCGAATATCTCACTGACAAATGCACCTGCACCCACTGCGCTGGAGTAAGCCTTTACCACTGTGGTAATATTCTTAATTTCATAGGGAGGAATCCCTGCACCGATGGCTCCGTAAGCAGCCAGGGTGGAGGAAGAGGTCACCATAGGATAGATTCCGTGATCCGGATCCTTCAGGGAACCCAGCTGTCCCTCCAGCAGGACCCTTTTCCCATTCTTAATGGCATGGCAAAGATAGGAGGAGGTATCACATACATATGGTTCAATCATGTGGCGATACTCTAAAAGCTCCCTCAAAATCTCTTCCGGATCAAGGGTTGGCTTGTGGTATAAATGCTCTAATAAAACATTCTTCTGCTCACACACCTGATAAGCCTTCTCTTTTAGCAGACCCTCATCAAAAAGTTCGCTGACCTGAAAGCCAATCTTTGCATACTTATCAGAATAAAAAGGGGCAATCCCGGACTTGGTAGATCCAAAGGACTTTCCTGCCAGTCTGGCCTCCTCGTAGGTATCAAAAAGCACATGGTAAGACATTAAGATCTGGGCTCTGTCAGAAACCAGAACATGGGGCTTTGGAACCCCTCTGTCCACCAGTGACTGAATCTCCTTTATCAGATAGGGAATATTTAAGGCAACACCATTGCCAATCACGCTGGTGGTATGCTGATAGAACACACCGGACGGGAGCAGGTGGAGAGCAAATTTACCATAATCATTGATAATGGTATGCCCTGCATTGCTTCCCCCCTGAAAACGAACAATAATATCTGACTCCCTGGCAAGCATATCTGTAATCTTTCCCTTGCCTTCATCCCCCCAGTTCGCGCCTACAATCGCTCTGACCATGAAAAAATCCTCCTTCGGTTATCTCCCCTGTGGATTAATTGCTGCCTTTCTACTTTACTATACCATGAAGCATAAGTAAAGACGTTATTTATTATGATATCCATAACTTAAAGTTATATCTTCTCCTCTTTTTTCTGTGATCATCTCCAGCAGCTTTTTTCCCGGAACTGAGATCAAATTGGTGGCTCCCGTGACCACTGAGATATGCCGGCCGGGCATCTCCTTATGAAATTTTAGCTTAAACACCTCTCCTGTTCCAAGGAACTCCTCAGCAAATCCCTCCATGACACATCCAATTCCCATGTTTCTCCTTGCAAACTGAACAATCATATCACTGATGGCCAGCTCAAATTCCGGTTTTAGCTCTATCCCCTGCTCTTCCATAAAATCGTCCATAAAGGTACGAGTGCTGGTGTTTTTTTCCAAAAGGATACAGGGCAGATCTGCAAGGGTTTTATATTCCAGAACCTTTCCTTTCAAATGTTCAAAGCTTCTTCCCCCAATAAACACATTATGAATTTCTTTTACCTGGATTTGATTTACTGTATTTTTACAGCGAAAGGGAGTAGTTACCACCCCAAAATCAATCCTTCCCCCCTCCAGACTTTTGATCGTTTCCGGTGTGGGCGCATTTGTTACATTCACCTTGATTCTGGGATACTCTTTATGAAACTCCTCCAAAAAGGGAAGCAGGAAAAACTTCAACGTCATATCACTGGCTCCGATTCTCACCTCCCCCATGTCCATGTCCAGCATCCGTTTTACCATCTCCTCCCCCTCTTTGAGACGTTCCATTCCGTCTTTCACATAGCCAAACAAAAGCTCCCCCTCTCTGGTCAGACAAACACCCTTGGAGGTCCGAAAAAACAGCTGTGTTCCTATCTCCTTCTCCAACTGCCTTACCGCCTGACTCACAGCCGGCTGGGAAATGCACAGTTCCCTGGCTGCCCCGGTAAGGCTTCCATGCATACATACACAGTAAAAAACTCTATAATATTCCAGGTTTGCGTTCACCTATCATCTCTCCTCCTCTTGCCTTTCTCCTGACGGTGCTTCCTGTTTGAAGGGCTTTACTGCACAAAGAAGGCTGCGGATCACAGCCTTCTTTCATCACATTCCTATTCTATACGTGAATGTCTGCCTTCATCCCTAAAAGCCGGGCATTCTCTTCCAACACCGGCTTTATCACTTCCTCCAAAAACTCCTCCACCTGTCTGGGGGCACGTCCCACATAGCGAGATGGATCCATGGTCTTTTTTAACTCCTCCAAAGACAGATTAAATGCAGGGTCTGCTGCTATCAACTCCAAGAGATTGTTCTCAAGTCCAAGTTCTTTTACATTTCTCCCTGCTTCCATGGAGAGTTCCCGGATGCGCTCATGAAGCTCCTGACGGTCTCCCCCTGCTTTCACTGCATCCATCATAATATTTTCCGTCGCCATGAAAGGAAGCTCTGCCATCAAGCGCTTTTCAATCACTTTGGGATATACAACCAGTCCGTCTACCACATTCAAATACAAATCCAAGATTCCATCCACTGCCAGGAAGCCTTCCGGTACAGACAGACGCTTGTTGGCAGAATCATCCAGAGTTCTCTCAAACCACTGGGTAGAGGCCACCAGCATAGGATTCATCATATCGCTCATCACATAATTTGCCAGAGAGGCAATCCGCTCACTGCGCATGGGATTTCTCTTATAAGCCATGGCGGAGGATCCGATCTGCTTCTTCTCAAAGGGCTCCTCCACTTCCTTCAAATGCTGAAGAAGGCGGATGTCATTGGAAAACTTATGAGCGCTCTGGGCAATCCCTGCCAGAACGCTTAACACGCGGCTGTCAATTTTTCTGGAATAGGTCTGACCGGATACGGGATAACAGCCCTCAAACCCCATTTTCTCCGCAATTCTGTCATCCAGGCTGCGGCATTTCTCATGATCCCCGTCAAACAGCTCCAGGAAGCTGGCCTGGGTTCCGGTGGTTCCCTTAGAGCCTAAGAGACGCATAGAACGGATGAGATAGTCCAGATCATCCAGATCCAGCTTAAGGTCCATCATCCATAAAGTGGCTCTCTTACCAACGGTGGTGGGCTGAGCCGGCTGAAAATGGGTAAATCCCAAGGTGGGCATGTCCTTAAATTCTTCTGCAAACCCGGACAGCTCTGCCAGCACATTAAGAAGTTTTCTGCGAATCAGCTTAAGAGCCTCTGTCATGATAATGATATCTGTATTATCGCCCACGTAGCAGGAGGTTGCACCCAGATGAATGATGCCCTTAGCTAAGGGACACTGAACACCGTATCCATACACATGACTCATAACGTCATGGCGCACTTCCTTTTCACGTTCCCTGGCCACCTGGTAGTTGATGTCCTCTGCATGAGCTTTCAGCTCCTGAATCTGCTCCTCCGTAATATTCAGACCCAATTCCTTTTCCGTCTCAGCCAGTGCAATCCACAAACGTCTCCAGGTTCTGAATTTCATATCTGGTGAAAAAATATACTGCATCTCCTTGCTGGCATAACGCTCAGAAAGGGGACTTACATACTTGTCATACTCACTCATGATGCATCCTCCATCTCAATTTCTTCCTTGCTGTCATTCTATCACAGACAGACCTGTCTTTCAACCGGACTCACTTCAAAAAAAGGAAGGGGATGAACCATCCCCTTATGTAAGCGTTTACTGAATTCCCAGCCTTCTAAATACTTCTTCGTAGGCATCCTCAACCTGACCCAAATCTCTTCTGAAACGATCCTTATCAAGCTTCTCCTTAGTATCCTTATCCCAGAGGCGACAGGTATCAGGAGAAATCTCATCTGCAAGAATAATTTGATCATGATATCGTCCAAACTCGATCTTAAAGTCAATGAGATCAATATTTAAACCGTCAAAATAGTTCTGAAGAACCTGATTCACCTTAAATGCGTATTGAGTAATATGGTGGATTTCCTCCTGACTTGCAAGCCCCAGAGCCAGGGCATAGTAATCATTGATAAAGGGATCCCCCAACTCGTCCTTCTTGTAGCTGAATTCCAAGGTAGGAGTTTTAAGCTTAATCCCCTCCTTCATTCCAAGCTTCTTGGCAAAGCTGCCGGCAGAATAGTTGCGTATAATCACCTCTAAGGGCACGATCTCCACCTTCTTAACGGCTGTCTCCCTGTCATTTAACTCTTCTACCAGGTGGGTTGGAACACCCTGCTCCTCCAGCTTCTTGAAGATAAAATTGGTCATGCGGTTATTGATTGCACCCTTACCAACAATGGTTCCCTTTTTCTCTCCATTAAATGCAGTTGCATCGTCCTTGTAGGAAACGATTAATACATCCGGATCCTCTGTTGTATAGACCTTTTTAGCCTTTCCTTCATAGAGCATCTCTTTCTTTTCCATGGGTATCCACCTGTCCTTTTCATTATATTGGTATGATTCCATCTATATGGATTTATAAGCTAATGATATAAAAGAATACCATTTCAGTAGAAATTATAATACATTCTCAGAATGAATACAAGCAGAAGAGTCATTAAAATTCCTAATGAATGTCTCCCTCCATTCTAATCATCCACCCTCCCTTTGCTCTCCTCTATTTTAAAAATACAGATGGATTTTTCATCTAAAAGAATCTTTACTCCCTCCCTCAGGACAGCTCCCTCTCCAGCTTCTGCCCAATCAGATGCGCCATTACCTCCCTTCCCCTTCTCTTCTATCTGCTGAACCTGCACAAAAGACCTTATCTCCTGCCATACACGCCTGTCTGTTCCCATTATCCACATTCCCTCCAACAGGGCTGCCACCCCCAGAATCAACCGCATATAATACCTTCTTTTCCTGTGTAAGCTCCTCCGATTCCAATAGAAGCTTATAGCCAGGCGGCGGCATTTTTTAATATAGCACTGATCCATATAATTCAATCGCTTCCCTTTCTCGTGCGCTCCATACCTTCATTATAGACAGGGAATATTCCAAAGGCAAGGGGAAAGAATGTTTTTGGTTCTTTTTTCGTAACCACATAAAAAGAATCCTCTCCATACCGGATCCAAAATGGAAAGGATTCTTTTTAAGCACCGTATGTGCCCTTATCTTCCAGAAGTCTCTGTGGACGAATTCGTTGTTTCTGTGGCTGTGGAGGACTCTCCTGTCATATCCTTCACTCCATTGCCCACTGCATTTACGCCGTTCTCAACATCGTTCACCACGTCATTTACAATCCCATCCTTTCTTCCGCTCTCTGAGGTGGAATTCATAGAAGAGGTGGCGGGCGTAGTGGAGGAAGCCGCTGAAGTGGAAGACTGGCCGGCACCTGTCGTGGACTGAGTTGTGGACTTATTGCTTCCACAGGCAGTGACAGATAACGCCATGGTAAAGAGAAGCATTGCTAACATAAGTGGTCTGATTTTTTTCATAATCACATTCTCCTTTCGTTTACTATCTTTATTATGTACCGCAGGAGAATATATTATGGAGGAATTTTTTTGCTGTTTTAGCAATAAATGGAATTCCTTTTTTATTAAAACTGTATTACATCTGCCATTGTATAAAGCCCCGGTTCTTTGCCTGCCAGAAATTTTGCAGCTTCCAGCGCTCCCTTGGCAAAGATGGTTTTGGAATAAGCTGTATGACAAAAGGTCACCACCTCATCCTTCCCTGCAAATATTACATCGTGCTCCCCTACAATGGAACCTCCCCTCACAGCTGAGATACCAATCTCTCTTCCATCCCTTTTCTGGCGCCTGGTACTCCTGTCATAGGTATAGCTGTACTGGTTTTCCATGGCTCCGTTGATGGAATCTGCCAAAGCCAGGGCAGTACCGCTGGGCGCATCCATCTTCTGGTTATGGTGCTTCTCCACAATCTCCATATCAAAGCCAGCGCCTGCCAGCACCCTGGCGGCATCCTGCACCAGCTTCATAAGAAGATTCACACCCAGGGACATATTGGCGGATCGGAGAACGGCAGTTTGTTCACTGGCAGCCTCTACCCCCTTGATCTGCTCTTCAGACAGCCCTGTAGTACAGAGCACTACGGGAATCCGGTGTGCACTGCTGTGCGCCAGCAGCCCATCCACCGCCTTTGCGGAAGCGAAATCCACAATTACATCTGCCTTTACGTGACAGCAGTCCAGAGAGGAAAAGACCGGATAACTCTTATCCTGGCGGTCATTCAAATCAATTCCTGCCACAATCTCTATGTCCTTATCCTCTGCAACCAGTCCTGTAATCACCTGTCCCATAGCACCGTTGCATCCGTGCATTATCATTTTTACCATCTGTCTGCTCCTCTCCTTCTCATTCTTATTAAACCTGGTTTACTCTACAAAAGTCCATAAGCAGTCATAGCTTCCTTAAGTCTCTCCTGATTCCGGGGCTCCATCTCAGTCAGAGGCATACGAAGGGATCCTGCTTTTTTGCCCATCAGATTCAGGGCTGCCTTTACAGGAATTGGATTCACCTCACAGAACAACTGGGTGACCAGGGGAATGGCTTCCAGCTGAAGCGCCGCACTTTTTGCTGTATTCCCCTCAAAGTAGGAAGCACAAATATCGTGGGTCTGCCTGGGAGCAATGTTAGAGAGCACAGAGACAACCCCCAGTCCGCCCAGAGAAAGAAGGGGGAGAATCTGGTCATCATTGCCAGAATACAGATCCACCTTCCCTTCTGCCAGGTTCATCAAGGTGGCAATCTGGGAAAAGTCGCCGCCGGCTTCCTTAACCCCCACAATATTGCTCACATTTTTACAAAGGTCTGCTATGGTCTTTGGCTGAATGGTAACCCCTGTCCTCCCAGGAATATTGTAGAGAAGAACAGGAATCTTTACACTGTCTGCTATGGCTGTAAAGTGGGCTTTCAGACCATTCTGGGTGGCCTTATTATAGTAGGGGGAAACAAGGAGAAGTCCATCTGCTCCTCTTCTCTCTGCTTCCCTGGAAAGGCAGATTCCCGTCTCTGTACAGTTGGATCCGGTTCCTGCAATCACAGGGAGCCTTCCCTTTGTCACCTTACACACATATTCAATTACATTCAGATGCTCCTCATGGCTCATGGTAGATGCTTCCCCTGTTGTTCCACAGGCAATAATAGCATCTGTCCCCCCTGCAATCTGCTCCTCTACCAGCGCTTCCAAGCTGTCATAATTCACCTCTCCCGTTTCCTTAAAGGGTGTAACCAATGCAACGCCTGCTCCTTTAAAAATTGCCATTTCTCACGCTCTCCTTTCCCATTTCAGAATCAAAATCGTACAAAAAAAGGCTGAGATAAATGTCAGCCCTTCCAATACGCATCGCCTCTCAGACGAATCCACGTGCTTTCGTAGCTCCCCATCCATCCGGATGACAGTCACATGGTTCTTCACCATATGCCCAGAAGGAAGCTGCTGCAGGGTGCCCTTCCATCTTCGGCGTCGTTCCCTTTCCCTAAGCCTTCATCTGTTCCTGCCACATACAGCTTATCTACTTATGATTGACGCAACCTCTACTCTGTGATTGTTGCTAATATAGTAACATTCCATGAAACTAATGTCAACCACCTATTTTCACAGGAAAGTAAGCTTCTTGCCAAATAGCAAAACAGGCATCAAACCTCTCCGGGGTCTAACGCCTGTCTCCTTATGAAGCTCTTGTCCATATTAACCTGCCCTATGCTCTCATCCCTGTGTAGCAAGATGGGTGATCTCATCCACATCCCCGGCTAATGCTTCCGGGCACAGGGCACCTGTCAATATCAACTCTATCTGAGCCTGCCTGGCCTGCTTTATCATGGAGCTCAGTTCCTCCAGGGTTATAATTCCCTCATCCAGAATCCCCAGAAGCTCATCCAGAATCAACACCTCACATTCCCCTGTCACCATCACCTTCTTTGCAAAGTTTAGTCCATTTAGAATGCAAATGCCGGCTTTCTCTTTCTCTTCCCCCGTAAGCTGATCAAAGACAATGGGCGTTTTCTCAAAGCGGAACAGTTTAAATTCCGGCTCCAAACGCTGTAGGATCTCCATATGATTTGAATCCAGAGCCCCTTCTACAAATTGAACCATGATAACGCGCTTTCCTTTTGCCAAAGCGCTGATTCCCCTGCCCATGGCGCTGGTGGTTTTCCCCTGGCCAGATCCGCAGATAACCTGTATCATGCTTTCCTTCATCATCACGCACCTCATGCTTTACTTGCTTTTATTCAATTACACTCTCATAGGAGAGACTTTGCTCATAATAGCATAGATTGGTCATTTTTGCAAATATTTCTTACATATGCCAAGGGGAGTTACTCTTCCTCACACTCCATCTTACTGATGGATACCTCGTAGGCAATGCGCTTCTCACACTCTGTTTCAGAAAGCTTTTTGGTATATTCACGGCTCTGCACCCGGCCCCAGATTCGCACTCTGGCTCCTACCTGAAACCCGGATGCGTAGCGGGCGTTTCGTCCCCAGCTAATGCAGGGTATGTAGTCTGATTTGCCATAGGGACGGTTTACAGCCAGCAAAATATCGGCAATTTCACGTCCAAGAGGAGTCTTTCGGTAAATGGGCGGCTTGCAGATATATCCGTCCAAAAATATCTGATTTGTTTTCGTATAATCGGTGAATTCCTCCATAAAATGCACCTCCCTCACAAAGATGGACAGCATCAAACGATTTTTGACACCTTCATGACGGTTGTAGGATCGGAACTGACCGATGGCCTCAATGGTGCTGCCAGTATAATCCTGATGTACATCCAGAAGGCGCTCTGACACCATAAGAGGAATGATATCCGCCTGATCACTAAGCCTGTTTACTGCTACTTCTACCATATAGAAGCCTTCCCCAAACACTTCATGGCTGAACGTAAACCCGGATACAATTTCTCCAATCACATTTACCTTGTTGTTTTCAATCATTTTTTCTGACATAGTACATCTCCTCTTTGATTTACATGATTTCTTATTCTGCCGTTTGTATGTTTTTCATCCTTTTTTGTTGTTTTTGTACGGCACATAGATAGTTTATGAGGAGATTCTCTACAATAGACCAAAAAATAAGGGGATTCTGCCAAAAGTTTTCGACAGAATCCGCCTTTTATTTTAACATATTTATCCTTATATAATATAAGCTATTTTTTAAAGGATGCTCTCTTCCTCAAGGTTGGATCCAAGATTTTCTTACGGATGCGGAGATTTTCGGGTGTTACTTCCAAAAGCTCGTCTGTGTCAATGAAATCCAGACACTGCTCCAGACTCATATTCTTAGGAGGCGTCAGCTTCAGCGCCTCATCCGCACTGGAAGAGCGTGTATTTGTCAGCTTCTTAGTCTTGCACACATTGATCTCAATGTCCTCCGCCTTAGGACTTTGTCCTACGATCATACCTGCATACACCTTGGTTCCGGGACTGATAAACAAAGCGCCTCTCTCCTGGGCGTTAAATAAACCATAGGTAATGGCTTCCCCAGCCTCAAATGCAATCAGAGAGCCTGTCTGGCGATAGAATAAATCTCCCTTATATTCTAAATACCCGTCAAACATAGTGTTTAGGATACCATTTCCCTTGGTATCTGTCAGAAAATCGCCTCTGTATCCAATGAGGCCTCTGGATGGAATGGAAAATTCCAGTCTGGAATATCCTCCTGCCGCCTGGCTCATTCCCTGAAGAGCTCCCTTGCGGCTGGTAAGCTTTTGAATCACCACTCCGGTATACTCCTCCGGCACATCTACATAGGCCAGCTCCATTGGTTCTAATTTTTTGTTATTCTCATCGTATTTATAGAGAACCTCCGCCTTGCTCACTGCAAATTCAAAGCCTTCCCTGCGCATGTTCTCAATGAGAACGGAAAGGTGAAGCTCCCCTCGTCCTGATACTTTAAAGCAATCAGCGGAATCTGTCTCCTCCACCCGAAGGCTTACATCTGTGTTCAGCTCACGAAAAAGTCTGTCCCTAAGATGTCGGGAGGTGATGAATTTTCCCTCCTGCCCTGCCAGAGGACTGTCATTTACCATAAAATACATGGCAATGGTAGGCTCTGATATCTTCTGGAAGGGAATGGCCTCCGGCTTTTCACTGGAGCAGATGGTGTCGCCAATGTGAATATCAGAAATGCCGGATATAGCCACAATGGCTCCAATGCCTGCCTCCTGAACCTCCACACGTTTTAACCCATCAAACTCATAGAGCTTGCCTATTTTGATCTTTTTGAATTTATCCGGCTCATGATGGTTGACCAGAACGCACTCCTGGTTTACCTTAAGACCTCCATTGTCCACCTTTCCAATGCCAATCCGTCCTACAAACTCGTTGTAGTCAATGGTGCTGATCAATACCTGGGCAGGAGCCTCAGGGTCGCCTTCAGGAGCTGGTATATTGTCTACAATGGCTTCAAAAAGGGGACTCATATCCACCGCCTGATCCTCCAGCTCCTTCTTTGCAATTCCGGCTCTGGCTGAGGCGTAGATAAAGGGACAGTCCAGCTGCTTGTCAGAGGCATCCAGATCCATCATAAGCTCCAGAGTCTCATCAATTACCTCCAGAGGACGCGCCTCAGGACGGTCAATCTTATTAATACATACAATCACAGACAAATCCAGATCCAGAGCCTTCCGGAGAACGAACTTGGTCTGGGGCATTGGTCCCTCATAGGCGTCCACCACCAGAACAACCCCGTTTACCATTTTAAGAACACGCTCCACCTCTCCACCAAAATCTGCATGTCCCGGAGTGTCAATAATATTGATCTTGGTATCTTTGTAAAATACAGCTGTATTCTTGGACAGGATTGTAATTCCACGCTCACGCTCGATATCATTGGAATCCATTACACGCTCCTGCACCTCTTGATTTACACGAAACACACCGCTCTGCTTTAAAAGCTGATCGACCAGTGTGGTTTTACCATGGTCTACATGGGCGATAATTGCGATATTTCTAATATCTTCTCTTTTCATCTTCATAGTGAATTCATCTTTCTTACATTAATGTACATTTTCAGCCACAGTTTCAAAGTATAGCATTGGAATTTACAGATTGCAAGGTATTTTCTCCGAAAATCAGGTGAGCACCCTAAAATACAATCAGTTCCCCCTGAGCATTTCCGTAATATACCTCATCCACCTTTCGGATCCCTGCTCTTGCCCCTGTTCCTTCTATAATCTGGTTCCTCAACCGCTCCTCCTGAGAGAGAGGAACCAAAAGGGTGAGCAGAACCGTTTCCGTATACTGACTGTCCAGCACATGAACTCCCTCCTGAGCTGCGATATACTGAATTTTCCCTACACCGTTGTAATCTGTGTCTATCTCAAGCTTTGCAGCCAGCTTCTTTTCCAAAATCACACCCTTTGACAAGCCTTCCTTTACTGCCCCGGAATAGGCTCGAACTAATCCTCCCGTTCCCAGAAGAGTTCCTCCAAAATATCGGGTCACCACTGCACACACATCGTGAAGCTCCTCCCCCATCAGCACATCCATCATGGGTTTTCCCGCTGTCTGAGACGGCTCCCCATCGTCACTGCATCTGGATGTCTGTCCTCTTTCCCCAATAATATAGGCAAAACAGTGATGCCTTGCATCCCGGTATTGTTTCCGTATCTCCTCAATAAAGGCCAGAGCTGCTTCCTCTGTCTTCACCGGACGTACATCTGCAATAAATCTGGATTTTTTCTCCACCAGCTCTCCCCTGCCCTCACGATACAATATTTTATAGGACTCTATCACGTTTTTTGCTCCTTTTCATCCATTACAGGCAATGTCCTCCATCCGACCTTTTTCTGCCTGTTTTTTATCATAATATAGAACCAGGGCGATGGCAAGGGCATATTTATGCCTTTTCATTTTCAGAAAGTTGGTGTATAATCTACAAAATAGGTTACAGACAAGCCTTGTATCATCTACATTGCAGTTATTAAATGACAGCTTTATGCGAAAAGGAGAATCTGCATATATGAACTATGGAAAACATGAGTCTGAGCGCAGGCTCAGATCTCTCCACTCTAAATCAGGCAAATATACTTCCAAGCTGATCCTTAATGTGTTTAAGGCTCTTTTTATCCTGATTCTGTTTCTGACTATTGTAGGTGCAGCCGTTGGTTTTGGCATGATAAAGGGGATCATTGACAATGCTCCCTCCATTGATATTTTAAATATTCAGCCGGATCGCTTTGCCACCAACGTATTCGACTCTGAGGGAAACCTGACCGATACGCTGGTAACCACCGGATCGAACCGTGAATCTGCCACTTACGAGGAACTCCCCGAAGATTTAATCAATGCCTTTGTGGCAATCGAGGACTCCCGATTCTGGAGCCATAACGGGATTGATATCCGCTCCATCGGACGTGCAGTCAAGGGGCTCATCAGCAACGACTATTCAGGCGGCGGAAGCACCCTCACCCAGCAGCTTCTTAAGAATAATGTGTTCTCAGGAGGTATGGAAACAAGCTGGGGTGCTAAGATTGAGCGTAAGCTTCAGGAGCAGTACCTGGCTGTTCAGCTGGAGAAGAACTCCGGCATGAGCAAGGAAGATACGAAAAAACGGATTATCACCGACTATTTAAACACCATCAATCTGGGAAATAACACGCTGGGTGTAAAGGTTGCTGCCAAGCGGTATTTCAACAAAAATGTATCGGATTTAACCTTATCTGAATGTGCTGTGTTAGCATCCATCACCAAGAACCCTTCCAGGCTCAACCCCATCTCCGGCCGTGAGGACAATGGGGAACGCCGCAGAATTGTTCTTCAGTACATGGTTGAGCAGAATTATATTACAAAGGCTCAGCAGGAGGAAGCGCTGGCAGATAATGTCTATGATAGAATCCAAAACGTAGACACAACTGCAAAGGCCACCAGCACCCCTTACAGCTATTTCACGGACGAATTGATTGAGCAGGTTATCGCCGACCTTATGGAAAAGCTGGATTATACAGAAAATCAGGCCAGCAATCTCCTTTATTCCGGGGGACTCCAAATTTATACCACCCAGGATCCCCGCCTTCAGGCCATTGTGGACGAAGAGATCAACAATCCTGCCAATTACACCGTGGCAAAGTATTCCGTTGAGTACCGTCTCTCCGTCACCCATGGGGATGGAACAACGGAACATTTCTCTGAAGAAGGACTAAAGGCCTTCAAAAGGTCTGTGCTGGGAAAGACTTCTTTTGACGGGCTTTACAGCAATGAAGAGGCTGTAAAGGAGGATATTAACCAGTATAAGTCCTGGCTTCTTAAGGAAGGAGATCAAATCATTGGGGAGCGTACCAACCTGACCCTCCAGCCTCAGGCTTCCTTTGTGCTTATGGATCAGCATACAGGGGAGGTCAAGGCACTCCGGGGAGGACGTGGTCAGAAGATGGCCAGCCTTACCTTAAACCGCGCCAGCAATGTTTATCGCCAGCCTGGATCTGTCTTTAAAACCATCACCTCCTTTGCACCGGCACTGGACGCCTGCGGCGCCACTCTGGGTACCGTCTACTATGACGCTCCCTATACCATAGGAGCCAAGTCCTTCCGGAACTGGTGGAATTCCGGCTATGGCTTCCAGGGATATCACAACATACGTGAGGGAATTATCTATTCCATGAATGTAGTTGCTGTCCGCTCTCTTATGGAAACTGTGACCCCTCAGCTGGGGATTGAGTATGCGGAAAACATGGGGATTAGCTCCCTTGTAAAGGAAGATTTAGGGGCTGCAACTGCTCTGGGAGGTATTACAAAGGGTGTATCCAATCTGGAGCTCACCGCTGCCTATGCCACCATTGCCAACAACGGTGTGTATACAAAGCCCCGCTTTTACACGAAAATACTGGATCACGATGGAAAAGTACTCATTGACAATACGCCTGAAACCAGACAGGTTTTAAAGGATTCCACTGCCTTTCTTCTGACAGATGCTCTGTCCGAATCCATGAAGAGCAACCGGCTCTACGCCCGCCCCGGAATTTCCATCAACTCCACCAGTACCAGGGCTGCCCTGACCGGCATGTCGGCAGCAGGAAAAAGTGGAACTACCACTGCCAACAATGATATTTGGTTTGTAGGATATACTCCCTACTATACAGCCGGCATCTGGGGTGGCTGTGACCAGAACCAGAAGCTGACTAACAATGGAGGAACCTCCTTCCACAAGGATATCTGGCGCAACATTATGAACCGGGTGCATGAGGGCTTAAAGGATCCGGGCTTTCCGGTTCCTGACAGTGTGGAGACAGCCCAAATCTGCCGTAAATCCGGCAAACGGGCCGTCTCAGGCGTATGTACAGCCGATCCCAGGGGCAATGCCGTATACACAGAATACTTTGCAAAGGGAACGGCTCCCACCGAGGTGTGTGACAAACATGTGGCAGTTACTGTCTGTGAAGAATCCGGAATGCGTCCCACTCCTTACTGCCCTTCTAAAGGCTCGAAAGTATGTATGGTTCTGCCTGAGGATGAAGGAGGCACTACCGATGATTCCTACTTTGGAATTCCGGGTTACTGCCCCATTCATGCTGACAGTTCCACAATTATCACCCCTGCTCCAGGTGAGAATGGGGGAAGTAACGTGAACATCCAGCCCATTGGACCGGGATATCAGACCTCCCCTGCAGCTCCTACCACAGAAGGGTATGGTCCCGGAAACCCTCCCCGCTAAGTAAGAGTAAGAATACCTGGAAGACATCTGTCATTTAAACAGTGTCTTCCAGGTTATTTTTATGGTTTCTATTTCATCTTTGGCTTAAAGATCAGGGAAGCCAGATATCCAAATACCAGGGCTGCACAGATGCCTGCTGCGCTGGAGGTAAGTCCGCCCTTAAACACGCCTAAAAGCCCTTCTTCTCCCATCCCTTCCTTCACGCCCTTCCACAGTGTATTCCCAAATCCCAGAAGAGGTACAGAAGCCCCCGCTCCTGCCCATTTGGAAAATGGTTCATAGATCCCCACTGCTCCTAAAACAGAACCGGTCATTACCAGGAGCACCATAATGCGCCCCGGCATCATCTTTGTCTTCTCCATCAAAATCTGTACCAGTGCACAGATAAGCCCTCCTGCCAAAAATGCTTTCACATAATCCATTTGCCTCAGCCTCCTTATTCAATGTGCTCTATCATCACAGCGTGAGCAATTCCGGGAATCGTTTCCCCCTCATTGAAACTAACTGTTGAAAGCAACGCTCCTGTAGGAACAAAAAGCACCCGTTTCCATGTTCCATCCTGTATTTTAGGAAGAATATAGGAGCAGAAGGTAACAGCTGCACAGCCACAGCCGCTTCCCCCTGAATGGGTATCCTGCTTCTCCTTGTCAAAAATTTCAATTCCGCAGTCCATATGAATCTGACTCAGGTCACGCCCTTTATTCTTCATAAATTCCAACAGAATTTTTTGTCCGACTTCCCCCAGATCACCGGTAATAATTCGGTCATAGTAGCTCTCATTGATTTGAAAATCCTCCAAATTCTGCTCAATGGTGTGAAAGGCAGCAGGAGCCATGGCAGCTCCCATATTCATCGAATCCTTCGCTCCCATATCCACCATACGTCCTGTGGTAATTCCTGTAATTTTGGCCATACCGCTTTTCCTGTGACTGGAGAGCACCACAGCGCCGCATCCTGTCACGGTCCAGGTTGCAGAAAGAGGTCTCTGATTTCCATACCCAAGGGGAAATCTAAACTGCTTTTCCGCAGTTGCAAAGTGGCTGGAAGCCATGGACATAACCTGTGTGGCATATCCTGCATTGACCGCCATGGCTCCAAGGCTCATGGCCTCTCCCATGGTGGAGCAGGCTCCATAAAGCCCAAAGAGAGGGATTTCCAAATCCACCGTTCCAAAGGAGGTGGCAATCAGCTGACCCAGCAGATCCCCTGCAAAGAGATACCTCAGATCGCCTTTTCGAATCCCTCCCTTCTCAATCACCAGGTCAGCCGTTCTCTTTTGCATGGCGCTCTCCGCCTGCTCCCAGTTATCCTTTCCAAACATTTCATTTGGCTCTATCTCATCAAACAGAGAGCCTAGAGGGCCATCCCCCTCCTTCTTTCCAACCACCGCTCCAGCGCTGACAATTACTGGAGGAGCTTCAAATTCTATGCTGGCCTTTCCCTTCATCTGTTCCATTTAAACCCTGTCTCCTTCCTTCTCTCTCCTGCCTCATCCTTCCTAACCTATCCTTCAAAGAACTCCTATCCTCTGAAGGATCAGGTATCCAATTCCCAGAATCCACGAGCTTAAAAGACCATATAAAATCACAGGTCCGGAGATTGTAAATATTTTACATCCAACACCAAAAACCTCCCCCTCTGCATGAAACTCAATGGCAGGAGCTACCACTGAATTGGCAAAACCTGTAATAGGAACCAGCGCCCCAGCCCCTCCAAACTGAACAATTTTGGAGAAAATATTCAGTCCTGTCAAAACAATGCTCAGGAATATAAGCTCTATGAGCATCCAGGCTCCTGCTGTGTCCTGATCCATTCCCATATGGTTCATCATAACGTTCATTGAAATCTGCCCCAAGGTGCAGATCACTCCTCCTACTAAAAATGCAGCTGCCATATTCTTAAACATGCTGTGAGTCGGCGTGATCTCTTTCACATATGTCTCATACTTCTTCTTGTCTATCTCCATTGTATCTCCTTCCAATTATCGCTTTGCATCACTAACCCAGGGACGCCATCTTCTGCCAAAAATAGAGAAGAGAGCCTGTCAGCTTTCCTGCCGCCAGAGCAAAAATAAGATACTGAAGCCCTACAGCCAGATGAATTCTCCGAGAAATCACGGGCAGAGCCTTTAAAGTCTCTGCCAGAGACATAACCAGGCATCCTACAAAAATACCCACGGACAGTCCCCAGATTCCCAGCAGTAAATTTCCAAAATATTCTCCTGTAACAATAGGAAACTCATAAATATCCAGAATATTTCCCAGAATTCCTCCCAAAATAATGACTGTCTCATATAGAAATATGTGCTTCCTGGTACCGGTTTTCCCCATCAGTCTTACAAAGACACCAATAATAGCTAAAAATGCATAAACGCCGGCTGCTATCACGCCGCCGGCGCAAAGACCGAAAAATGCCAGCAAAGCCTTTTTAAGTAATATCAATATGAGACTCCTTCCTGCCATTGTTGGCGATCAGCGTCTTGCTGATATTATCCTCATAAAGGCGCATTTCCACTTCCAGAGGTGTGGGATCTGTATTCAGCTTAATGGATGCAAAATGATTAAAGAATACGATAATTCCCACAGCCAGCCCGATGGAATAACTGATCTCTAAGATGGAGAAGCCGCCTGATTCATACCCCATCACAAGGCGGTAAATCTCGCTAAACACATCAGTCACACTCACATCGTTGTTAAAGGTCATAATGGCAAAGGCGGCTCCGAAAAAACAGATGGCGCACACAAACACCGTTTTTGTCCACTCCCACACATGTTTGGGGGAGGTGGGAGGCTTGTAAGCAATAATAAAATCGGCTTCTCCTACATTGTTAACCTGAATGGAGGAGTCCATCTGAACCAGCTTATCAACCACTTCCAGAGCGCTCATCATATAGCGTCGCTTTCCATCTTCCCTGATGGACTTTACCTTCATACAATTACATTTATTCAACACATTTGTGTCGTCGCAGTAAACCTCAGCAATATCCTTTAACATCACTTCCTTGTGCGTTAATTCTGTTATCTGGTTTAATTTAAGATAGACTGTATGGTTCATACTCCCCTGCTGCTCCTTTGCATTTCTTCTCCATATAGCATGGCTCTGGGATCGGTTACAAAGGCAGGAAATGAGGGTTCCCCAAGCTTGGATCCCTCCGTCTCCCATACCAGAGTTCCTTCCTTTTCATACCCTCTCTCCTTTCTTCCTGAGGAAAGGTACCACACCAGAACCCCTATGAGCAAAAGGGCTGCTATCACTGCCAGAATCTCACACACACGTTTACTAAACTCCATGGTAATCACATCCTTTTCATCTATATACATTGTTTTTCCGGTTCTGTTAGTAGTATGGGTGAGATCCTTTTATTTTATTCTGAAATTTCATTGGTTCAAGGCTTTTCTAAAAGAAGCATCTATCCGGCTGATCCTTCATAACGTGCGCGCATTTCCTTTAAAATACGTTTTTCCAGTCGTGATACCTGAACCTGAGAGATACCCAGCTCCCCTGCAATCTGAGTCTGAGTCTGATTGTAAAAATACCTTCTGATAATAATCTGTCGCTGCTCCTCTGTCAGCCCTTCCATCAGCTCTTTTAAAACCATCCGATTCAGCAATTCCTCATGGTGATTGCTCTCCTCCTCCAGCCGGTCCATCAAACAGGTCGTTGTATCATCCTTTCCTCCTGCCGGCCTGTAAAGAGATTCCACCTCCGCCCCGGCCTCCAGGGAAGCAGCTACCTCCTCACGGCTGGCATCCAGACGTCCGGCTATCTCCTCAATGGTCGGCTCACGACCCAGAACATAAGTCATCTCTTCTCTGGCCGCTCTTACCTTCATTCCCATTTCCTTCAGGGAACGGCTCACCTTAATCATTCCATCATCTCTTAAAAACCGCTTTATCTCCCCTGTAATCATAGGTACTGCGTAAGTGGAGAATTTTACATCAAATCCGGTATCAAATTTGTCAATGGCTTTTATTAAGCCAATACTGCCTATCTGAAACAGATCCTCCATCTCGTATCCACGCCCGGAAAATCTTCTGACAATGCTCCAAATCAATCCCACATTTTCCATCACCAGCCGATCCCTGGCGTCTTTATCCCCTTCGTGAGCCATATGAATTAATTCCATAGTCTCATCCATGGCCGTCACCTGCCAATATACTTCTTCATCGTGACCATCGTTCCCTCTCCTGGTTGTGATTTCACATCCACCTGATCCATAAAGGCTTCCATAAACGAAAAGCCCATTCCGGATCGCTCTCCCTCAGGATCTGTGGTAAACATAGGTTCCATGGCCTGCTTTACATCTGAAATCCCCACACCTGTATCCTTTACCTGTACGGTCAGCTCCCGATCCTCCATATCTGCTGTAATTTCCATAAATACAACCCCTTTCTCCCCCTGATAGCCATGGATAATAGCATTCGTCACTGCCTCGCTGACAGCTGTCTTTACATCATCCACCTCCTCCAGTGTGGGATTGAGTCTGCTCATAAAGACAGCTGTCACCACTCTGGCAAACTCTTCGTTTTGAGAAAAACTATCCATCTCCAGCTTCAAATGTTCCTTATGATTCTCCATCTTCTTATCCTCCATTTTCCTATCCCCTATGATTTGATCGCTTCTTCCCGATTCTCATGCCCTTTTAACAACCGCTTCATTCCTCCCAGCTCCAAAATCCTCCTTACCTGTGGCCCTGCGCCATAGTAGGACACCGTTCCTCTGCTGGCGGCCATCTCCTTATAGCGATTCATTAACACCCCAATCCCCGATGAATCCATAAAGGATGTATGGGTAAAATCGAAGACGATTCGGTTGATAAAATTCTCTGCAAGAAGCAAATCCGTATCACGTTTCAAGCTCTTACAGTTGTGGTGATCCAGCTCCCGTGGCAAATGTATAATCAGCATCTGCTCCATGGCCTCATAAACAAATGATGTATGTTCCATCCTTCATGCTCCCTTCTTACTCCATCCACATAGAAAAAAGATACTACAAAAGAACCTTTCCTTCTCTTTCGTAGTATCCTTCTTTTATCTTAATATCCCCTTGCATTCTTAGCCCTGGCTGCGTAGTCAGAATCAGGAAACTCACCTACAATCTTATCAAACATAGCATTGGCATTCTCCATATCTCCTGCTGACTGGTAGATGCGGCCCACATAAAAGAGCACCTCTGCATTGTCCGGCCGTATGGCAAGACTTGCATTGAACAGATCCATCGCTTCTGTCTTATTCCCGGCATTCCAAAGGCTTAATCCCTTATCAACCAGACTCTGATACACTCCTGACTCCATATTCTGCCGAATATCCTCCACGACAGCCAGTATATTCTCATCCTGAATCAGATCAAAGCTGGCTCCTGCAAATGCCTTGGCAGCAGAGACATAATCTCCTGTCCTGTAGCTCTGAAGAATGGAAATCAGCGCCTGGTACTGTATAATAACGCTGGTATTTCCTGTGGTCAGCTCATCCAGTCTTGCCTGTATCTCCTGATTGTGAGCCTCCAGGGTATCGTAATCTGCCTGAAGGGTATCATTTTGCTGATTGGCGCTGTTTAGCTTCTGCATATACACCATAATGCTGTCATCCCGCTGGCTTTTCATTGCCTTTGTCTTAGCAGGGAGAATCAGAAATGCAAAGGCGAACAGCCCCAGCACCAGGCCGATAATAATATGAATTACGGTTGAAACTCCCGTGGATTCCTTGTAGGTATTGGGTATGATCACATCGTCATCCTCCATCTTTCTGTGAGAAAAAGACTTCACCATCTTCCGCTTTTCCGCATCATCACGGCCTGTATATTTCTTTACAAGGGACATATAGTAAAGCCCTTTTTGATTGCTCTTGTCTATCTGAAGAATTTTATACAGTGAACGGCCTGCCTTGTTGTAATCCTCCCTCCCCATGTATAAGAGAGCCAAAAGCAGGTGAGCCTTTACAAAATGGGGATTGGACTCCACCACTCTGGCAAGCTGGAGAATCGCCAGGTCATCACTGCCATTCTGAGCATGCCATAATGCCTGGTTAAAGGTTTTTACATTCTGGCTCTCCAGCTCCAGCTGACCGGGTTTTCTCTGAATCTGTTCCAGATAATGATCCGCCAGATTCTCATCGGGCTGAAGGTTCATACTGATGACCCATTGAACCAGTGCGTCTGCCACTTCTCCATTTTCATAGTATATTAATCCAAGCAGATTGCGGGCATCTGTCTGATATTTATTAAAATGCAGACTTTTCTTCAGACATTGAGCCGCCCCCGACAGATCCCTTATTCTGGCCTTCTCAAGACCGAGATTGTAGAAGCTGTTGGCAATCTGCCGGTTCTTCCTTCCATAGTCCATATCCACCGCCTACTTCTCTTTTCTCTCTTTTATCAGCTCCATCATAATGTCCGTCATATCAGTCAAATCGCTCTTAACAATAGCATCCTCCACTTCCTCCACATCCAGGCTGGGCTTAAAACGCTCTATCTCATCTTCAAAATCAATCATAACTCTTCACTCCTATTCTTCCAAAACAGCCTTAATCTCCCCGATAAGGTAAAGAGAGCCTGCACAGAACAAAAGCTCCCCTCTGCTTCTCTCTCTCATCCCTCTCAGGGCGCTTGGGGTATCCTCATAAGCAATGACTTCACAGGAAGCCCTCTTCTCAAATAATTCTGACAGGGCATGGATGGACAGCCCTCTCCGGCTGTTCACAGGAACGATTCCTATCCCTTCCCACTCCATACCGCTGCAAAGCTGTCCGGCCATATCCTCATAGTCCTTATCTGACATCACTCCAAATAAGAGATAGGGTTTTTTCCCCATCCTCTTTCCTATCTCTCTTCCAGTCTCCAGGAAGGCTTTAATTCCTCCCGGATTGTGGGCACCGTCCAGATAAATTCCGGGAGCAGCCTGCTCCATTCGTCCGGACCACCGGGTTTTCTTTATGCCTTCTGCAATCTGTTCATTGGTTATCCTCCAAAAGGCACCCGGCTTGTCTTCCCATCTTAGCACATCCAGCGTTCGGACAGCCAGCATGGCATTCTCTGCCTGATAAAAAGCCTCAAAGGGAATATTCAAATGAATCCGATCCCCCTTCAGCATACATCCACTCATATCCAGACTCCGGTTCCCCACACCCTCCACGCAAAAATCTTCCCGTCTCACAGGGTAGCGGGATGAACCGGTACGAAAGGCATGTCCCTCAATCACAGCTGAACTCTCTCTCTGTCCACCATCAAATATAACAGGCACTCCTTTTTTAATGATTCCGGCCTTCTCCCTGGCACTTTGGACCAGGCTGTCCCCCAGATACCGGGTGTGATCCATACTGAGGGAGGTAATCACGCAGGCGCTTGGCTGTTCCACCACATTGGTGGTATCCAGCCTGCCTCCCATCCCTGTCTCCAGAATCATCACATCCACCTTCCGGCTCTTAAACAAAACCATTGCCATATAAAAGAGAAACTCAAAAAAGGTAGGATGGCAATATCCCTTCTCTTCCATCCTTTGGCTGGTTTTGAGAACCTGCTCAAAGGCGTCCTCAAAGCCAGCCTCATCCACCCTGCTTCCGTCAATCAAAAACCGCTCTCTCACATCCACCAGGTGAGGAGAAATAAAGGTTCCTGTCTTATATCCCCCTTCTCTCAGCATGGAGGTAAGAAAAGCACACACAGAACCTTTTCCATTGGTTCCTGCCACGTGAATGGCAGGTATCTCCCGATCCGGATGTCCCATCGCTTCCAAAAAGCTCCTCACATCCTCCAGAGAGTTTTTCCTTCTGGTCCACATAGGAATCTGTTTTAGATATTCTTCCGCATTTCCCATCTTCTAACCTTTCTAAAAGCCTGTCTGCCCTATTGGTCAGACAGGCTTTTATAATCTTAACCTAATTTTCAGGAATGATCAACCGTATATTCTCGCCGTCCTTCCCTCTTTCGTGACAAATTCAGACATCAGCTGCAGAAGCATTCGGAACCTGGGCTAATAAAATCGCCCCAAACATCAGCACACAGCCAAACAGCTCCCTGGGAGACAGCCTTTGTCCCAAAATCACCCACCCTGCCAGGGTGGAAATCCCCGCTTCCAAACTGAGAATCAGAGAGGCAACGGTAGGATTCATATTCTTCTGTCCAACAATCTGCAAGGTATAAGCCACGCCGCAGGACAAAATTCCTGCATAGCATAAAGGCACCCGGGCTGCCAGAATCTGACTTAAAACCGGACGCTCAAAGAGAAGCATGGCAATGCCTGATAAAATGCCGCTGACCCAAAACTGGATACAGGACATCTTTACTCCGTCTGTCCTTGGTGCAAAAAAGTCAATTACCATGATATGTACTGCAAAAAGACAGGCAGAGATCAGCATCAGAAGATCCCCCGGACTAAGACTCAGCCGGTCGCCGGACATACACAGCAAATACAATCCTGCCCCGGAAAGGAATACTGCCCCAATGATGACAGGACTGCATCTTTTCTTAAAAAAGAGTCCAAGTATGGGAACGATAATAATGTAGCAGGCTGTAATAAATCCAGCCTTTCCTACCGTCGTGTACTGAATTCCCACCTGTTGAAGATTACTTGCCAGACACAGAGCGATTCCGCAGCAGATCCCGCCTGTCCATAAAAGCCTTCTGTCTCCTGAACTCCCTGCCCCCTCCTCCTTTACGGATTTCTTTTTATTTAAAAGCCAGATGAGAGGAAGAAGGGTCAGGCCTCCCATCAAACTTCTGATACAGGTAAAGGTCAGCGGCTCCACATAATCCATTCCCAGGCTCTGGGCCACAAAAGCAATTCCCCATATGGCCGCTGTCAGAAACAGCAAGGCTGCATTTTTTATCTTCATACGCTTCCCTCATTCCGATCCAGGAGATGGTGTTCTCTCTTATCCCTGAAGCTGATCCAGGCGAGCCTTAACCTGATCCATCATCTGGGTATAGGATTCCAGCTTTGCCTTTTCCTCTGCAATCTTTGCCTCAGGAGCTTTGCTGATAAACCGCTCATTTCCAAGCATAGCCTGAGAACGTGCCAGCTCTCCGGTGAGCCTCTTTTCCTCTGCCTTAAGCCTTACAATCTCCTTTTCTATGTCCACCAAATCAGAAAATGGCATATAGATCACTGCCTTTGGAAGCACCGCAGACACTGCATCTTCTGCAATTCCCTCCTTATCCTTTTGCAGGAACACCTCTCCTGCATATCCAAGGGATGCAAAGAAGCGTTTGCTGTGTTCAAATACAGATAAAAGTCTCTCATCCTCTGACACCACATACACAGCTGCCTTTTTGCCGGGAGGCACATTCATGGAGGTTCTCACCGTTCGAATGGCACGCACCGCTTCCTTTATAATCTCAGTGGACTGTTCCTCCTCCGAAAACTTCCACTCCTCCCTGTACTCAGGCCAGGGAGAAACCATGATAGTCTCTTCCTCTTCCTGAAGATTGCAAAAGATTTCTTCTGACAAAAAGGGCATAAATGGGTGAAGAAGCTTAAGAGCTTGAATCAGAACCGTCTTTAAGGTCCAGATTGCAGCTGCCTTGGTAGTATCCTCCTCGCTGTACAGCCTTGGCTTAACCATTTCAATATACCAGTCACAGAATTCTTCCCAGATAAAATCGTAAACCTTCTGAAGAGCGATTCCCAGTTCATATTTGTCCAGATTTTCTGTCACATCCCTTGATATGGTATTGACCTTGGAGAGGATCCATTTGTCTGCCATGGTCAGACTGTCTCCTGTTACCGATGATACAGCTTCTGCCTTCTCTATGTTCATCATAATAAAACGGGAGGCGTTCCACACCTTATTGGCAAAGTTCCGGCTGTTTTCTACACGTTCCCAATAAAAACGCATATCATTTCCAGGTGCATTTCCTGTGATCAGAGTCATGCGCAGCGCATCTGCTCCATACTTTTCAATTACCTCCAGGGGATCGATTCCATTCCCCAGAGACTTACTCATCTTCCGTCCCTGAGAATCCCTCACCAGTCCATGTATTAAAACGGTGTGGAAGGGGAGCTTCCCCGTCTGCTCCAAACCTGAAAACACCATACGAATCACCCAAAAGAAGATAATATCGTATCCGGTTACAAGAACATCGGTAGGATAGAAATACTCCAGCTCCTCTGTCTTATCAGGCCATCCAAGGGTTGAAAAAGGCCAGAGGGCAGAGGAAAACCAGGTATCCAGGGTATCCTCATCCTGATTTAGATGACTTCCTCCGCAGCTTGGGCAGATGTGAGGGGCTTCCCTGGAAACAATCACATGACCGCAGTCCTCACAGTAGTAAGCAGGAATTCGGTGCCCCCACCAAAGCTGCCTGGAAATACACCAGTCCCGTATTCCTTCCAGCCAGTGAAGGTATGTCTTTCCAAAGCTTTCGGGAACAAATTTCAGCTTCCCTGTCTTTAATGCCTCTATCGCAGGCTTGGCCATCTCTTCCATCTTAACAAACCACTGCTGCTTCACCATAGGCTCTACCGTGGTTTTACAGCGGTCGTGGGTTCCTACGTTGTGAGAGTGGGGAACTACCTTCACAAGAAGACCCTGGGCCTCCAAATCAGCCACGATTGCTTTCCTGGCCTGATAGCGATCCATACCGAAATAAGGGCCCGGCACATTGACTGTGGCATCATCATTTAAGATAATCCGTTCCTCCAGATTGTGACGCTTACCCACCTCAAAGTCATTGGGGTCGTGGGCAGGAGTAATCTTAACACATCCTGTTCCAAATTCCTTATCTACATAAGAATCCGCAATCACCGGAATCTCCCGGTCAGTCAGAGGAAGCTTTAGCATGGTTCCGATTATATCCTGATACCGTTCATCCTCCGGGTTCACCGCCACCGCAGTATCCCCCAGCAAAGTCTCAGGCCGTGTTGTGGCGATCTCCACAAACCGTCCCGGCTCGCCTGCTACCGGATAGTTGATGTGCCAGAAAAAGCCATCCTGCTCCACATGCTCCACCTCTGCATCAGAGATAGAGGTTTGACAGACAGGACACCAGTTAATGATTCGGGAGCCTTTGTAGATGTATTCCTTCTCATAGAGCTTTACAAACACCTCCAGAACCGCTTTGGAACAGCCTTCATCCATGGTAAAGCGCTCCCTCTCCCAATCGGCGGAGGAACCTAGTTTATGGAGCTGCTTCACAATGCGGGTTCCATATTCATCTCTCCACTTCCAGCACTCCTCTAAAAATCCTTCCCGGCCCAGGTCTGCCTTGTCAATCCCTTCCTGTTTCAGCTTATCTATCACCTTCACCTCAGTGGCAATGGCTGCATGGTCTGTCCCCGGCTGCCACAACGCTTCAAAGCCCTGCATTCTCTTATAGCGGATCAAAATATCCTGCATCGTATTATCCAGCGCATGTCCCATGTGAAGCTGTCCTGTAATATTGGGCGGCGGCATCACAATGGTAAATGGCTTCTTGTCCTTATTTACCTGTGGGTGGAAGTAGGCTCCCTTTAGCCATTTCTCATAGAGGCGATCTTCAATCTCCGCCGGGTTGTAGGTCTTTTCAAGTTCCTTCATGGTAGACTCTCCTTTATTATTGTAAACAATCAAAAACGCCCTCTGCCTGCCTCATCAAAGACAAGCAAAGGGCGAATCACTCGCGGTACCACCTTTTTTCTGCCAGGCCTTCGTTATACGGCAGGAATATATCCCGCCAAAAACCCTCTCCCGGCAATCTCTCCGGCTCTTAACGGAGCCACCCGTGAATCAGGTACGCAAAAAGTCAGATCCTACGATCCCTTCTTCTCTTCCCTGTTCCAGTTCCAAAGCTACCTTCCACCAGCCTCATCCCAAGCAGCCTCTCAGCCTGTGAGCCGCCCTCTCTTTTGGTTCCTCTGATGTACTCCTCTTCTTCAACACCTTTTTCTATGGATTCTCTGTCTTATAATCATAAAGAGATTTTCCCGTTTTGTCAAGGCAGCATTGGGAATTTTTTATTTCCCTTTTTCACTCAATATCTTTTTCGTCAGATCTGGTACGATCTTTCTCCAATCTCCCACGATTCCGTAATCTGCAACCTCAAAAATAGGAGCTGTTTCATCTTTGTTAATTGCAATGATCAGATCCGATTCTTCCATTCCTGCCACGTGCTGAATTGCCCCTGAGATACCAATGGCAAAATACACACTGGGGCGAACGGTCTTTCCTGTCTGCCCCACCTGTAACTCTCTGGGTTTCCACCCTGCATCTACTGCTGCCCTTGAACAGCTTACCTGTCCTCCCAGTGCATCTGCCAGTTCCTCCAGGATCGCAAAATTCTCCGGTCCTCCCACACCTCGTCCGCCTGAAACAAGAATATTGGCATCCATAATATCGGAAGTCTCTGTAACCGCTTTAACAATATCCAGGATTTCAACGTACTTATGGTTAGAAACAAAGCCGGGATCATATTCCTCCACCACAGCCTTAACCTCTGCCATTGGAGCAATCGCCTGCATCACCCCCGGACGTACCGTTGCCATCTGAGGACGGTGGTTGGGACAGGCGATGGTAGCAATGGTATTTCCTCCAAAAGCCGGACGGGTCATCAGAAGCTGATTGTGCTTCTGCTCTCTGCCTGGTACAGGATTCAATGGGAAATCTCCTATCTCCAGCTTCGTACAGTCTGCTGTCAGTCCTGTGGCAACTCTGGCAGATACCCTTGGCCCCAGATCCCGCCCGATGGCCGTTGCTCCCACCAGAACAATCTCCGGCTTGTACTTCTGAATCACACTAGATAAAGCATGGGTATAAGGTTCTGTCATGTATTCCTTTAAATCCGGATGATCGACTACAATCACCCTGTCTGCCCCATATTGAGCCAGCTCCTCTGCCAAATGTCTGATTCCGGATCCCAGTAAAACTGCGGTTACATCTGTTTCCAAATCCCGCGCCAGTTCCCGCGCCTTACCCAGCAGTTCAAATCCAATTCTGCTCAGCTTCTGATCTACCTGCTGTGCAAACACATATACACCCTTATATTCTTCTAACCTCATCACATTCACCACTTTTCTTTTAATATTAAATGATATGTTTCTCAGACAGCTTGCTCACAATGTACGCTACTGACTCCTGGGGATCCAGAGCCACAACCTCTCCCGCCCCTTTTCTCACTTTGTCAGAGGCCTTTGCAATCTGAGTCGGCGAACCTTTCAGTCCAATGTTGCTGTCCTCCACCCCTTTTAAGTCAGCCCTTGAAAATACAGTAATTTCAGCTTCATATGCATCAAAGATTCCTCCCGGAGTCATATAGCGAGGTTCATTCATCTCAGAGAGAGCCGTGATCAGACATGGCATCTTCGCCTTAAGCAAATGGCACCTGTCCTCAAACTGCCGTTCTGCAACCACATAGCCGCCCTCTATCTTCATATCCTGCACATAGGAAATCACAGGGATATCCAACAGTTCTGAAATCTGTGGGCCAACCTGTGCCGTATCTCCGTCAATGGCCTGACGTCCTGTGATTACCAGATCATAGGTAAGACAGCGGAGAGCCCCGGCCAGGGCAGAGGAGGTTGCCCAGGTATCTGAACCTCCCAGAGCTCTGTCAGTCAGCAAAATACCACGATCTGCTCCCATTGCCAGTGCCTCCCTAAGAACCTCCTCTGCCTTTGGAAGTCCCATGGTAAGAACGGTTACCTCAGCTCCATACTCATCCTTTAACTTCAGCGCTGCCTCCAGTCCTGCCTTGTCATCCGGGTTCATGATGGCCAGCATTCCACTCCTGTCCAGTGTGCCGTCCGGATTAAATTTTACGCCGCCTTTTGTATCAGGCACCTGTTTTACACAAACAACAATTTTCACTGCAAGTCCTCCTTCTATTTCAAGATGCTACCGGCTATTACCATAAGCTGTACTTCTGATGTTCCCTCATAAATTTCAGTAATCTTGGCATCCCGCATCATTCGTTCTATCTCATACTCCCGAATATATCCATAGCCGCCGTGAAGCTGAACTGATTTTTCCGTTATCTCCATGGCTGTCCTTGCCGCACACAGCTTTGCCATGGCCGCCTCCACGCCATAGGATTTCTGGGTTGACTTTGCTATGGCTGCCTTGTATACAAGCATTTTTGCAGCCTCAATTTTAGTTGCCATTTCAGCCAGCTGAAACTGCGTGTTCTGGAACTGTCCGATGGCCCGTCCAAACTGCTTTCTCTCCTTCACGTATTTGACAGTTGCCTCAAATGCACCCTCTGCAATTCCCAGAGCCTGGGCTGCAATCCCAATGCGGCCTCCATCCAGTGTGTGCATGGCAATGCCAAATCCCTTCCCCTTCACGCCCAAAAGATTTTCTTTTGGAATACGGCATTCATCAAAAATCAGCTCATAGGTAGAAGAGCCTCTGATTCCCATCTTCTTCTCTTTGGTTCCAAAGCTAAACCCAGGTGTGCCCTTTTCCACAATGAAAGCAGAAATCTCCTTGGACATCCTGCCTCTCTTTTCCACTGTACCTGTAACAGCGATCACAATATAGACATCTGCTTCCTTACCGTTTGTAATGAAACATTTGGAACCATTTAGTACCCACTCATCTCCATCCAAAACGGCCTTTGTCTGCTGTCCCTGAGCATCTGTACCTGCTCCCGGCTCTGTGAGGGCAAATGCACCCAGCTTCCTTCCGGCTGCCAGATCCGGCACGTATTTCTGCTTCTGCTCCTCTGTTCCATAGGTGAGAATCGGATCGATACAGAGGGAGGTGTGAGATGACACAATCACAGATGTTGTACCACATACCTTAGCCAGCTCCTCCACACACATGGCATATGCCAGAACGTCACAGCCCTGTCCCCCATATTCCTTTGGAACCGGTATGCCCAGCATTCCACATCCGGCCATTTTTTCTACTGTTTCTCTGGGAAATTCTTCCTTCTCATCTACTTCCTGAGCCATAGGCTTCACTTCATTTTCTGCAAAACTACGGTACAGGGATTGTGCCAGAAGATGCTTTTTTGATAAACTGAAATCCATATTCTGCTCCTCCATTTTAAATCATATATTGTTTATTTTTTAACATAGCGAGTGAAAATAAAATATGCTGATGGGCAGGGATGCCTGTCCGATCCACATATAACAGAACTTTTTATTTTTGAAGATACACCGACTCCGAGCCTGAACCCGGAGTCAATGCCTCTTTTACTTATTTTCTGTAATCATAAAATCCAATTCCTGTTTTCTGCCCCAGCTTACCGCCGCGAACCATCTTCCTGAGAAGCGGGTGGGGACGATATTTGGGATCTCCTGTCTCTGACTGAAGAACCTCCATAATGGCCAGCACCACGTCCAGTCCAATGAGATCGCCCAGAGCCAGAGGCCCCATAGGATGGTTCGCTCCCAGCTTCATTCCATTATCAATCCCCTCCGGGTCAGCCACACCTTCTGCATAAATCCCAATGGCTTCATTGATCATGGGCACCAGAATCCGGTTCACCACAAAGCCGGCTGCTTCCTCCACCTGCACCGGAACCTTTCCGATCTCCTGGGATATTTTCTTAATGCGCTCTATCATGGCTTCCGGTGTATCCAGTCCGGCAATCACCTCCACCAGCTTCATAACCGGAGCCGGATTAAAGAAATGCATTCCTGCCACCGGGCGATCCAGACCTGCCCCTATCTCTGTAATGGACAAGGATGAGGTATTCGTTGTAAACATGCAGTCTGTTTTACAAATACTCTGTAACTCCCTGAAGGTCTGCTTCTTGATTTCCATCTGTTCCACAGCTGCTTCCACAATCAAATCACAATCTCCGCAGATTTCCTTCAGGCCTGTGGTGATTTTTGCCAAAATCCCGTCAGCTTCCTCCTGTGTCATTTTCCCCTTTGCGATTCTTTTCTCAAATCCCTTTGCGATCTTCTTCTTTCCATTTGCCGCAAACTCCTCATTAATATCGCACAAGCACACTTCATACCCATCCACCTGAGCAAATGCCTGGGCAATACCGGAACCCATAGTACCTGCGCCGATTACTCCAACCTTCATTGCACAAACCTCCTGACCCATTTTTATCATTCCTTACCGAACACACTATCGGTTTATAAAATTCTTATCCTTTCTTTTTTCAAGAAAAGCTCCCATTCCCTCTTTCTGATCCTGGGTTTCAAAGCAGGATCCAAACAGTCTTTCTTCGATCACAATGGCCTGATCCATCTCCACCTGAAGACCCTCATTGATTGCCTTTTTACCGTTTCTAACTGCTATGGGGGCATTCAGGGCAATCTGTTCCGCCATGTTCTTAGCTTCCTTTAACAGATCCTCCTGGGAATACACTCCATTTACCAGGCCTATTCTGTATGCCTCTTCTGCCTTTATATTTCTCCCTGTATAAATCAGCTGCTTTGCCATTCCAACACTGACTGCTCTCGCCAGTCTCTGAGTTCCTCCAAATCCGGGGATAATGCCAAGTCCCACCTCAGGCTGGCCAAAAACCCCATTCTCAGAGCAAATACGTATATCACAGCTTAAAGCAAGCTCACATCCGCCTCCCAGTGCAAACCCATTCACTGCTGCAATTACAGGAATTGGAAATGTCTCTAAACGTCTGAATATATCGTTCCCCTTTTTTCCAAAGGCTTCTCCCTCCGCCTTTGTGAAGGTGCTCATCTCAGAAATATCGGCTCCTGCCACGAATGCCTTTTCGCCGGCTCCGGTTACAATCAACGCCCTCACTGCATCCAGATCCACCTGACCCAAAGCGCCATTCAGTTCCTCCAGAACCTGACTGTTCAGCGCATTGAGAGCCTTGGGGCGGTTAATGGTGATGATTCCAATCCGTCCCTCCACCTCATATGTAACAAACTCCATTCTCTTCACCTCAATTCCTTTTTGATCCGATCTGACTGTTATGCTATTCCCGCTCTACCATAGTGGCACAGCCCATACCGCCGCCAATACAAAGAGTGGCAAGCCCTCTCTTTGCATTCTGCCTCTCCATCTGATGAAGCAGAGTAACAAGGATACGGCAGCCGGAAGCTCCTACAGGATGACCCAGAGCAATGGCGCCTCCGTTCACATTCACTTTGGACAGATCAAACCCAAGCTCTCTGGCGACTGCAAGAGACTGGGCTGCAAATGCCTCGTTGGACTCGATCAGATCCAGATCTCCTACCCGAATTCCGGTTCTTTCCATAATCTTCCTTGTAGCAGCCACCGGTCCGATTCCCATAATCTCCGGATCAACTCCTGCAAGGGCGCCTGCTGTCCAGAACGCCATAGGCTTCACCCCAAGCTCCCTGGCTTTTTCCTCGCTCATCACCACAACGGCAGCTGCACCGTCATTGATGCTGGATGAGTTAGCCGCAGTTACCACACCATCCGGCTTAAAGGCCGGACGCAGCTTTGCAATTCCCTCTGCTGTTGTTCCCGGACGAGGCCCTTCATCCTGATCAAACAGGATGACTTCCTTTTTCTTCTTGATCTCCACCGGAACGATCTCATCCTTAAACCGTCCTGCCTCCCGGGCAGCACAGGCCTTCTGCTGACTGGCAGCAGCAAACTGATCCAGTTCTTCTCTGGTCAGCCCCCACTTCTCAGCTACATTTTCAGCTGTGATTCCCATATGGTAATCATGAAATGCGTCCCACAGTGCATCATTAACCATACTGTCGATCACCTGACCATTGTTCATCCTGTATCCATACCGGCCATTTTTCAGCAGATAGGGGGCCATAGACATATTCTCAGTTCCTCCTGCCACCACAATATCTGCCTCTCCACACTGAATCATCTGAGCTGCCTGATTCACACTGCTCAATCCTGAACCGCATACTACATTAATCGTAACAGCAGGAACTTCTATGGGAAGTCCTGCCTTAACAGATGCCTGTCTGGCAATGTTCTGCCCCAATCCGGCCTGTATCACACAGCCCATATAAACAGAATCAACCTGCTCAGGCTTAACCCCGGCTCTCTTTAGAGCCTCCTTAATAACAATCGCTCCCAGCTCCTGGGGAGGGGTTGTACTCAGAGCTCCCCCCATGGATCCAATTGCCGTACGGCAGGCCCCTGCTAATATAATCTTCCCGGCCATTTTTTATCCTCCAATCTGCCATTTCCGTCTTTTTTATCATATCTGCAACCGCTGAGGGGACAAAGTATGATATATCCTGTCCAAATTCCAAAAGCTCCCGGACGATTTTGGAACTGAGAAATGAATACTTCCAGCTAGTCATAAAAAGCAACGTATCCATCTCCGGTTCCATCTTCCGGCTTACCTGAGCCCTGTGGAGCTCATGCTCAAACTCCACACCGTTTCGCACTCCGCGAACCATAAGCTTCGCCCCATTGGATTTGGCAAAACTCACTGTATCCTGTCTGCATTCTTGTAAAACCACATTCCCCAAATGGGGGAGAGCCAGTGTAAGATACTTCATTCGCTCCTCAAAGCTGAACCTGTATCTGTCTGGCTCCTGATTACAGACTCCTATTACCAGCCGTTCTGCCACATGAGAGGCTCTTCTTATCACATCCACATGGCCCAGAGTTACCGGATCAAAATTCCCTACATAAACTGCTGTTTTCACCTACGTACTGTCAGCCCCCTGTTATGGACTTTATTTTTTAATGGACTCTATCAGAGACTCAGCCAATGAATTTAACTCCACTTCATTGCTCTCATTGGCAGAAGAGTTAACTGATACCTGAGAGCTGAGGACACAGCACTCCTTTAACTCCTCATCAATGAACTCCTTCATCAGACTTCCTGATTTGATCGCCCATGTTCCATTCTCGATCAATCCAAAGGTTCTCTTTTGGAAATTCAGACTCTTCAAATGATGGAGAAAATCATACATGGCCGGATAAATCTGCAAATTGTAAGTTACAGAAGCCAGAACAATGTGGCTGTACTTAAATGCCTCCGCTACCAAATAGGAAACGTGCGTATTGGAAACATCATACACTGCCACCTTGGTCATGCCTTTCTCACAGAGCCGGGAAGCCAGTGCCTGTGCAGCTGCCTCTGTGTTTCCATACATGGAGGCATATACAATCAGAACCCCCTTCTCCTCAGGCTCATAGCTGCTCCACTTCGCATGTTTGTCAATGAAATATCCTAAATCATTGCGCCACACCGGCCCATGAAGAGGACAGAACATCTTAATAGGCAGGGTAGATGCCTTCTCAAGAAGGTGCTGTACAAAAGGTCCGTATTTTCCTACAATATTGCAGAAATATCTTCTGGCATCATCAATCCAGTCCCTGTCAAAATCCACCTCATCGGCAAAGAGCTTACCATCCAGAGATCCAAAGGTTCCAAAGGCATCGGCAGAAAACAGAACTCCATTGGTTGTATCAAAGGTTACCAGCACCTCCGGCCAATGTACCATAGGAGCGGTTGCAAAACAGACGGTATGCTTTCCAAAGGATTTGGTATCTCCTGCCTTTACCTCTTCCTTTCTGCCCTCCACATGGAAGCCAAACTGATGCATAAACATAAAGGATTTTTCACTGCTGATGATCTTGCACTCAGGATAGCGAAGGAGAATCTCCTCCACACAGGCAGCGTGATCCGGCTCCATGTGATTCACTACCAGATAATCCAGCTTCTTTCCATCCAGCAGCTCCTCCACATTCTTTAACAGCTCCCTGCATCCGGCCCAGTCCACTGTATCAAACAGTACCTTTTTCTTATCCATCAGAAGATACGCATTATAGGATACTCCTCTTGGAATGGGATGAATATTTTCAAACAGGTGAAGGCGCTTATCATTTGCTCCAACCCAGTACAAATCCTCTGCTACTTTTCTTACATTGCTCATTCTTAAGCCTCCTTTGACGCTGAAATAAAGTTCACTTTTTCCTCACCGCATTCAGGACAGGTCCAATCCTCTGCAAGATCCTTAAAACGGGTTCCAGGTCTTACATCTCCCTCTTCATCTCCCAATTCAGGTATATACTCATAGCCGCAGCCCATACATGCATACCTTCCTGTGGGAGCCGCCTTAGGCATCTCAGGCACTGACCGCTTCATCTTTACCATGGGTGGCGCCGGCTTCTTAGGAGCGTCCCCGCCTAATGCCTTTGTAAGCAATGGAAGAATCTCCTTCACATCCCCCACAATTCCATAGTCAGCATTCTTAAAGATAGGGGCATTCCCATTGGTATTGATGGCTACAATGGTGGAGGCGTCCTTGATCCCCTTCAAATGCTGGGATGCACCGGATATACCGCATGCTATGTAAAGATTGCCTGTGAATTTCTGTCCGCTCATTCCCACATAACGATTCAAGGGAACATACATAAGCTGCTCTGCCACTGGTCTGGAAGAGCCTAAAGCCGCACCGGCTGCCTGTGCCAGATCCGTTACAAGCTTCATATTTTCCTTGCTTCCAATTCCTTTTCCTGCACTGACCACCCGCTCTGCGCTTATAATCGGTGTATTGATGTCAATGCCCACTGAAAAGTCATGTCCATCTCCTTTCAGATGGCTCACAAGCGCTTCCACCTTCTCCTGAGCGCTTCCCTCACTGAGCATGATTCTCTTTCTTGCCCCTGTAATCGGAAGCTTCTTCTTTGCCGCCACCGGCCCGTTGCTGTTCTTTGCTGCCTTTCCTAAAATAAATGCAGAAATTACCACATTCTGAATTTCATTGGTGCCTTCGTAAATCGTACAGATTTTAGCGTCACGATAGAATCGTTCTACCTCCATCCCCTTTAAGTAACCTGTACCGCCGAAGATCTGTACCGCTTCATTCACCACCTCCAGGCAGATGTCAGAAGCATACTTTTTAGCCATGGCAGATTCCATACCGTAGGGCTCATGGTTCTCCTTCAGCTCTGCTGCGCTGTAAACCATCAGACGGGCTGCACGTATCTTAGTTGCCATCTCAGCTACCTTAAACTGGATGGCCTGGAGCTGGGCAATGGGGGCGCCAAACTGCTCCCTCTCTTTTGCATACTCCACTGCCGCCTCATAGGCGCCCTGTGCGATTCCTAATGCCTGTGCAGCAATTCCGATACGGCCTCCATCCAGGGTGGACATGGCAATTTTGAATCCCTGCCCCTCTTTTCCCAGAAGGTTCTCCTTTGGCACTTTTACATTGTTAAACAAAAGCTGTGCAGTTGCAGAAGAGCGTATTCCCAGCTTATCATAGTGATCGCCAAAGGTAAAGCCCTCCCAACCCTTCTCTACGATAAACGCGCTGATTCCTCTGGTTCCTATATCAGGTGTTGTCACTGCAAACACAACATAAATATCTGCCTCTCCTCCGTTGGTGATGAAAATTTTCTCTCCATTGAGGATATAATGGTCTCCGGAAAGCTCTGCTGTCGTCTCTGTTCCCCCGGCATCTGAACCCGCATTTGGCTCAGTCAGTCCAAATGCGCCAATCTTCTCCCCCTTTGCCAAAGGCACCAGGTATTTCTGCTTCTGCGCCTCAGTACCAAAAGCAACAATAGGATAAGCTCCCAGAGACACATGAGCAGACAGGGTAACTCCCACACCTACGTCCACTCTGGACAGCTCCTCCACC
>MJGMH2__coassemble_908_pt1 | contig 38950 bp, 31 predicted proteins | sample MJGMH2__metabat2_low_PE_014 | metagenome-assembled genome bin MJGMH2
GAATAGTTTCTCAGATAAGACTGGATTACACTCTCTTCCAAGTATCAGTCCTCAGTATTGACAAAAATGTAGGTGCCATAAAGTTCATATTCTATAGGATGGCTGACTGAGACTGTATTATTTACCACGGTAAAATCGGGCATAAGCTGATCCAGAATGTTTATTGGACCACCTGTCGACAGATAAAACTTTCCGTAAGGTATCACAATGGTAAAAAGATAGTATAGAAGCACCAGTAAAAAGCCGAACAGAAAGGTTTTACGTTTCCTGTCCTTGATGAAGGTTGAATAGCTTTTTAAATCATAGATTGAGTGGAACAATTCAGCAAATAGATTCATAATTCTTTCCTCCCTTTCACAAACCTAAGACGAGATTGAGAGTGCAATCCCCAACAGCATCAGGAAGAACATCACGACAACTGCAATATTAAGAAAAATTCGAGTGAGCAGTGAAAAACGGCTGCAACAGGAGATAGAGATGGTCATTGACATTCCGGCAATAGCAAACAGAGCACCTATCACACCGCCTGTAAAATAGAAGCAATGGAGGATCATAAATAGATAGGCCCACTTAGGCAGAATGGGAACCGTATAGGGTGCTCCTGTAGCACAATCTACTCCATCCATGGCCAGTGTAACCCCTCCCACCCAGCTGTTGACATAAAGTTTAGCAGTTTTACTGCCAAGGGGCACATCGTATACTTTGAACATCCCTTCTTTGTGTGAGAGCAGCTGTTTCAGTTTGCGCTGCTCTGTCTCATTGATGATCAATGAGGCACCCTTCATTTTGATCTGATAGGGTTTCTCATCGATTGTAATATTCCATGGTTTCATACTGTTTTTCCTCCCTGTTAAAATGATACAAGTTTCTCATTTGAATGATAGTAACTTTCCTATTCAGTATACGTGATTTGGTAGATTGTGTAAATATAAAGTTTAGTTTTTTAAGGGAATTTGGAGCTTTATAAGGTCTATGTGGATGGAGGCGATCTAACAGGACTGAATGAGAAAACCTTGAACTTGGAGGGGTTGCTCATTCAGTCCTGTGTTTGAATCACCGGAAGCGCCGGAAGTTATAATTCTACCAGCATCCACTCATCATTGGTGTCAGCTCCCTCATAGGTCCACTGGATGATTTTGGCAGAAGACTCTGTGGAGGCATCCTGAACGCACAGGGATTTTCCACTTAAGGCAGAGATGATTTTAAAATAGCCATGATCCGTGGGAACCAGATACCATTTTTGGTTTGGATCGCCGTGATAACTGTATTGAGTAATAGAGGTGCCGTTGGAAGTAACATGGGCGTCTGCACTCAGATCCACATATTTTCCGCTGTTGATATTTTGAATACAGTAGGTGAAATCTTTGTTTTTTGAAAGAGTCCATTTCTCGTTGTCAGCACCCTCGTATTGGGACTGGATGAGCTGTGTTTTGTCATGGACAGAGGCTTCCGGTACGCTTAAGGATAGCCCGCTTTTCCGGTTTACGATCTGATACGTGCCCTCATCTGGTATGCCGGAGAAATCACTGTGGTAATAGGTGCGCACATAATCCACCAGAAACTGGCTGGGAAGATACTGGTCAACTGGGCTTCCCAGATGTCCTTCCAGGCTCAGAACCATATGGCGGGACAGCTGGGCAAAGGAGTCATAGGAGGCTCTTTTTTCCCAGGCCAGCTGCCCGTCGAAGTAAAAGCGGAGCGTGCCGTCTCTGCGCTCCAGGCCATAGGTATGATAGTCCTGACTGATATCACTGTAACCTGTATCCCAATTATTAGTTCCCAGCTGTAAGTGGAGACTGGGGCTTTCATTCCAGACATGAATGGTGCTGGACAGCTTGGAATAATCGAAGCTTTCCATTATATCAATCTCCGGGTTTGGGTTGAGAGCATAGGTCAGGGGAGAGGACTGGAGCCAGATGGCGCTTAAAACATTTGCCTTCTGATCCAACACCTTGGCACGCACCTCCACGTAGGAGTCTGTGCCGGGAACTTCAAATTTTGATTCCACAGAGCCGATGGTGTAAGCTTTTCCTTTGTGATCCTCTTTCTTTGCTGTTAAAACAAGGTTTCCATTCTCCACGCTGACATTTTCAGGCTTAAATGCCAGATCCGAGCTGGTTTCATACCAGATTCCATTGGCCCATTTGGCGGAATCCAGACTGGTTCCGTTGAATTCATCAGAAGAAGATTCTAAAAGGGTCCAGGCTCCGGACTCAGAGGGAGTTGCTGCCATGACGATCCCTGGAGCAGACAGAGAAGAACAAAGAACCCCCGCAAAGGTGAGAAGAGACAGGCTTTTGGATAATAGCATCTTGGATTTCATAATAAAAGCTCCTTTCACTCAATGAAGTTTAAAGTAGAAATAATAGTGTTGTTTTCCTCTGTACAGTCAGAAAATTTCTCAAATTGTATAATACCCTCATAGTGTTCATTATAAATGGGCTTCTCCAGGGTGCTGGAACCGTAGCAGGGAAGTTCCGGAGGAATTTGGCCTGCATTTATGATAGCATTGTTCCGCACAATAATGTGTTTACAGGAGGAAAGATACATTGCGAGTCGGGGACAGTCGATGAAGGAATTGCCCTCAATTAAAATGTCCTGAAACACAGGTTCTTTGGTTCTTCCATCCGGGAGATACACACCCATATAAAGAACGGCCATTTGCCATGCGTTTAAATCGCAGTGGCGAATGATATTTCCCCGAATGATCAGATTTCTGACCCCATGACCCTCACTCCATCGGGATTCGCATCCGGTCTCAATCTGGATGGCAGCGCCCTGGATATTCTCAAAAACGTTGTTCTCCAGGATGCCGTTGGAACCCTGGAGAAGGACGCCGCGGGCGCGATTATTGTGGAAGCGGCAGCCTCGGATGATGTAGTTTTGGGTCTGAAACCGTTTGTTCCAGAGCACTGTATTGGCAGACAGGTCTGCTGGCAGAGGATCGGCAAATGTAAGACGGCAGGTTTTATCATTCTCATAATAAGAAACCTCTGTTAACAGGGAGTTATAGCCGGTTTCTGACAGATCCGGATTGCGCAGCTCCACAGCGTAGCCTGGCTCAAAGAGTACCATGTCCTTAACGACCCGTTTTGCCAGAAGGGTGTGGGAGTCCAGAACCTGGATGCCCATGGAGGAATTATCGTGAATGTTGATACAGTCGTCCCCGGCATAGCCAAATTCACAGTCCTCAATGATAAAGTTTCCCTGAGAGTTGCACACATGCAGACAATCCGTTGAAGTGGAAATACTGTGTGTAGTGCCAGGACGTACCGTTACCTTGCAGCCTTTAAGGTGCAGTCCGTGAATATCTCCATTTCCCACAAAACCATTGCCGGGAGCAGAGTAGATCACTACGTGATCTAAGGTGCAGTCCTGAGTGTTACAGATGGGGATGGTGTGTATGTCGTATTCATAATGGCGGAAGTGGAAGCAGTTTCCAGGGTGAAAATGAGCTTTGGTGAAAGCGGGATCTGTCGTGTAAAAACGCAGCGTTTGCTTTCCGGTTTTTTCCTGTTTACGAAGAAACAGATTGGATAATTCCCGAACCATTTCCTGCATTTTTGAGTCGGAAGACGCATCATCTGTTACTTTTACGTGATCGTTTTGGTAGGGACGGAATTCAATGCCTCCTTTACAGCCGGGAGTGTAGCGGCTGGGATGGAAGGGCCCTACAATATGGAAAAATAGATCCTCAGGAACATCTTCACAGGTGGGGAAGCAGCACTCTATAAAGCTTCCGTCTTCTGACACAGAGGATACCACTCCAACACTTGCTAAAGGTGCAGCCTCCCAGTTCCAGTCGAGGGATAAGTCCTTCACTAAAATTTGTTTGGAACCACAGATGGAAAGGTAGGATTTCAGGGAGGAGAAGATGAGCTCACTCCCCTGACCGTCAAGTACAAACTGCTCCATGTGATCCAGAATGAGATGGGCATGGGCATCACATTCTTCAAAGTAATAGGTTCCTTTGGGAATCACAAGTCTTGAAATACCCTGGGCTTTACAGTGAGCCAATGCTTTGGAAAAGGCCTCCGTATTGGAGTGTCCCGGGCCGGCAGCTGCACCAAAATCCAGCACAGAGACAGAGGTGCTTACTACGGGTTTTTGAATGGTCATTTTTTCCAGCTTCTCTTCTAAGGAACGGAAGGGATCCGGAGTCATATTGGAAGTAATCATAAGTGTTATCCTTTCACGCCTGAGGCGACAATACTTTGTTTTAGGTGCTTTGAGAACAAAATGGAAAGAAGGATGACAGGGGTGATGGTCACAATAGCCAATCCCATGAGAGCATTCTGTTTTGTTCCCATATTGTTGGAAATGTTGTAGAGAGCAACATTTAAGGTCCATAATTTTTGATCCTCGGTTACCAGCCATGCCCAGAAGAAATCGTTCCAGTTTCCGATAAAGGTTTGCAGTGCAATCAGAGAAATAATTGGCTTGGACAGGGGCATGCAGATCTTGGAGTAGAGGTAGAAGTGGGAAGCTCCATCCAAGGAGGCAGCCTCAAAGTAACTGCCTGGAATCTGGTCAAAAAATCCTTTGTACAGATAGACGTAAAAGCCATAAGGATATAAAAAGGGCAGCAGCAGGGCGGCATAATTGTTGTAGGCGCCCATCTCACGGTACATGATCAGCTGTGGAAGCATAATACTGGCAAAGGGAACCATCATGGCAGCCATAAAAAACATCAGGACAAACTTCCCGGCCTTTGGTGACAGCAGACGGCTGATCACAAAGGCACACAGGGAACACAGGATAACCTGGGAGATCATGGCAAAGCCAATCACTACAATGCTGTTGAACACAAAGGTCATAAATCCGTACTTGGCAATGGCTGCACTCTTGGGATAGATGTAGCCCGGCATCTGGAGGTAGTAGGGAAAGCTTTCCAGATTTAAAAGGTTGCGAACCTCACTCTGAACGGCTGTGACATTTCCGGACAGAGGGTAGGTTTCATTTAACACCCCTGTGACTTCCTCATAAAAGCTATCGTTGTGGAGGCGGGGGGAGATGGATCGATCCAGTCCCTCTCCACTGAAATCGTATCCGATGGAGTCACATACACGGATATAACGGTCACCGTGGAGGAGTACATCCGGTTTGATAGCGGAGCTGGCGTAGATTCCGTAATCACGTTCCATCTGAAGCTTCATCTGGTGAGCTCTGGAAAAGAACACTGTTTTGCCCTTATAGGTTCCATATACTTTAAGCTCCATAATAGAGCGGCTGGCCAGCTTGTAGTTAATGCCGAACATTGTGAGAACGTTATCCTTCATCATAGTATCCCGCATCTGATCTTCGTTCTCAAAGGTTTGATCCGAATAGTCGATTGCGATGGATACGCTGTGGGCCGGGTTTGGCAGCAGCTTTGGCGGTATATCATAGATACTTGCATTGTCTTTCATGGCGCTGGAAATAGTAAATACCAGCGGATAGAGCATAAATGCCGCAAAAAGCAGAGAGAAAAAGACTGCACAAAATTTCAGGCATCGCTCTGAAAACCCATATTTAATTTTATTTTTTCTGCCTATTTTTTTCATAATCAATCCTCTTATTCTTTTTCAGATCGTTCAAAATGCATCTGTATTATGGTGAGGAGAGCAATCACCAGAAGCAGGACAACGGATGCAGCGGAGCCTCTTCCATAATTCAAATCTGTGTGAAAGGCATTGTAGATAAAGATTCCCTGGGTGGTGGAAGCGCCGCTGGGACCTCCGGAGGCGTACATATAAGGGGCATCCAGAAGCTGCATGGTTGTGATCACGCACATAATCAGCTGAATAAATATCATAAAGGACATATTTGGCAGTATGATGTGAATGATTTTGCTCCATCCGGTGCAGCCGTCCAGGGAAGCAGATTCTATAATATCGGTGGAAATCCCCTGGATTGCAGAGAGATAAAGCAGGACAGTCAGCCCCCCTCCAAGCACTCCCGGAAAAATGATACAGAATTTCACAAGATTGGGATCGCTCAGCCAGGTCTGGGGCCGGCCGCCGAAGAATTTCACGATCTGGTTTGCAATTCCGTAGTCCGGATGCCAGATCCATTTCCAGATAATCACATTGACGGAGGTTGGAATCAAGGCTGGCAGAATATATAGGGTGGTGAGACATTTTTGCAGCTTTACCAGCTGGTTTAACAACAATGCCTGAATCAGCGGGATGAAAAAGCACATGGCTAATTGCAATAATAGGAAGAGAAAGGTATTCTTCCATGCCTCCCAATAGTGCTGCATTTGGAACATGCTTATATAGTTGCTAAGTCCAACGAACCTTCCGGGAGGATTGATGGGATCGTACTTAAACAGGGAAATGTAGAAAGCATTAACAATAGGATAGTATTTTAACCACAGGGTACAGGAGATGGGGATTGCCAGTATGCACCAGGGTATGATCCTTCGTTTTATAAGGTAAGCGCCGGGTCTTGAGCTGACCGGATGTTTTATTTTTTCCATAGGAAGTATCCTCCTTCTAGTTATCTCTTCCAACTTGCGGGAAATTGTATCATTTGACTGAGTTTAGTATAGATAGAAAAAAACAGACTGAAAAGAAGATAAAATAACAGTCGGGTCACTTTTTTTAACTTCTTTTATTTCCAAAGGTAAAACCTTAAAAAAGTGCACATTTTTTACAATTATGTTAATTTTAGGCTATTTCAGTTACAGCGATCTTTTGTTATGATAAGTCTATCGAAAGGATGCACTTGCTTTTACCGGGGTGGATGTAGAGAATGAGAAGGAGGATCTTATATGATGAAAAAAAGAATTTTGGCGTCTCTGCTTTGTCTTTCTATGACAGCAGCGCTGATGACCGGATGCGGCGGTACAGCTAAGACAGGGGGAAGCTCAGGGGGTGGATCCGGACAGGTGGAAGGGGAAGCCTCAGGTCATGAGCCGGTGGAACTAACCTTGTGGGTAACCAGCCGAAATGCAGATGACTGGTCCGCAGAGATGGAGAACAAGTTTTTGGAGGAGTATCCCTGGATTAAAATCAACAAAGTGGTAAAAGAGGGAGATCCGGGCAATGAGTTCTACCAGGCTGTTGCAGCGGGAAACGCACCAGATTTGGTAATCTGCTCCTTTACTATGATGGATTCTTATATTACAGCTGGAATTTTAGAGCCTCTCAACCGATATACAGAAAACTGGGATGAGTGGAGTAATTTCACCCGGGAATATGTGGATATGTTTACAGCTGACAATAATATTTATTGTGTGCCCAAATCCGTTGCTCCAATGCTGTTTGGCTATAACAAAGCCCTGTTTAAGGAGGCTGGAATCGAGCATCCGCCTGCTACCTGGGAGGAGGCTCTGGAATATGCAAAGCGGATCAATAATCCGGAGCAGCAGGTGACCGGATATGCAACATTGGCTGCTGAGTGGACAGAGTGGTTCTTCCAGTACTATGTATGGCAGGCGGGAGGAGATCTGACGAAAGAGAAAGAGGATGGCACTGCAGAGCTTACCTTTACCGACCCGGCGGTCATTCAGGCGGCAAAGTATTACCAGCAGCTGCGCAGTGAAGGGGTGCTGCAGAGTGATTTGACCTTGAAATTCAGTGATCTGGTAACTAACTTTGGCTTGGGAAAAATCGGCATGATGCCATTTGCAGGCGATTGGGTGGTAGAAGCAATCGCAAATGGAATTGACCCAGATGACATCGGTCTGGCGCTTATGCCGGCAGGGCCTTCCGGAGACCGGACCACAGCAATCGGCGGTGAGTGCTATGTGATCAATGCCAAGACGGATGAGGCAAAGAAGGACGCTGCATGGGAATATATCAGATTTTACAACAGTCATGAGTACTGGGCTTCCTACTTTGAGAATTTGGCTACAAAAGGCGCTCCTAACCCGGTGATTATTCCTCGGGATGACATAAGCGTAACGGATTTTTATGAATTCCCGGCAGAGTACAAGGAGGTGCTGGATGCAGCAAAAACCGTTGGACGTCTTGAGTTCTATGGAAAAGCAGACTTTGGCTCTTATGTGGATCGTGCCGTTCAGAAAATTCTGGTAGATCCCAATGCAGATCCCCAGAAGGAGTTTGCAGATGCTCAGAAGCTCTGTGAAGAGGAGGCGCTGAGCACATTTAACGAAGCAAATCAAAAATAAAGAGAATGGGCAAAATGGCTGTCTGCCGGATGGATGATCTGGCAGACGGTCTATTTTTGATTTTGTGAAATAGATTTTCGCGGGGACGCAGACGTGGTATAATGATATTACTTGAGGGGAGGAAGAAAAGGTGGGATGGATGTACCCATTAAATCGCAGAGTACAGACAGTTCTTAGAAAAGTGGGGATTTTTTGGAGGTTAAATACAGCGTTTATTCTGATTCTGGTTGGCTCGGCTATGTTTTTGACCTTTTTTAGTTTTTATAAATATGCTGCTGAGATTAGACAAAGCAATAACCGCTATATTTCCTTTCTGGTTCAGAATGTGGAGATGAAAATTCAGGACAGAATGACGGAGTATGAGAAAATAGCTCTTACCTTTTATGATGATGAAGGAGTTATAAAAGCTCTCCGGGAAAACGCCCGGCTGAAAGAGTCTCCCTCTGAGGCAGAGCAGGGAATTTACGAACAAAATAAAGATTATATACAGAGCCAGCTCTATCGTATCCGTGGAAATCAGAAAAATATTGTGAATGTGCAGTTTGTAACCCGCTGGGAGCAATATTATATGACAGAGGACAATGGCTTCCGCAGAGGCGCCACGATTCGGAATCTGGACGAATTCTATCAATCTGATTTTTATTTGCTTCCCCAGGAAAAAAGGGGATACCCGGTCTGGTTTGACTCCGGGGAACAGACCAAAGCCTTCTACAAAACAGAACAGGACTTCTATGGCCTGCCGGATATTATGACCCTCTGTACTGCCGTGTATGCTCCATCGGACAGAAGCTTTCTGGGAGTTCTGGTGATGAACATTGAGCTGAAGGCATTTTCGGGGGCCATGGACGGCTATCATTCCTACAATGATGGAAACACGTTTCTGGTGGGGGAGGAGGGAGTTCTTCTATGGTTCAACCCAAGTCTTACAGCCCCCTCTTTTCCAAAGGATGAAAGGCTTTATGAAGAGATGGCATCAGGCAGGCAGAGGATTTTACAGCGCAAGATAGATGGACAGAGAATTGTTCTGGCCTGTGAACCGGTTGGAAGCACAAATGTGTTTGTGGTGCATGTTGTAAATCTGAATGTTTTGTTTGCGAATACATATAAAATTCGCGATTTATGCATGATGGTGCTGATTATAACGGTGATTGCAGGCGTTTTTATTTCCTACTATGTGACTAAAAGCATCTCGGATCCAATTCAGTCCCTGGTAAAGGTGATGAAAAAGACGGGAGACGGAAAATGGAATGAGAGATATAAGAATTCCGGAAGGGATGAAATCACCATTCTGGGAGAGCGCTTTAATGAAATGGCAGATAAGACCAACCAGCTCATTGAGGAGGTCTATGTATCGGAGATCCGGAAACAGGAGATTTCCCTGAACTGGAAGAATGCCCAGCTGGATGCACTTTTGATGCAGATCAATCCCCACTTTCTGTATAACACCCTGGATATTATCCGGTGGGAAGCCATGTACGAGGCAAAGGGGGAGAGTCCTGTTACAGATATGATTGAGAAATTCAGCAAACTTTGCAGAATGGGGATGAATGCCGGCGGAAAGACAGTTACGTTGGAGCAGGGACTGGATCATGCCAGAACCTATCTTCAGGTAATCAATTTCAGGCACAAAGATAAGATAGAGCTGGAGACAAACATTGAAATGGATCAGAGAGCGGTCTATATTCCCCAGTTTATGCTCCAGCCAATTTTGGAAAATGCAGTGGTTCACGGGTTTGGGGATGCCAGCAGTGGATACAGGATTTTGATTACAGCAGAGGAAAAAGGGAATCATCTGATCCTTCATGTGATCGATAATGGAAAGGGAATGACAGAGGAGGAGCACAGACAATTAGAGGAGAGCATCCATCAATCGGAGATTGGGAAGGGAAGCATAGGCCTTGGAAATGTAAACCAGAGAATCCGTTTATATTATGGAGAAGGCTATGGAATCAAGATCTCAAGTGGGATTGACTGGGGGACGGACATCTGTATCGTCCTTCCGGTGAGAAATCATTCAGAGGATATGGCAAAGTTGGGGGGAGGCAGTGAAGAGGATGGCATACAAAGTGCTGATCGTGGATGATGAAGAGATTGTGTGCAGGGGACTGGCACAATTTGTAAAGTGGAAGGAACACGGCTTTGAGGTGGCAGGAACAGCCTGTAATGTGGATGAAGCGCTGATTTTACTGAATCAGCTGCCCTTTCAGGTGGTTTTTACGGATATCAGAATGCCGGAAAAAACGGGTCTTGAACTGTTGGAGATTCTTCAAAAGGAATATCCGGGAATCAAATCAGTTGTCCTGAGCGGATTCAGCGAATTTTCCTATGCAAGAGAGGCGCTGCGCTATGGTGCAGTGGACTATCTGAGTAAGCCTGTCAATTTAAAGGAGGTGGAACAGCTTCTGGATAAGATGAGGGAACGGTTTGAGGAGGAGGAGGCCACAGAAAAAATCAGGAGCAATCGGACAGAGGCAATTTTATTATCCATTGCAAAAGGGTACGGCAGAGCAGAAACAGAAAATTGCAATCTGCCATCCCTTTGCAGGTGGTATGGAATCTCATTTGGATTGCTCAACCGAGATATTCCGGAGGAGGAGATCCAGGAAAGAAAGGAGCAGATACGCAGGGAAATCGAAGGGGTTGTACCAGAGGCTTTCTTTTTAAATCATGAGGTATACGGAATGTTTGCAATCATCCCTTATGAACTTGAATCAGAAATGGAGAGCTTCACGTGGATTCTTCAGCAGCTGGAGGAAGTGCAGGGGGAGTGGGCCTGTGGAATCAGTAAGGCAAAGAGGGGAATGAAGGATTTGCGTGTTGGATTTTTAGAGGCGGAGAGGGCGCTGCGCTATCAGAAGGCAGGAGAAAAGAGCGGGCTTGCCTGGTATGGAAATGTAGAAAAACTATTTTCCCAGAGTTCTGCCAGATTGCAGGAGGGAATTGCTGAAATTAAACAGAAGCTGACCGATCCTAAGGTGCGGAGACAGGTGCCGGGACACATGGATGAAACCCTGGATCAGTTGGGACAGGGGATGGACACTGTGATGCAGCTTCAAACAGCCTGTATCCAGTGCCTCATTGAATTGTATGATTTTTTGCAGGCGAAAAAGCTGCAAAATGTGGATCTCCATAGACAGTTAAATGGGATTTTAGAGAAGCTTCTTTTGTGCAATGATATCCAAAGCTCCAGGGAGTGTATGAAAGCTCATTTGGAGTTTGTGGTAGAACAGCTGGATTCCCTGGATGAGGGACAGTTTGGAAAAGGAGTGATAAAGGAAATCCAACTGTATATTTTAAAGCATTACGATGAAAATATAACCCTGTCTATGCTGTCAGAGCAGTTTTATCTCCATCCAAATTATTTAAGCAGGCTTTTTAAAGAAAAGACTGGTAAAAACTATGTAGATTATGTGACAGAGGTGCGAATGGAGAAGGTGAAGGAGCTGCTGGGACATACGGAGGATAAGGTGGCAGATATCAGCGCTCAGGTGGGATATGAAAACCCCAGGTATTTCAGCAAAGCCTTTAAGCAGTTTACCGGGTTATCTCCAAGTGAATACAGGGAGAAGGAAAGGGGAAAGAACCTTCGGTTTGACTGACGAAGAACCGGATGCAATGGACTCAGTGGATGTCCGTACCGTTGATATAAATACAAAGAAAGTTAGGCATCACAGGAGGGTGTTTGGAACAGAAAGAAGGGTAAGTATGCTATATCAGATAAAGGATGGAACGGTGACCCTAGGGGGATGCCTAATCCTGTCTCATGTGTTTTTTGAAGTGCGGGGAAATGAAAAGATAGCGGTGGTGGGAAGAAATGGAGCAGGCAAGACAACTCTTTTAAGGCTGATAGCAGGAGAGTTGTCTTTAGATCGGGATGATAAGAGGGAAGGGTCAGGTATTTTGTATGCCAGGAAGGTGACTGTGGGGATGCTGTCTCAGCAGACATTTGCAAATGCTTCCTGTAAGGTGGGAGACTTTCTGATGGGAGAGTGTCCTTTTAAGGATAGCTTTGACCGTGATCGGTTTGAGTATGAGAAGGAGATTGACCGGCTTCTGACCAGCTTAGGGCTAACAAAAGAGGACAAAGGGAAAACCATTGGAGAATGTTCCGGAGGGGAGCAGGCTAAGATTGCCCTGATTCGCCTTTTACTGGAAAAACCGGATCTCTTGTTGCTGGATGAACCCACAAACCATCTGGATTTGGAGGCTTGTCAGTGGCTGGAGAACTACTTGAAAACCTATCCTTATGCAGTGGTGATGGTATCTCACGACCGATTTTTTCTGGATCGGGTGGTAGATGTGGTTTATGAGTTGTCAGACAGGAAACTGACTCGTTATGCCGGAACCTACACCCGGTACCGACAGGAAAAAAGAAAAAGATTTCAGATACAGAGGAAAGCGTATGAGCATCAGCAGGAGGAGATAGCGCGTCTGTCGGGGATGGTGGAGCGTTTTAGGAATAAGCCTGCTAAAGCTTCCTTTGCCAGAGCAAAACGGAAAAAGATAGAGCAGATGAAACGGGTGGAGAAGCCTGAGGAAGATGAGGCACACATGTTTACCGGGGAGATAGAGCCTCTGGTACCGGGCAGTAAGTGGGTATTTACTTCAGAGCATTTAAAAATTGGGTATGATAAAGTCCTTCTGGAACTTACTCTGCGTATTCGCAGAGGACAAAAAATAGCAGTTCTTGGGCCAAATGGAGCTGGAAAGACTGCTTTTTTAAAAACAGTTGCAGGCCTTATTCCTCCTTTAAAGGGAGAATATTCGATGGGTAATCGTACCACCATTGGTTATTTTGATCAGATGAGTGCAGGGATTGAGTCGGAACAGTCCGTTTTTGAGCATTTCAGCTCTCTTTTTCCAGGCTTGAGCCAGAGGGAAGCCAGATCGATATTGGGTGCCTGTCTATTTGGCGGAAGGGAAGGGGAAAAGAAGGTAAAGGCTCTGTCCGGTGGGGAGAAATCTCGTCTGATCCTCTGTGAGCTTCTTCAAAGCAGACCTAATTTTATGATATTGGATGAACCGACCAATCACATGGACATTCAGGCAAAAGAAACGATGGAGTCAGCATTTCAGGCATATAGAGGCACGATTTTGTTTGTATCCCACGACAGGTATTTTATCCGACAGGTGGCAGATGCAGTTTTGATCCTTGAGAATCAGTCTGTGATGTACTATCCCTTTGGCTATGAACATTATTTGGAGCGAAAAGATCGCCAGGGATCTGGTTCGGCTCCGGCAGCCCGGATAAAGGCGGAAGATCAGGCGTTAATCCAGCAGCTAAGGGCTGTTCCAAAAGGGGAGAGACACCGCCTGAGAGAATATTCCACGGAGGCATCCTATAGAGACTGGAGGATACGTCTGGCCGGAGAACATTTGGAGGAGATAAAGTCAAAGGTGGGAGAGCTGGCGGAGAAGGCAGAGGGTCTTATCACCTCTCATCAGCAAGAGGAAAGCTTTTGGATGGGGGAGGTATGGAGGGAGGAAGGTGACTACAGGGAAACTCTCAAAGCGTATGAGAAAGCCTGGGAAGCTTGGAATCAGGGCTGTCTGGAATGGCTGGATGCAGTGGAAGAGGCCGGAGGAATAGAAGCTGTCTGTTATTGAGGGTTGCTGTAAGCTGACCAGGGTGCCTGGATAAGACTGGAAATCATTGCAAAGAGACTTATTTTATGGTAGAATGACCAAAAGATCAGGGAGGATTATAAATTGAAGGTAAATTATCTCGTTGTCAGCATATCTGTCATCCTGGTGCTGTGGAGTATAGGTATGTTTGTGCTGAATAAAATCTTTGGTATGATTCTCAAGCGCAAAGAGCAGATTCACATTAAATTTTTAAGAAGTATGTCCAAGGTGATTCTATCGGTCATTGCGGGTATCTCTATCAGCGGCCTGTTTACTACCACCAAAGCACTCAGCGCCACTCTTCTGACCAGCTCCTCACTTTTAGTGGCGATTGTGGGTTTTGCTGCTCAGCAGGTACTGGCGGATGTGATTAGCGGAGTGATGCTCAGCTGGTCCAGACCTTTTAATCTGGGGGAAAAGGTGAACATAAGCAGTCTCGGAATTTCCGGAATTGTAGAAGACATGACGGTTCGTCACACCGTGATCAAAACCTATCACAACAGCCGTATGCTGATTCCAAACAGTGTCATCAACAAAGCCATTGTAGAAAACAGTAACTATAATAATGAATACATAGGCAACTACATGGAGGTATCCGTAAGCTATGAAAGCGATCTGGATAAGGCCATTGAGGTGATGCGGGAGACCATTGCATCCCATCCTTTGGTAGTAGACGTTCGGCAGGATAAAGAAAAGGGCAATAAAGTGAATGTGATGGTAAAAGAACTTGGTGACAGTGGAATCACATTGAAGTCCACTGTGTGGACAAAGAATGTAGATGATAATTTTATGGCCTGCAGTGAAATTCGCAGGTTGATTAAAGAGAATTTTCAGAAGGAAGGAATTTCCATTCCTTATCCCCATATTCATGTGGTGGAAGATAAACCTGAGGATTAAATTTCCAATTTCTATATCGTCTTATATAGCCGGGAACGGGCTGCCCTGAATCCAAATTTCAGAGGCAGCCCGTTTAGGATCCTTTATAATTGGGCTTACAGGGGTTCTACGGCAGGGGACAGACAGATTGTGTGAATCAGATTCCCATCGTTTTCCCAACCTGATTAATTTTCTTTGCAAATTGATCTATCTATGATATAATGTTGTAAACATTATATCGCCCCGGTTGGGGACACACGCAAGTGTGTCAAATTCCCAAACCCAACCGTGGGCATCCTCCCGGAAGGGGTATCATAGCCGGAGGCTATGATATAATGTGGTGAGACATTATATCGCGCCGGTTCGGCAACATGCAAAGCGTGTTAAGTACCCGATCCGAACCGGGCGCATCTCCCCTGAGGGATCATATCCGGAGGGTATCATAGTGAAAGAGATGGATACAAGGAGAAAACATTTATGAAAATGAATCGAGTATTCTTAAAATTAAGCGGTGAGGCTCTGGCAGGCTCTAAGAAAACCGGTTTTGATGAAGATACGGTAAAAGAAGTGGCTCGCCAGGTAAAGGACTCTGTTGATGCGGGGATACAGGTGGGGATCGTCATTGGAGGAGGTAATTTCTGGAGAGGTCGCACCAGTGAGGCGATTGATCGGACGAAGGCGGATCAGATTGGCATGTTAGCCACCATTATGAACTGTATCTATGTATCAGAAATTTTCCGCAATACAGGGATGAAGACCCAGATTTTGACTCCATTTGAATGTGGAACTATGACAAAGCTTTTTTCAAAGGATCGTGCCAACAAATATTTTGAGAAAGGAATGGTAGTTTTTTTTGCAGGGGGCACCGGTCATCCTTATTTCTCTACTGATACAGGAATTGTCTTGCGGGCGGTTGAGATGGATGCAGATTGTATTCTTTTGGCAAAATCCATTGACGGAGTATATGACAGTGATCCTAAACTGAATCCCTCCGCTAAGAGATATGATACGATATCCATTCAGGAGGTGATCCAAAAGCAGCTTGCTGTGGTGGACTTGACTGCCTCTATTATGTGCATGGAGAACAAGATGCCTATGGCAGTTTTTAGCCTGAATGAACCGGAGGGAATTATAAACGCCATGCAGGGACGGATGAATGGTACCATTGTAACGGCATAAAGTAACGGAGTAAATAAAAAAAGAGTAAAAGTAAGCAGCTGAAGGTATCTGAATCTTGCTGCATAAACAGGAGGAACTTATGGAAGAATTAAAAGTGTATGAGGAGAAGATGAATAAGACTCTGGATGTACTGCTGTCCGACTTTGGTACAATTCGTGCAGGGCGTGCCAATCCCCATGTGTTAGATAAGATCAAGGTGGATTATTATGGAACTCCAACTCCTTTACAGCAGGTGGGCAATGTATCGGTGCCTGAGGCTCGTATGATTGTGATTCAGCCCTGGGAGAAGGGTCTGCTTAAGGAGATAGAGAAGGCGATTCTCACCTCTGAGCTGGGAATTAATCCAACTAATGATGGTTCCTGTATCCGTTTGATCTTCCCTGAGATGACAGAGGAGCGCAGAAAAGAGGTCAGCAAGGATGTGAAGAAAAAAGGAGAGAACGCAAAGGTTGCTCTCCGCAACATTCGCCGTGACGCTAATGAAGGGTTCAAGAAGATGGAAAAGTCAGGGGATCTGTCAGAGGATGATTTGAAGGAAGCAGTTGAGAAGATACAGAAGCTCACAGACAAGATGGTAGAGAAGATTGATAAGGCAGTTGAGGAGAAGACAAAGGAGATTATGACCGTTTAAGGTTGGGACAGAAAAATAGATATGGGAGGCAGGAGGGACTCCTGCCTCCCATATTGTTACGTATGATACATAGGAAAGGCGGAACATCAAAGGATGGCATTGGATGATAGTATGAGAATACCAGAGCACGTGGCTCTGATATTAGATGGAAATGGAAGATGGGCTAAGAAGAGAGGGCTTCCCAGAACCATGGGACATAAGGAAGGCTGCGTAACAGTGGAGAAGACAGTGGAGATTGCAGCCAGAATGGGGATTCGTTATCTGACTGTATATGGATTTTCCACAGAAAATTGGAAGCGTTCCGCTCAGGAGGTAGGAGCTCTCATGCAGCTGTTTCGCTACTACATGGTGCGTTTGCTTAAAATTGCATCAGCCAACAACGTGAGAGTTAAGATGATTGGAGACAGAAGCCGCTTTGATCAGGATATTATTCAGGGGATTGATCGTTTGGAGAATGAGACCTGGAACAATACAGGGCTGACCTTTGTGATGGCAGTGAATTACGGAGGAAGAGATGAAATACGAAGAGCAGCCGCCAAACTGGCGGCAGATTGCGCTGAGGGGAAGGTATCGCAGGATCAGATAGATGAAGCTCTGTTTCATTCTTATCTGGATACAGCGGATATGCCGGATCCGGATCTGTTAATCAGAACCAGTGGGGAGCTTCGTCTCTCCAATTACCTTTTATGGCAGCTGGCTTATACGGAAATTGTAGTGACAGATTGTTTGTGGCCCGACTTCAATCAGGCGGAATTGGAAAAGGCGATTGTGCAGTATAATAAAAGAGAACGGCGTTTTGGCGGAGTAAAGTAGGGGGAGGGGAAAGGCCATGTTTACAACCCGATTAATAAGCGGTATTATTCTGATTCTTCTATCCATTTTGATTGTGGTTAAGGGAGGGATTCTGCTTTTTGGAGTAACGGCTCTTATATCAATGATTGGCCTTTTTGAGTTGTACCGGGTACTTGGAATCCACAAGAGGCTTCTGGCTGTTGTAGGCTATGGGACTGCTGTTGCTTACTACGGGATTTTGTGGTACGAGGGGTATCAGTATATCACGCTGATGGTGATTGTCACTCTGATGGTTTTGATGGCCCTCTACGTTTTTACATTTCCAGAATATAAGACAGAGGAAATCACAGGCGCTTTTTTTGGGGTTTGCTATGTACCTGTGATGCTTTCTTACCTGTACCAGATTCGGATTATGGATGATGGGGCTTATGTGGTGTGGCTGATTTTTTTAAGCTCATGGGGGTGTGACACCTGTGCCTATTGCAGCGGAATGCTTTTGGGAAAGCACAAGCTGGCTCCGATTTTAAGTCCCAAAAAATCCATTGAAGGAGCCATTGGAGGGGTGGCAGGAGCTGCCTTTTTAGGCTATGTTTATGCCTTCCTTGTGGGAGGAAGTATGACAGGGACAGATAGACCCGGGATGGTTTGTGCCATGGCCTGTGCGATTGCAGCAGTCATATCCCAGATCGGCGATTTGGCTGCTTCAGCAATCAAGAGGAATCACAATGTAAAGGATTACGGACATTTGATACCTGGACACGGAGGTATTATGGATCGTTTTGACAGTATGATATTTACAGCTCCAGCCATCTATTTTGCGTTGGTATTTTTAAAGTAAACAAGATGAAAAAAGTATTTCTTCAGAATAAGGAGAATATAAGTTATGGTAAAGAAAATTGCAATTCTGGGTTCAACCGGATCCATTGGAACACAGACCCTGGAAATTGTTAGATATAATAGAGATATAGAAGTGACCGCTTTGGCAGCCGGGGGAAATATCCAAAAGCTGGAGGAGCAGATACGGGAGTTTAAGCCAGGGATAGTATGCCTTTGGACAGAGGAGAAGGCGAAGGAATTAAGACAGAGAGTGGCGGATTTAGAGGTAAAGGTAGTATGGGGGATAGATGGGCTGATAGAAGCTGCGGCCGGCACTGATGCAGACCTGGTGGTTACAGCGGTGGTAGGTATGATTGGCATTCGTCCTACCATTGCCGCCATGGAGGCGGGGAAGGATATTGCTCTGGCCAATAAGGAGACATTGGTTACGGCAGGGCACATGATTATGCCTTTAGCCAAAGAGAGAGGTGTAAGGATTCTGCCTGTGGATTCGGAGCATTCTGCTGTTTTTCAAAGCTTACAGGGGCAGTCAGGGAACAGACTCCACAAAATACTTCTCACTGCCTCAGGGGGGCCTTTCAGGGGGTGGAACAGAGAGCAGATGGCAAAGGTGACCGTTGAGGATGCATTAAATCATCCCAACTGGGCTATGGGGCGGAAGATTACCATTGATTCCTCTACTATGGTGAATAAGGGGCTGGAGGTTATGGAGGCTCGTTGGCTTTTTGATGTGGAGATGGATCAGGTTCAGGTGGTGATACAGCCAACCAGCGTGATCCACTCTATGGTGGAATATGAGGATGGAGCTATCCTGGCACAGCTGGGAACGCCTGATATGAAGCTTCCGATTCAGTATGCTCTGTATTATCCTCACCGTCGTTTCTTTCCGGGAGACAGATTGGATTTTACCACTTTGAGTCAGATTACCTTTGAGAAGCCGGATATGGAAAACTTCCGTGGGCTTAAGCTGGCTTATGAAGCGGGGAGGAGGGGAGGTTCCCTTCCAACTGTATTTAATGCAGCCAATGAAAAAGCGGTAGCCATGTTTCTGCAAGGACAGATTGATTATCTCTCTATTCCGGATCTGATCGGGGAGTCCATGGAGAGACATCATGTAGTGGAGAACCCTACGGTAGAGCAGATTTTGGAAGCTGAGCAGGAGGTTTATGATTATATAGAAAAACGGGTTTCGTTATAAACCGTTATAAACAAAGAAAGGTTAGATGGGCAGGTGACAGACAGATGAGTATAATAATAGCAGTGCTGATACTTGGATTTATCATCATGATTCATGAATTTGGCCATTTTTTATTTGCAAAATTAAATGGAATCAAGGTGCTGGAATTTTCTCTGGGAATGGGTCCCAGGCTTTTCAGTGTGGAAGGGAGAGACACTCGCTATTCCTTTAAAATATTGCCCTTTGGAGGATCCTGTTCCATGCTGGGAGAGGATGAAGCCTCCAGTGATGAAGGGGCTTTTGGAAGTAAATCTGTGTGGGCCAGAATATCTGTGGTGGCAGCAGGCCCGATCTTTAATTTTATTCTTGCATTTCTCCTGGCTATGGTGTTAATTGGAGTGAATGGGCATGGAGGGACTGTGCTTCGTGGAGTGACAGAGGAGTATCCGGCTCAGAAAGCAGGATTGGAGACTGGAGACGAAATTGTAAAGCTGAACGGAAGAAGGGTACATTCCTTCCGGGATGTGAATTGGTATTTATTTACACATCCGCAGGACAGGGTGGAGGTCACGGTCAGAAGAACCAATGAATTGGGAAATCAGGAAACCTTTGTAAAAGAGGTTTTTCCTGTCTATTCAAATGAAACGAAATCCTACAGGATGGGAGTAGAGTTTGATGGAAGAAGCCAGGCTATTGAGAATCCGATCCAGCTTATGACCTACGGTATGTATGAGGTACAGTTTTGGATCCACTATGTGTTAGACACCTTTCGCATGATGTTCCAAGGTATGGTGTCTGTGAACGATATAAGTGGGCCTGTGGGAATTGTAGGAACCATTGATTCCACAGTGGAGGAGACCGTTCCCTATGGTATTTCGGCTGTGATTTTGACTCTTGTGAACCTTACTGTACTGTTAAGCTCTAACCTGGGAGTGATGAACCTCCTTCCGATCCCGGCTCTGGATGGAGGAAGGCTGGTATTTTTGCTTGTTGAGGCAGTTCGGGGCAAACCCATTAACAGGGAAAAGGAAGGTATGGTTCACATGGCGGGAATGATGGTTCTTCTGGGACTTATGGTATTGCTGTTATTTAACGATGTGCGTAAATTATTTAGTTAAGAGGAGTACTTTGACGATGGATCGAACAAATACAAAGAAGATAAAGATAGGCGAAAGAGTGATTGGAGGCGGAAACCCCATCCTGATTCAGTCTATGTGTAATACAAAGACGGAGGATGTAAAGGGGACGGTGGCTCAAATCCATCGTCTGGAACAGGCAGGCTGCGACATTGTCCGTGTGGCAGTTCCCACCATGGAGGCGGCGCTTGCATTGAAGGAGATTAAGCGGGAAATTCACATCCCTCTTGTGGCAGATATTCATTTTGATTATCGTCTTGCCATAGCAGCGGTTGAGAATGGTGCGGATAAAATTCGCATTAATCCGGGGAATATTGGAGACAGAGATCGGATCAGGGCAGTGGTGGATCAGGCAAAGGAGAGAGGGGTTCCCATCCGTGTGGGAGTAAACAGCGGATCCTTGGAAAAGCATCTGGTGGAGCAGTATGGAGGTGTCACGGCAGAGGGGCTGGTGGAGAGCGCTCTGGATAAGGCGGCTCTGATAGAGGAGATGGGGTATGATAATCTGGTGATCAGCATCAAATCCTCTGATGTGCTGATGTGCATAAAAGCTCATCAGCTTATTGCAGAGAAAACCTCCTATCCTTTACATGTGGGAATTACAGAGTCCGGCACTGTAAATTCAGGAAATATTAAATCCTCTGTGGGCTTAGGGGTGATTCTTCACCATGGGATCGGAGATACCATCCGTGTTTCTCTCACCGGAGATCCAGTGGAGGAGATCAAGACAGCGAAGATGATTCTGCGCACATTGGGTCTTAGAAAAGGCGGTGTCGAGGTGGTTTCCTGCCCGACCTGTGGGAGAACCTCCATTGACTTGATTGGATTGGCAAACCAGGTGGAAACCATGGTAACAGAATTTGATCACCTGAATATTAAGGTAGCAGTGATGGGGTGTGTGGTGAATGGACCGGGGGAAGCCAGAGAGGCGGATATTGGGATTGCAGGAGGGAAAGGTGAGGGGCTTTTGATCAAGAAGGGGGAGGTCATTCGAAAGCTTCCGGAAGGGGAGCTTTTAAGCGCTTTGAGAGCGGAGCTTGCTTCCATGGAGGAGCGTTTGTAATCCGGTGTAGCTGAACCCTCAGTTTACAAGAGAAAGAAGCAGGATATATGGTAAAAAAATTTTTGGAAGTATTTCCAACATTGAATATAGCAGAACCCTTAAAAGAGCTTTTAGGTCTGGTTCAGGTAGAGAAAGTGACTACCACCAGGGATAGAAGCTCTATCCGTATTTATTTAAAAAGTCCCAGACTGATTCATAAACAGAACATTTATGATCTGGAAAAAGGAATCAAACATCAGCTTTTCCCGGACAAGCAGGTAGCGATTAAGATTCAGGAGAGATATTTCTTGTCAGATCAGTATACTCCTGAGAAGCTTCTGGGCATGTACAGGGAAAGTCTCCTTTTGGAGCTTAAGAATTACAGTGTGATTGAATACAGCATGTTCCGCAGGGCAGAGATTACCTTTTCACAAGAAGATGTGATGGTTCTGTCTGTGGAGGATACCATGGTGAACAAGGATAGGACAGGTGAGCTTAAAAGGGTTTTGGAAAAGGTTTTTGCAGAGCGCTGTGGACTTCCCATAGAGGTTCGTTTTTTGTTTGTGCCTCCTCAGGGAAAGGAGCGAAGAAGACAGCTGGAGCTTAAGATGGAGCAGGAAGCCCAGGCCATCTACTGGAAGAACCACAGGGGAGAGCTGACAGCAGCAGGTGCGTCGGAGCGTGGGAATCTGGTTCTGGAAGGTTCTGGAAGTGAAGCCGGGAGAAGGGAAAGATCTGGGAATGGTGGTATGGCATCTCATTCAGCAGAAGGCTCCGGGATTGCTCCTGATGGAGTGCCATGGGATATGCTGATGGCTCAGTCTGGGTCTGGAGCAGAGGAGAATGGGCTCCGGTCTCCCGGAAAGGCAGAAGGGGAGGAAGCTTCAGGTGCTGTGCTGACCTATAGGAAGGGGCCTCAGCTTAATAAAGGAAGAAAGGGATGGGGAAGAGACGGCAGCGAGGAGAGGAAGTATGGGCTTAAGCGGTCAAACAATCCGGATGTGATTTATGGAAGGGATTTTGAGGATGAGCCTCTGGAGATTGAACGGATTGAGGGGGAGATCGGTGAGGTTACGATCCGGGGCAGGGTGCTGACCTGTGAGAACCGGGAGCTGAGAAGTGGAAAATTTATATTGACCTTTGATCTCAGCGATTTTACAGATACGATTACCGTGAAGATGTTTATCCGCCCTGAACTATTTCAGGAGGTAAAAGCCCTGATTCATACAGGAATGTTTGTGAAGGTGAAGGGAGTTACCACCATAGATAAGTTTGATGGGGAGCTGACCCTTGGTTCCATTGTGGGAATCAAGAAAAGTGAAGATTTTACCAGTAAACGATTTGATGGGAGTCTGGAAAAGAGGGTAGAGCTTCACTGCCATACGAAGATGAGTGATATGGATGGAGTCTCCGAGGTGAAGCATATTATAAAACGGGCCAGGGAGTGGGGAATGCCGGCCATTGCAGTGACGGACCATGGCTGTGTTCAGGCTTTTCCTGATGCCAGCCATGCTCTGGAAAAAGGAGATGACTTCAAAATTATTTATGGAGTTGAGGGGTATCTGGTAGATGATACCAAGCAGCTGGTGGAGCGTTCCAAAGGACAGAGCTTTGAGGATACCTTTGTGGTGTTTGATATTGAGACGACGGGTTTTAGCCCTAAGAAGAATAAGATCATTGAGATTGGGGCTGTAAAGGTTGAGCAGGGAAGGATTACGGAGCGATTTTCCTCCTTTGTAAATCCTGGGGAACCCATTCCGTTTGAGATTGAAAAACTGACGGGAATCAATGATGCCATGGTGATTCCACACCCCGATATTCAGGTTGTTTTGCCAAAATTTTTAGAGTTTGTGGGGGATGCAGCTCTTGTAGCCCATAATGCAAGCTTTGATGTGGGATTTATGAATCATTTTGCGGAAGAGCAAGGCCTTCCCTTTTCTCCTACGGTTCTGGATACCGTTACCATGGCGAGGCTGCTTCTTCCAAATCTGAATCGTTTTAAGCTGGATACGGTTGCAAAGGCGCTCAATATTTCTTTGAAAAACCATCACAGGGCAGTGGATGATGCAGGAGCTACGGCTGAGATATTTGTAGCGTTTATAAAAATGCTGCGGGATCGGGATGTGGAGAATCTGGATCAGCTGAATGCCCTGAGAGCCATGGATCGGGGGACGATTATGAAGATGCCCACCAGCCATGTGATTATTTTAGTCAAAAATGATATTGGACGTATTAACTTATATCGCCTTGTGAGCTGGTCTCATCTGACCTACTATGCCAGAAGACCCCGCATTCCAAAGAGTTTGCTGGAACAATACAGGGAAGGGCTGATCATTGCATCTGCCTGTGAGGCAGGAGAGGTGTATCAGGCACTTCTTAGAGGTGTGCCGGATGGAGAGCTTGCCAGATTGGTTCATTTCTACGACTATTTAGAAATTCAGCCTCTGGGAAATAATGCTTTTATGCTCAGAGATGAGAAGAGCACAGTAAAGACAGAGGAAGAGTTAATTGGTCTGAATAAACGGATGGTGGAGCTGGGAGAACAGTTTAACAAGCCGGTCTGCGCCACCTGTGATGTCCACTTTCTGGATCCTCAGGATGAGGTGTACCGCAGGATTATTATGGCAGGGCAAGGGTTTAAGGATTCGGATGAACAGGCTCCTCTGTATTTGCGCACCACGGAGGAGATGCTGAAGGAGTTTGAGTATCTGGGCCCTGATAAGGCTTATGAGGTGGTGGTGACAAATACCAGGAGGGTTTCTGATATGTGCGAGCGGATTGTGCCTGTGCGACCGGATAAATGCCCCCCGGTCATTGAGGATTCCGATAAGACTCTGACTAAGATATGCTATGACAGAGCCCATGAAATGTATGGACAGGATTTGCCGAAGATTGTAGTCGATCGCTTGGAGAAGGAGCTCCATTCTATTATTACCAATGGGTTTGCAGTGATGTATATTATAGCTCAGAAGCTGGTATGGAAATCCAATGAAGATGGCTATCTGGTAGGATCTCGTGGTTCGGTGGGCTCCTCCTTTGTGGCTACGATGTCGGGAATCACAGAGGTAAACCCCTTAAGTCCCCACTATCACTGTCCCAACTGCAGATATTATGATTTTGATTCTGAGGAGGTGCGGAAATTCTCAGGTATGGCAGGATGCGATATGCCGGATAAGGCCTGTCCTGTGTGCGGTACCTCCCTGGAAAAGGATGGGTTTGATATTCCATTTGAGACATTCCTGGGATTTAAAGGTGACAAGGAGCCGGATATCGATCTTAATTTTTCCGGTGAGTACCAGAGCAAGGCTCATGATTACACGGAGGTTATCTTTGGAAAGGGGCAGACCTACCGGGCAGGCACCATTGGTACTCTGGCAGATAAGACCGCCTTCGGCTATGTGAAGAAATATTATGAGGAGAGGGGAACCAGAAAACGAAGCTGTGAAATTAACCGGATCGTGCAGGGCTGTGTGGGTGTGAGAAGAACTACAGGGCAGCATCCCGGAGGGATCATTGTTCTCCCCATTGGGGAGGAGATCTATTCCTTTACCCCGGTACAGCACCCTGCCAATGATATGGCCACCTCCACCATAACAACTCATTTTGATTACCATTCCATTGATCACAACCTGTTAAAGCTGGATATTCTGGGACACGATGATCCTACTATGATACGTATGCTTCAGGATCTGACAGGACTGGATCCTGTCAAGGATATCCCTCTGGACAGTCAGGAGGTTATGAGTCTGTTTCAGAGCACCCGGGTTTTAGGCATTACTCCGGATGAGATTGGAGGCTGCCCTCTTGGCGCTCTTGGCGTGCCTGAGTTTGGAACTGATTTTGCTATGCAGATGCTCATTGACACCAAGCCTAAATATTTTTCAGATTTGGTGCGGATTGCAGGTCTGGCTCATGGTACAGATGTGTGGTTGGGAAATGCTCAGACCTTGATTCAGGAGGGAAAAGCTACCATTCAGACGGCGATCTGCACCAGAGATGACATTATGGTGTATCTGATTGCCCAGGGGCTTGAGGAAGGGCTTGCCTTTACCATTATGGAAAGTGTGCGAAAGGGGAAGGGATTAAAGGAGGAGTGGGTGGCAGAGATGGAAGCCCACCATGTGCCGGATTGGTATATCTGGTCCTGCAAGAAGATTAAATACATGTTTCCCAAGGCCCATGCTGCCGCTTATGTTATGATGGCCTGGCGTATCGCCTATTGCAAGATATTTTATCCTCTGGCCTATTATGCTGCCTTTTTCAGTATACGTGCGAATGCATTTTCTTACGAAATTATGTGTCAGGGCAGGGATAAGCTGGAGTACTATCTGGCTGATTACAAGAGGAGAGCCGATACTCTTTCTAAGAAGGAGCAGGATACGTTGCGGGATATGCGTATTGTACAGGAGATGTATGCCAGAGGCTTTGAGTTTTTGCCTCTGGATATCTACAAGGCGAAAGCAAGGGATTTCCAGATTATTGAGGGGAAGCTGATGCCTTCCCTGAACAGTCTGGATGGATTGGGGGAGAAGGCGGCAGAGGCTGTGGTGGATGCAGTGAAGGATGGTCCCTTCCTGTCCATTGAGGATTTCAGCAACCGGACCAAGGTAAATGGAACCATCTGCGGACTGATGTCAGATTTAGGTCTTTTAATGGATCTTCCAAAGTCCAATCAGCTTTCATTGTTTGATTTACAGTAACAATGATTGCCATTTTCCAAATAGTATGTTAATATAGTGAGAGCTCTCGGAAAAAGAGGGCTCTTTCTTGAACCATGGCTGTACAGTGTGCAGCAGAATTCAAGATAAAACGAAGGAATATGGGGGATGGATATTATGGAACGTGAGAAATTTTCTTCCAGACTTGGCTTTATTCTCATATCTGCGGGATGCGCCATTGGCCTGGGGAATGTGTGGAGATTTCCCTACATTGTAGGAGAATATGGTGGAGCGGCCTTTGTGCTGGTTTATCTGGCCTTTTTGGTGGTTTTGGGTCTTCCCATTGTGATTATGGAGTTTGCAGTAGGGCGGGCCAGCCGGAGGAGTGCAGCCTTGTCCTTTGATCTGCTGGAGCCAGAGGGAAGCAAGTGGCATCTGAACAAATACATTGCTATGGCAGGGAATTATTTGTTAATGATGTTTTACACCACAGTGGGTGGCTGGATGCTTCTGTACTTTTTGAAGATGGTAAAAGGCGATTTTACAGGCATGGGAGCAGAGGCTGTGTCAGGAGAGTTCAGCTCTATGCTGGGGAATCCGGGGCTGATGGGATTGTTCATGGTGATTGTGGTGCTTCTGTGTTTTGGAGTCTGTGCCATGGGGTTTGAGAAGGGAGTGGAGCGCATTACCAAAGGAATGATGGTCTGTCTGCTGGCTTTGATAGTGGTTCTGGCAGTGCACTCTATGGTTCTGGAAGGGGGAGCGCCCGGACTGGAATTCTATCTGAAGCCGGATTTTAATAAGATGGTGGAGTCCGGTATGGGAGAGGTTGTGTTTGCTGCTTTGGGACAGTCCTTCTTTACCTTAAGTATTGGGATTGGTGCATTGGCTATTTTTGGAAGTTATATCGGTAAAGAACGCAGCCTTACGGGAGAAGCGGTGAGTGTAACTCTTCTGGATACTCTGGTTGCTTTTATGTCGGGACTGATTATTTTTCCAGCCTGCTTCGCTTACAATATAGAGCCTACGGCAGGACCTTCTCTTATCTTTATTACACTTCCAAATGTGTTTAATCATATGGCAGGAGGAAGAATCTGGGGCTCTCTGTTTTTTATGTTTATGTCCTTTGCTGCATTTTCTACAATTATCGCAGTGTTCCAGAATATTATATCCTTTGCAACAGACCTGACAGGATGCAGTGTTAAGAAGGCTGTGATTTGCAATATCATTGTGATCATTTTGCTGTCCATTCCTTGTATTCTGGGATTTAATCTCTGGAGCAGCTTTGCCCCTCTGGGCTCTGGAAGTACAGTGCTTGATTTAGAGGATTTTATTCTGAGCAACAACCTTCTTCCCATTGGAAGTATGATTTATCTGCTGTTTTGTACCAGCCGTTATGGGTGGGGCTTTAAGAAGTTCCTGGCTGAGGCAAATGAAGGGGAGGGTGTTAAGTTCCCTCAGTGGACCAGAATTTATGTGAGCTATGTGCTCCCTGTGATTGTACTTCTTATTTTCATTCAGGGATATGCATCAAAATTTATGAAATAGAATCAGAGACTGTAAAAAGAGCCGGAGAGAAGTCCGGCTCTTTTTACGTGGAAAATAGATTTTCATTGGGGCAGAAATCTTTTTCTAATTTCTGCGAAATTTTTTCAGTTTTGGATACACTAAGGGATTGACAAGTGAAATGGAGTGCCATACAATTAAAATATACCCCATAGGGGTATATTGAGAGGAGTGAGTAATATGAGAACAGAACAGTATCAGATAGATGGAATGTCCTGTGCCGCATGCAGCAGCGCAGTAGAGAGGGTCACCAGGAAATTGGCGGGAGTGGAGAGCAGTGAGGTGAATCTTACCACCAATCGTATGGTGATTACGTATGATGAGGCTCAGGTAACACCGGAGATGATAAGTCAGCGTATCTCAAAGGCAGGATTTAAAGCCAGTCTTCTTGAAGAAAAGGAAGAGACCGGAGAGGGGGAAGAAGGGGAGTGGGGGCAGCAGGAGGAACGTCTTTGTAAAGTCAGAAGGCAGATGATAGCGGCTATCTGCTTTGCAGTCCCCCTTTTGTATATTTCCATGGGACATATGATTCCTCTTACCCTTCCTCTGCCTGATTTGATAGCAATGGATTCCAATCCACTTAACTTTGCCTTGGCGCAGCTGTTTCTTACTGTTCCTGTTTTGCTGTGTGGCAGGAGATTTTATGTACGGGGAATCCGCTCCCTTTTAAAAGGCAGTCCCAACATGGATTCGTTGGTAGCAATCGGTACAGGAAGCGCATTTATCTACAGCCTGGTGATGACAGTGATGATTCCGGAGGATCCTATGAAGGCGCACCAGCTTTACTATGAATCAGCGGCTGTGGTGGTAACCCTTGTGATGCTTGGAAAATTTATGGAGAGTCGGAGCAGGGGGAAAACTTCCGAGGCCATCCGAACGCTGATGGATCTGACTCCAGATACAGCTATCTTATATGAAGATGGAAGGGAGAGGGAGATAGAAACAAAATCGGTAACAGTTGGACAGCATGTTTTGATTAAGCCTGGAAAGAGGATACCTCTGGACGGTATGGTTGTAAAGGGAAGCAGCAGTGTGGATGAGTCTATGCTGACAGGCGAGAGCATTCCTGTGGAAAAGGAGGAGGGTGACCGGGTAATTGGAGGAAGTGTGAATTACAACGGAGCTATGGAGGTGGAGGTAACTCGTGTGGGCAGGGATACTACCCTGTCTAAGATTATAAGGCTCATTGAGGATGCTCAGGGAAAGAAGGCGCCTATCTCCAAGCTGGCAGATCAGGTGGCAGGGTATTTTGTTCCTGGTGTAATGGGAATTGCCCTTATATCAGCCTTTTTGTGGTGGGGGATTGGTGGGAAGGATTTGGCCTTTGTCCTAACTATCTTTGTGTCAGTGCTGGTGATTGCCTGCCCCTGTGCATTGGGTCTGGCTACTCCTACTGCCATTATGGTGGGAACCGGTGTAGGAGCAGGTCACGGTATTCTGATTAAGAGCGGACAGGCTTTGGAAATTTGCCATAATGTGAATGTGGTGATACTGGATAAGACAGGAACCATCACAGAGGGAAGGCCTAAGGTGACCGATATAGCTGTGATCTGTCCCTCCGTTGTTGAGCAGATTTGGAAGCTGGAGAAGCCGCAGCCTTCAGGGGGAGAGGGGGAAAAGGGCATTACCGGGAAAGGGGAAGAGAAGGATCATCTTCTGTGGATTGCGGCCTCCTGTGAACAGATGTCGGATCATCCTCTGGGGTATGCCATTGTGGAGGCTGCCAGGGAGAAACATATAGAGCTGATGATGCCGGAAGCCCTGGAACACATTCCTGGTTCGGGGATTGCAGCCACCTGGAAGGGGTGGAAGGTGGCAGTGGGAAACCATCGGCTTCTAAACCATTTAAATGTGCCTGTCTCAGAGGAGACTAAAAAGGCAGCAGCTGAATATGGGAATACAGGAAAGACACCGATGTATGTAGTCTTAGACGGTCGTCTGGCCGGTCTGGTGTGTGTAGCGGACAAGATTAAGGATACCAGTGTGGAGGCTGTGGAGAAAATAAAGAGTTTGGGGCTTGAAGTTTATATGGTAACGGGGGACAACAAAAGAACCGCAGAGCATATTGGAAGACTGGCTCGTGTGGATCAAGTGGTAGCAGAGGTGCTTCCGGAAGATAAGGCAGCGGTTGTAAGCCGGTTGCAGAAAGAGGGAAAATCCGTTATGATGGTAGGGGACGGTATGAATGACGCCCCTGCTCTGGTACAGGCGGATGTAGGATGCGCCATCGGAAATGGAAGCGATATTGCCCTGGAGTCCGGAGATATTGTTTTGATGAAATCAGATTTGATGGATGTATATGGAGCCATAAAGCTGAGCAAAGCTACCATCCGCAATATCAGACAAAATCTGTTTTGGGCTTTTTTCTACAACTCTCTGGGGATCCCTGTGGCAGCTGGAGCGCTGTACCTGATGGGGGGGCCTCTGCTAAGTCCTATGCTGGGAGGCTTTGCAATGTCTTTAAGTTCTGTGTGTGTGGTGGGAAATGCCCTGAGACTTAAGAATGTAAAATTGTAAACCGGGGGAATAAGGAGAAGAAGGATGGAAAAGAAGGAGAGCTGCAACTGTCGCTATAAGCACCGGGAGGTATGCGCACAACGTGGGCTTTTAAATCGCTTAAACCGTATTGAGGGACAAATTCGGGGGATTAAGGCTATGGTAGAGGATGAACGCTACTGTGTGGATATTATTACTCAGGTAGCGGCCGTTCAGGCTGCACTTAACAGCTTTAATAAAGTTCTTTTGGAGGATCACATTAAAAGCTGTGTGGTAGAGGATATCAAATCAGGGGACAGTGATACCACCGTGGAAGAGCTGTGCAGAATCCTTCAGAAAATGATGAGATAAGTGGGAGCAAAAGGATGGCAGATCCATCTGTGAGTAAAGATGAAAAGGAGAATAAGAGATGAGAACCTTCAAGTGTGAGGAGATAATGTGTGAGGGATGCGTAAGCAGAATTAAGAAAGGGATGGAAGAAGCCGGGATCGAGAGTACCATAGATTTGGAAAAAAAGACTGTAACCATTCATGGAGATGTCAGCTGTGGGGACAGGGCTGTAACTCTTTTGGATGATTTGGGATTCTCGGCAGAAGAAGTATAAAGGCTGTCAAAATAATTTTAATAACTTTGACAATTTATGGTTGACATTCTGGTCGGTTTATATTATACTACCAAAGGTATCGAGGCGTGGCTCAGCTTGGTAGAGCGCTGCGTTCGGGACGCAGAGGTCGCGTGTTCGAATCACGTCGCCTCGATGTTACTTTGCAAGGCCTGATGGTCAAGCGGCTAAGACGACGCCCTCTCACGGCGTAAACCCGGGTTCGATTCCCGGTCAGGTCATGGTGATAAGGCTGTTGCTTAGGCAACAGCCTTATTTTATCCAATGGACAGATATAGGAGTGGATGGAAGGATCCAGATGCCATTGTAGCGCAGTTGGTAGCGCAACGCATTCGTAATGCGTGGGTCGCCGGTTCGAGTCCGGCCAGTGGCTTGCTTTGAAAACCTTGTAAATCCTCAATGTCATTAACTTAAGGAACCCTTTACATTTTAAAATGTAAAGGGTTCCTTTTTTCTATACTCGTACGGTATAATTGAAGTAGATAGCCGGTAGTTTCTGTGCTCTTTAAGGAAGGTGATCTTATGAAAGGTTTCCAAAAACGAGCCTGTTGTAATATCAGCTTGATCCATCAGGGCAATGTTCAGGATTTCTTCTTGATGATATCTCAAATCCTTGAGGGTGGGGGGTCAACTTTTTTATACCACATCAAGGCGGGTTATTTACCTGCTACGAAAATAGTGTGGTGTAATAGGACAATCTGATAAAGGAATAGACTTAGATAGCAGCAAACATACGCTGCTCAGAAAGGAGAGAAGCCTTGGAACTGACAAAGGAAAGGCTTGAAGAAATGGATGCCGTGGATATAAGGACGGTAGATATTTCTACTCTGACTGATTTGAGAGACATAGAGATTGATACATCTCTGCCTGTGGAGAAGAAAATGGATGCGTTTGCAAGGCAGACGAACAATATTTATGTTAATCGAATTGGTGATTATATAGTTAAGGTCAGGTTTCAAAAAGAAGGAGCCAGCATAGATGATAAAATGACAGAATATCTGCAACGGTTATCCGAAGTTCATATTTAGATTGAAACCTCCGTTTACTTATACTAACCTAATATCAGGACAAATAAGTCAGGAGTGATAATATGAAGGAACAATCTAAATTCTTTGCTGCCATGTATCTGCGTCTTTCCAGAGATGACAATATGAAAGCGGAGCATGATGGCAACGTCATGGCAAATGGTGTATCTAAAGCCGAAAGCAACAGCATAGGAAGTCAGAGAGAGTTGATTCGTTCATTTTTGAACGAACAGGAGGATATAGAACTTTATGACATTTATGTAGATGATGGTTTTTCCGGCAGTAATTTCGACAGACCTGAATTTAAGCGAATGACGAAAGATATTGAAGCTGGCAGGGTGAACTGCGTGGTTGTGAAAGACTTGTCCCGTTTTGGACGTGATTATATTGAAGCCGGGAGATATCTGGAAAAGATATTCCCGGCTCTTGGTGTACGTTTCATTGCTTTAACGGATCATTACGATAGCATATCGGCAGACGCCGGAGAGCGTCAGATTGTGCTTCCTGTCAAGAATTTTATGAATGATTCTTATTGCCGGGACATCTCTGCCAAGGTAAAAAGCCAGCTTGAAGTGAAACGCAAAGCCGGGGAATGCCTATCACCTTTTGCTGTATATGGATACCGCAAATCTGAGGAGAGTAAGAATAAGCTGGTGGCAGATGATTATGCGGCAGAGATTGTGCGCAGGATATTTCGGTGGAAAATTGAGGGAATGGCGGTATCTGCCATTGCAAAGAAGCTGAACGAGCTGCATATTCTTTCCCCAAGGGAATATAAAAAATCTATGGGACTTAACTACTTGGGAGGGTTTTCCGGTATCTCCGCTTCCCAATGGAGCAGTTCTTCAGTAAAGCGTATCTTAACCAATGAGGTTTATCTGGGACATTTGCTGCAGGGCAAGACAGAGAAAGTCAATTATAAGGTAAAAAAGAGTGTTGAGAAACCAAAGGAAGAATGGGTGTGTGTGAAAAATACCCATGAGTCCATCATTTCAGACAGTGACTTTGAAGTGGTGCGGAATCTGCTAAAGGCTGACGGACGGGTAAGTCCTGAAAGTAAAAGCTTAAGTCCGTTCATGGGGATTCTGTTTTGCGGAGACTGTGGTGAACAGATGGTGAGGCGCAGAATCCGATATAAGGAATCAGGTAAGGTGTACTATATCTGTTCCACAAAAAATCGAGGCGAGGGATGCAGCCGTCATAGCATAGAGGGAAATACTTTAAAGGAGCTGGTGGGAATTGCAGCTCGCAGATATGCCAATGATTTTCTGATACAGAGTAAACTTTCGGAACAGGCGAAAGAAAAAGAGACAAATCTGGAAGCAGTTGCAGGATTCCGGAAGGAATCTGACAGGCTGAAACAGGAGCAGGATAAGTATTACGGTTTGTGCGCAGGGCTCTATGACGATTTGAGGCAGAATGTCGTAACGAAGGAAGAGTTTGAACGTTTGCACAAGGAATTTCAAAGAAAAGCGGAAGAATTGGGGGAAGCACAGGAACAGCAGCAGGGTCTGATACGGAGAATGCTTCAGAATGGTGTGATCGGTGCTTCAAGGCTGGCGAAATTTCAGGATTCCCTGAAGCTCACTGAAATTGACCGGCATACGTTAACGAGTCTGATAAAGCGCATTTATGTGTATGAGAATAAAAGACTTGAGATAGAATTTTATTTTCAAGATAAATACCGGATCATGCAGGAATATGACACTATGCTTTCGGAGCAGGAAAGCGGCAGGGAAAGGAGTGCATGAGTGTGGGAAGAATATCAAAGAGACAGTTGGTGGGGAAATGTTTGGACATACCTGCGGGTGCTGACAAGAATCAAAAGAACAGGCAGTGGAAGGCTGGTATTTATGCCAGACTTTCCGCAGATATAGACGGGAAAAAGAATGAATCAGTAGAGATACAGATAGAGATTGCCAGAAAATTCATTGAGGAATGGAACGGAAACCATACGGACAAAATCGAAGTGGCAGACTGCTATATCGATTTGGGAAAGACGGGAACTAATTTTAACAGAGATGCGTTTCAGAGGCTGATGCAGGATGTCCGTGTGGGTGGCATTAACTGTGTGATTGTAAAAGATCTGTCACGTTTTGGCAGAAATTATCTGGAAACCGGAAATTATATTGAGAAGATTTTCCCGTTTCTTGGTGTGCGTTTTATAGCCGTGGCGGATGGATTTGATACAGTCGCAGACGGGAGTGAAACGAAGCAGATGGTATCGAAAATTAAGAATCTGGTAAACGATATGTATGCCAAGGATTTTTCTGTAAAAGCAAAAGCTTCTCTGGCGCAGAGAAGAAAGGAAGGTTCTTATGTGGGCGGGCCTGCACCTTATGGATATAAGGCAACTTGGGAAGGCACAATACGTAAGCTGATGCCAGACGAAAATACAGAAGAGATTGTCAGATATATTTATAAGAAATTTATTGAAACAAAAAGCTATAAGGCAGTTTCGGATGATTTGAATATCCGAAAGATCAATCCACCGGCGGTTTATCATAAGACAGGAGCAGTTTACTGTCTGCCGGATGCAGTTTACAAGGGGTGGGATAAAAGAAGTGTGGAACGCATTATTAAAAGTGATACTTACTCTGGAAGGCTGGTGCAGGGAAAAACCGGCATTACTGCAAGAGATGAAAGTAACCGTATTCATAAACCGGAGGATGAGTGGGTGATAAAGGAAGAAGCTCATAAGCCGCTAATCACACTAGAGATTATGAAGGAGGCAGACGGAGTAAGGAGGAAACTGAGGGAGCAGACAAAGAGCCATGATCATCCGACGAAAGACTGTCCTATCGGGGAAAATGTTTTTGACAAAGTGCTATACTGCGGTGTATGCGGGCGGAAAATGACAAGACATAGCTATGTGAGATACTATGCGGATGACAGTAAAAAACGTATGGATGGCTATTTTTGTATGAATGGAGGGGCAACTAAAACGGATAATTGTCCCTCCTCTAACCGTATTTCAAAAAATGCTCTGACGACGATTCTTTTTTCACTGTTTGAAAAAGAGTTTGATATCGGTTTGAAAAAACAGAGAATGTATCTGGATAAGGCAAGAAAAATCATCCTTCATAATAAGCAGAAACTGGAGAAGAGCCTTCGGCTTGTAGCTTATGAAAAAGAAAGACTTGAAGAGGAAGAAAGCGATAAGTATTCGGCATACCGCACGGGCAGTCTTTCGCAGAAAGACTATGTAGGATATAAAATGTGTAAGGAAAACAGGCTGCGAGATTTGGAGAAGCAAGAGAAGAGCTTCAGAGACCGGGAAGTGAGCCTTGCGCGTGACGGAGAAGCTTATCTGGAAGCAGTCCGGGCATTGGTAAAACTGAAAAGCGAACAGGTAGTTACCAAGGAGTTTATCGAAGCGCTGACAGATAAAATCTATGTGTATCCAGGGAAAAGGTTGGAAGTCTTATTTACATACAGTGATGCACAGGTGGAAGGGCAGGTGGAAAAATGACAGACAGCAGAAAGATTGCAATCTATCTTCGCCTTTCCATAGAGGATGATGCCTTGGATGGTAAAGCTTCTGCAGAGCAGCAGGAAAGCAACAGTATTTCCAATCAGAGGAAAATGCTTTTAGATTATATCATAAATGATGCTGAACTAATGGAACAGGAGGTTGAGGAATTTTGTGATGACGGTTTTTCAGGTACGAATATGGATAGACCGGGGATGCAGGAAATGTTAAAACAGATCAAGCAGAGTAAAATCAGTTGTATTCTGGTAAAGGATATGTCCCGGTTTGCAAGGGATTATATAGAATTGGGAGATTATCTCAACCAGATTTTCCCTTTTATGGGAGTACGGTTCATTGCCGTAAATGATCACTATGACAGTAGGGAACATGAAGGAAGTACCATCCCTCTGGATACTGCGTTTCAGACCATTCTATATGACTTGTACAGCAAGGATATATCAGTTAAAGTAAAAGCCTCGTTTCAAAATAAATGTGAAAAGGGGGAATATGTATTCGGGCTGATTCCCTTTGGCTACACTAAGAGTAGGGCTGAAAAAAATACAGTGGTTGTTAATGAAAAGGAGGCAGAAATTGTTCGCCATATTTTTTTATTGGCAGAAAAAGGAATGAGCAGCACGCAGATAGCAAAGGAGCTGACTGCCAGGCAGATTCCAACTGCTACACAGATGCGTCATCCTGAGAGGAAAATGGCAGAGCATCATACATGGAGCAATACGGCAGTGAGGAGAATCCTGAATAACCGTTTCTATCTGGGTGAAATGGCTTATGGCAAATCAGTTCTCAGGTCTGTGGGGAGTAAAAACGGGACTGCCGTGCCAAAGGAGGAGTGGAAGATCATTGCAGATCATCACGAGCCGCTGGTAACTCCGGAGGTATTTTCACTGGTGTCTGTGTTCCGACCGGAACAGTCCACAAAAAGGAAACGGGAAAAGCATCCGCTGACAGGGAAAATATACTGCGGCGGGTGCGGGTATGCGATCAATTATAAACCAAAGAGTAAAAATTGTAGGAAACCAAATCATTTTTGGTGTAGAAAGCATTCCCTGCTGCAGATACCGGACTGCTGTACCTATTTCAGAGCAGATATTTTGGAAGAAATTGTGTTGACGGAATTGTACCGGGAGTTGATGTGCCGTGGAAATTTGATAAAACAGCGTGAGAGTCTTGTACGATTCCGGAAAGAGGAGTTGAGCAGACGGAAGAAAGAACTGGAGAATTACCAGAGACAGTATCGGAGCTTGCAAATAGAGAAAGCTACATTGTATGAAAGCTATGCTGTGAAGCGGATGGGAACCGTAGAATACCGAAGCAGGGCGGATAGAATCACTTTACAGATGGAGGAGTTGTCATGTAAAATAGAAGAAGCAGGGCTGGCATTTAGCAGGTTTGTGGAGGAATACAATCGGCCGAAGCAGGATATAAGAGAGATCATCCGGTGTTCACAGATGAAAAAGTTGACACAGGAAGTAGCAGATGTATTTATTAAAAAGGTTATTGTTTACAAGTATAAGAGAGTAGAGATTGAATGGAATTATACTTTTGGGGAGGAGGAAATCTTCCCAAAGCAGCCTGACACTAATTTATCATAACCCCAACGAAATTATGCGGCTTACCGAGATTTTGGCTCAAAGAGGTTTGCGACATTAACTTGACATAAGAGGGGTATGGGGCACTGTGTGTGAGGGATTCTCTCCCTATTTGAGAGAAGTTTTAAGCTTCAGTCGTACAGCGAATGAGGATGGGATGCCGGATAGGGAGACTTATCAGAGGTATCATGAGAATAGGCAGTAGCGCAGATGGCTGACGGAGACCTATGGAAAAACGAAGTTGGAGAAGCTTTGGGATTATCTGTACAGGAAGGGGGAAAGTAAAAGGGGAAGCATAAAAAAAGAATTGAAATGGAGGTCGTAAAATAGCACATAAAAAAGTTTATGACGGGCAATTTAAAATTCAGGCCATGAAGCTGGGAAGGGAGCTCGGTTTCAGTAAAGCTGCAAAAGAGCTTGGTATCAGTACCGATACTCTTTATAGCTGGAATAAACGTGCGAAAGATGCCCGGCTGGATTTGGGATCGGGAAGCCGGACACCGGATACCGCGATGCTCCTTACAGAGGAAGTGCAAAAGCTCAGACAGCAGAACAGAGAGCAGGCAAAGGGGATTGCCCGTTTAAATGAGGAAAACGAGTTTCTGGCGGAAGCAAGCGCTTTTTTCGCAGCGAGCCGTGGGAGGTAAGAAAAAAACTGAGAATGCGTTTTATCGTTCAGAAGACAAACGGCGGCACGGTTAAGGGGAAAAGCGTGCTTTACTGTCATACGCTTGGTGTAACAAGACAGGGGTTTTACCGGTATTTAAAACACCGGGATGATCCGTGGAACTATCAGGGGATCTCCGAAAAAATGCGCGGTATTGTGGCAGAGGACGAATGCAACGACACTTATGGACGCTTCCGGATGTACCAGACGCTAAAGCTGAAATTTCCAGACGAAAAAATTCCCTGTGAAAGAACCATTTACCAGATCAATGTATTACAATAATAGGAGAAAAGCACATAAGAAGTCCGACTATGTGATTGTTATTAGGAAGAAATGATCCGCAAAGAGAAGAAAGCACCAAAGAAGACATTGAAATTGTGCACAGTACCGTGAGGGTTTTGGTAAAAGCTGATATGAGAAAGTACACTGATTATCCGATGAAGGAGCTTAGGGTATGATCAGGATCGGGATATGTGATGATGAAGCGGAACAGCGCCAGGAATTAGAGAAAATGGTTTATCAGGTAGTGAGTAATCAGAGTTTAAGTGTAAATACATGTGAAATGCTTTCAGAGTGAGCTCTATTGTTTGAGGTGGAACAGAGTGGAAGCATGGACATTATTTTGTTAGATATAGAGATGGAAGGAGTCAATGGAATTGAGACTGCCGGAAGTATTAGAAAACAGAATGATAGGGTAATCCTGATTTTTATCTCCTTTTATGATCAATATTGTAAAGAAATAATAGGCGTACAGCCATTTTCCTTTCTTGACAAGCCGGTTAAATTATATCAGCTGGAAACTGTTTTAAAACATGCAGTAAAAGTGCTGGGAGAAAAGGAAGAACTGTTTGAATATAGTTACCAGAAGGTTTCGTACAGAATTCCAGCCAGAAGTATTTACTATTTTTACAGTGAGAGAAGAAAGATACATATTTGCAGTGAAGAAGGAGATGGAGAATTTTATCAGAAGCCGGATGAAGTAGAAGTACAGCTGAGGAACCTGAATGCAAAATTTGCGTGTATCAGCAAATCTTATTTGATAAATCTGGGGCATATCAAGGAATTCCACTATGAAAAGATTGTCATGAGAAATGGTCAGGAGCTGCATGTATCAACAAGATATAAGGATAGAGTGAAGAGTATGTATATTGAACTGATTCAGGGAAATGTTGGATAATGAAATGGATGTTGCGCACGGCATGATATGTTAAAATTATAACTATAAATGAGCAAATATCGAATTTTGCACAAAATCATCCTGCCAACGCAAAAGCTTCTTCAAAGGAAGCACCATTTTTGATACGATGATATAGATTTGTAAACTGGAGAGGGGGGTGCGGACGATTTCTTGGACTAGCTAAGCTGACCCGAGGGTCTATCCCAAAGATTGTGTAAACCTTCAAACTGATGTAAGATAAAATTACTC
>MJGMH2__coassemble_919_pt1 | contig 35841 bp, 34 predicted proteins | sample MJGMH2__metabat2_low_PE_014 | metagenome-assembled genome bin MJGMH2
TGGATAAGTCCTTACTGGCTGTAAGGAATATTAACCATAAATATATTGTAGTAGACAAAGGAATTCCTTTTCTTTTTCTAATTCATTTTTAATCCAGGTATGATATAATGTTATAAACATTATATCGCCCCGATTGGGGACACACCAGAGTGTGTCAGATTACCGAGCCCAACCCCGGGCATCCTCCCGGGAGGGGTATCATAGCCGAAGGATATGATATCATGTTACTAAATCGGTTTGGAATACACAAAAGAAGGAGGAAACACCTTATGCGGCTGTTAATTGCTGAAGATGAAAGGGAATTAAATAAAGTACTGGTCAAACGCCTGGAAGGAGAGCACTATACAGTAGATACCTGCCATGACGGCCAAACAGCTCTGGATTATATCCGTATGGCTGACTATGATACCATACTCCTTGATATTATGATGCCCAAGCTGGATGGAATCAAAGTATTAAAACAGATACGAAAAGAAGGTATTAAATCTCCTGTCCTGCTCCTTACTGCCAGAGACGGAATACAGGATAGGGTAGAGGGCCTGGACCGGGGAGCCGATGATTATCTGGTAAAGCCCTTTGCCTTTGACGAACTGCTGGCCAGAATACGAGTTCTTCTCCGGCGTTCATCCGATCATACCAGCAATCGCTATGAGCTGGCCGATCTGACCCTTGACTGCGACACCCACCGTGTGATGCGAGGGGATAAGGAGCTGTCTCTGTCCAGCAAAGAATTTTCTGTTTTAGAGTACATGATCCGAAACAAAGGGATTGTGCTAAGCCGTGAAAAAATTGAAGCGCATATCTGGAATTATGATTACGCAGGGGGTTCTAACGTGGTGGATGTGTATATCCGATACCTGAGAAAGAAGGTAGATGAAAGCTTTCCGCAAAAACTGATTCATACCATCCGGGGAGCAGGCTATGTGCTGAAGGTGGATGAATGAAAGGATTATCCATCAAAATGAGAGTAACCCTGTGGTATACAGGTATTATGGTGCTTCTGGCAGGGCTGGCGTTAGCCATACTTTTATCTGCCAGCAACCGCTATATACAGAAGAATGCGATGAATCGGCTGAAGGAGCGGGTATTTTCAAGCTTCCGGGAGATCCAGTGGGATGAGGATGACTGGCGTCTGGAGATTGATGATGATTTAAGTATCTTCCAAAATGAGGTATGGATCGGGATCTATGACAGTCAGGGATATCCCTTATATGGTCAGGCTCCCGGAAGCTTCCCGGAGGGAATCCTGTTCCGGGATGATACCCAGCAGATTATACGGGACAGAAACGCTGTCTGGCACCTGTACGATAAACAGCTGGCTGTTCCAGGTTATGGAGGGGTGTGGGTGCGCGGCATCTCCTCCCAGACAGACGCAGAAGATGCATTTTCTGCTATCTCCCATGTGGCTCTGGTGCTCTTTCCTTTCCTGGCTCTTCTTGCAGCAGTAGGAGGATACCTCATTACAAAACGGGCATTTCTTCCTGTCAGTCAGATGTCGGCCACTGCCAGACGCATCAGTACAGGAGGCGATCTCTCCCAGAGAATCAATCTTGGCAAGGGAAGAGATGAACTCTATCAGCTGGCAGGTACCTTCGACGAGATGCTCCAGCAGCTGGAACAGCAGTTTGAAAAGGAAAAACGCTTTACCTCTGACGTGTCCCATGAGCTCAGAACCCCCATTTCCGTCATTCTTTCCCAATGTGAATATGCCCTGGCTCATGGGTCAAGGGAAGGAATTGAAAAAGAAAGCATTGAAAGTATTCTAAATCAGGCTCAGAGAATGGCCCGCCTAGTCTCCCAGCTTCTTACCCTGTCCAGAGCAGACCGAGGATCCCAGGTCCTTCAGCTTGAGACAGTCAACCTCAGTGAGCTTTGTGAAATGGTCGCTCTGGAGCTGGAGGAGGAAGCAAGTCAAAGGAATATTACCATAGAACGCTCCATCCAATCGGATATTCTCATAAGGGCAGATGAGACAATGATGATGCGTCTGTTTATCAACCTGATTTCCAATGGAATTAATTATAACAGAGAAGGGGGCTGCGTTAAGCTTGATCTTTCCTCTGATGGACAGCGGGTGAGAGGATATGTGCAGGATAACGGCATCGGGATTCCTCCGGACTGTCTGGAACATGTGTGGGAGCGTTTCTATCAGGTAGATCCTTCCCGAACAGTGGCAAAGGGACGAGGATCCGGTCTTGGGCTTTCCATGGTGCAATGGATTGTTTCAGCCCACCAGGGCTCCATCCACGCAGAAAGCACGCTGGGAACAGGGAGCTGCTTCTCCTTTGAATTCCCCATCCGGTCCTGTTCCAAAACGTAAGATTTCAGAAATTTTAATTGAATTTTAATGTATATGTCTTATACTAAATAAAATAGAGCTGCAACATACGCTCATGCATAAATTTACTTAAAAAGGAAGGTCGTACTTATGAAAAAACAATCACTTATTATGTTAGCAGCCATTGCTGCCTTATCTCTTTCCCTTGCCGGATGTGGCAGCACCAGCGCATCGGCGCCATCTGCAACAGTTCCAAATCAGGCCGTTGCTCCTCAGACCGCTGCTCCTCAGACCCTTCCCCGGGAAATAACGCCTCCGGCTCCTGTCCAGACCCTATCCACCCCCTCTGCATCGGATGCCATCTCCGGAGCCTCCTTATCTGCACCGGAAGGCAGTATTTCAGAAAGCCAGGCTCTGGAAATTGCCTGTGCTCACGCCGGGTTAAAGCCAGAGGATATCCTTCGCTCCAGGGTTAAGCTGGAAATTGACCATGGAATACACAAATATTATGTACACCTATTTGCCCAGGGAAAGGACTACAATTACAATATTCTGGCATCCACCGGAGAAATCCTAAGCTATGACTATGAAATGGAAAATCATGTAAGGCTGGAACAGGGTGAAAGTGCTCCAGCCGGCTCCATCACCATAGAACAGGCACAACAGCTGGCTCTCAGCCAGGTTCCGGGAGCAGAGCCTTCCCATATCCGTATTAAAACAGACATAGATCATGGGAGAACCATTTATGAGGGAAAAATCATTTATAACAATCTGAAATACGAGTTTGAGATTGATGCCGCCACTGGTACGATTTTGGAGTGGGATTCAGAATCTGTCTTTGACTGACAAGCCATCTGTCACAAACCCATTAAAAAGAAACAAGTCCTCCCTTAACCGGACTTGTTTCTTTTTTCATAACTGGATATTTAAACAATACCAGTTGATGCTATAATAGGCTGGAAACCATCAATTTTTGAGACAACGGATGAAAGAGAGGATAACACGCTATGAACAGCAGATACCAACTAAATAAAGAACTGGCACAAATGTTAAAGGGCGGAGTGATCATGGACGTAACCACACCAGAGCAGGCAAAAATTGCAGAAGAGGCCGGCGCATGTGCAGTTATGGCTTTAGAGAGAATTCCCGCAGATATCCGTGTTGCAGGAGGTGTATCCAGAATGAGCGATCCGGGCATGATCAAAGGCATCCAGCAGGCTGTCTCCATACCGGTTATGGCCAAATGCAGAATCGGTCATTTTGTGGAAGCCCAGATTCTGGAGGCTATCCAGATCGACTACATTGATGAGAGCGAGGTACTGTCCCCGGCAGATGATGTTTACCACATAGATAAAACCAAATTCAACGTACCCTTTGTGTGCGGAGCCAGAGATTTAAGCGAAGCTTTAAGACGAATTCAGGAAGGGGCTTCCATGATAAGGACTAAGGGAGAACCGGGAACAGGTGACATTATCCAGGCAGTGCGTCATATGCGGAGGATGAATCGGGAAATCAGAGAAATCGCCTCCCTCGGTCAGGATGAGCTGTATGAGCAGGCAAAGAAGCTTCAGGTTTCCTTTGAGCTGCTGCGTCTGGTACATCAGGAAAAAAAGCTGCCTGTGGTCAACTTTGCTGCCGGGGGCATCGCCACTCCCGCAGATGCAGCCTTCATGATGCAGCTGGGAGCTGAGGGTGTGTTTGTGGGATCCGGAATCTTTAAATCCGGCAATCCGGTCCGGAGAGCTCAGGCCATCGTAAAAGCTGTCACCAACTATACAGATGCTGAAATGATTGCAGCTCTCTCTGAAAACCTGGGAGAGGCTATGGTTGGAATCAATGAAGATGAGATTGAACTGCTCATGGCAGAACGAGGGAAGTAAAATCCCGGAAAGGAGAACTATCATGATTGGAGTTTTGGCTCTTCAGGGAGCATTTGCAGAACACGAAAACGCCCTGAAAAAACTGGGAGCCTGCTGGCGGGAAATTCGGAACTCCTCCGATCTCAGCCAGCCCCTGGAGGGGCTAATCCTGCCTGGGGGAGAAAGCACTGTCCAGGGCAAGCTTCTTCGGGATCTGAATCTGTTAGCTCCCATCAGACACATGGTACAGTCAGGCATCCCTGTCCTTGGAACCTGTGCAGGTCTGATTCTGTTAGCCGAAAAGCAGACCCAGGGGGGTAAGGTACACCTGGGCACCCTTCCTGTCACAGTACAGCGCAACGGCTATGGAAGACAGCTGGGAAGCTTTACCACAGCAGGATTTTACCAGGGAATCGGACAGATTCCCATGACCTTTATTCGCGCTCCTTATATAGAGCAGGCGGAGGAGCAGGTGAAAGTTACTGCTGTGGTGAATGGGCGGATTGTGGGGGTGGAATATAAAAATCAGATTGCCATCGCCTTTCACCCGGAGCTGGATCATGACCTGTCTTTGCATAAGAGGTTTTTACAGTTGATTTAACCGGATGGAACGTCTCCCTTCTTACTCTCCGGACTTCTCAGGCACCCGGGAGCAGATCAATGTGAGTGTTCCCTCTATCTGACACATTCCATAATCAGCCGGAATAATAAAATGCATCCCTTTTGCAATGTGAATCCCATTCACCATGCCTTCCCCTTCCAGCACACTCACATTTGTAAATGCTCCCTGAAATTTGTGATTCCACCTTCCGTGAACCTCATACATGGTCACTGTATAGTAATCACAGGTTCCCAGGTGTTCCTTATCCGCCTCTCTCCCCTCCATCTTCTCACGCTCATCTTTCACCGGAACGAAGGGGACAGTGATAACTTCCAGAGATTTTTCTATATGAAGCTTTCTTTTAGAACCATTCCAGACTCTCTCATAATCATATACTCTATAGGTAATATCACTGGATTGCTGTGTTTCCAGAAGTAAAGTTCCTCCTTTGATGGCATGGATACAACCTGGGTTAATCTGAAAAAAATCCCCCTTCTTCACAGGTATCTCCCGGATAAAATCACCCCACCGCTTCTCCTCTATCATCTGTGCCGCTTCCTTCCGGCTCTTGGCATGGTGCCCGATCACAATGGAAGAACCCGGATCACAGTCAATTACAAACCAGCATTCTGTTTTTCCCATCTCCCCACCCTCATGCCGGTTTGCATATAAATCGTCAGGATGAACCTGAATACTCAAATCTGATTGGGCATCAATTATTTTCACCAGGAGCGGAAATTGATCCCCCCATCTCCCATCCTCATTGCGAAAAAGCTCCGGATGATTCCTCCAAAGTTCCGATAATCGTGCCCCTTGATACCTTCCTCTGGAAATTCTGCAATCTCCGTTGGGATGCGCACTGACAGCCCAGCACTCTCCCGTTGTATCACCGGGAATATCATACCCAAAAAAATCACGAAGCCTTGTTCCTCCCCACACAGCCTCCTTCAGTATTGGCTGTAAAAATAAAAGCTCTGCCATTCCTCCTGACCTCTCTTCTCATCCTGTGAATCACTTTATAAAGATATCTTCTGCCTCTTAATCCCATGCTTCTCAGCAAAGCCCGTAAGAATCATGGTCAGGGCGCCATCTCCAGTCACATTGCAGGCTGTTCCAAAGCTGTCCTGGAGGGCAAAGATGGTAAGCATAAGAGCCGTTCCTGTCTCATCAAATCCAAGAACGCCGGTAATCAATCCCAAGGAGGCCATTACAGTTCCACCCGGAACTCCGGGGGCTCCAATGGCAAATACTCCAAGGAGCACACAAAACAGAAGCATGGTTCCGATAGAAGGAATGAAGCCGTAAAGGAGCTTGGAGACTGTCATCACAAAGAACACCTCTGTCAAAACGGATCCACACAGATGAATATTGGCAAACAGAGGAATCCCAAAGTCCACCATGTCGTCTCTCAAGGTAGGCTGGGACTTCTTGGCACACCGCAGTGCAACTGCCAGAGTGGCGGCAGAGGACATGGTACCTACCGCAGTGATATAAGCAGGCCCATAATTTTTGATCACACCCATTGGATTTTTTCCTGAGTAAGCGCCTCCAATGGCATACAAAAGCGCCATCCAAATGTAGTGTCCCACCATAACGATCACTACTACCTTAAGAAATACAGGGAGCTGTTTTGTGATTGTCCCTTCATATGACAACGCACAGAAGGTAAAAGCGATGAACACAGGAAGAATCGGAATGACCACCTTTGTAACAATGGAAAGTACAATCTGCTGAAACTCCTCCAACACATCTGTAATCGCCTTCGCCTTCGTCCATGTGGAAGCCAGACCTAACAGCAAGGAAAATACCAGAGCGCTCATAACAGGCATAATCTGAGGGATATCTAATTGGAATACAATGGCAGGCAGCTCCTTTAATCCATCTGCCTCTGAGGAAATAGACAGATGGGGAATCATACCATAACCGGCTGCCATAGAAAAGATTGCTGCACCAATGGATGAAAGATAGGCAATGGTCACTGCAACCCCAAGCATCTTTGAGGCATTGTTGCCCAATCTGGTGATCGATGGGGCAATAAACCCGATGATAATAAGAGGAACGCAAAATACAATCACCTGATTCAGTATATATTTGATGGTTACAATCACATGCATAATCCCCTGGTTGGCTGCCTGGCCTATCACAATTCCCAAAATCACACCCAGAAGAAGTCTAAATGGTAAACTGCTCAACACTTTTTTCATTCCTGTTCTCCTATCATTCTTTTTTTATAATTTCTTACAAGGACAGTAAAAGCTTTGTCAAATCCTCCACTGTCTCCGCCGTATAATCAGCTTTACAGGCCTTAAGCTCCTCCCGTCCTCCGTAGCCGTAAAGAACCCCAACGGATTCCATCCCCCACCTTCTGGCTCCCAGTACATCATGCTCCCTATCCCCTACCATGATCCCTCTGGACGCCCCTTCCCATCCGGTCCCCAGACCGCACTGTTCCAAAACATAGCCAATCACATCTGCCTTTTCGCTTCTGGTCCCCTCCAGATCTGCTCCCCCAATCCATTCAAAATATCGGGTCAGATCAAAATGCTCCAGAATCCTCCTGGCAAAGACCTCCGGCTTAGAGGTGGCCACCAGTAAATGCCTGCCGGAATCCTTAAGGGTCTGAAGCATCTCCCTGATCCCCTCATACACCCGGTTCTCTCTCCACCCCTGAGCGTCAAAATACTGTCTGTAAATCAAAACACATTCCTGTGCCTGTTCATCCGAAAATCCATAATACCTCTTATAGCTTTCCCTGAGGGGAGGCCCAATAAAAGGACACAGACCATCCAAATCCTTCACCTCTATCCCATAATGATTCAAGGAATATCGAACCGATTTGGTAATTCCCTCTTTCGAATCTGTAAGGGTTCCATCCAGATCAAATAAAATATGGGTTGTTTCACTCATTCCACAGTACGCTCCTGTTCTTCCTGCCTATATCCTTCCATCCTTAAAGGCCTTCATCATCTCATGGCCTATGCTGATGCAGCTGCCATACTCCACCACCTGCTCTCTTGTAAACCAGCCTGCCTCTGAAAGCTCCTCTTCCTCCAGGCGAATGGTATCATCCCCATCCAGATCCGCTGTAAACCCAATCATCTCCGTATCGCTGAACGCCCATGGCTGACTTTTGTAGTAGCGGATGTTTTTTACCTTTAATCCCACCTCCTCCATTACCTCCCGGCGGACACAATCCTCTAACGTCTCACCAACCTCCACAAAACCGGCAATCAGAGCGTAGTGTCTGTAGGTTCTCCCGGCATACCGGGACATGAGAAGCTTTTCTCCGTTTTTGATGGCTACGATAACTGCCGGGCTGATTTTAGGATACTCCCGTTCGCCGCATTTGGTGCAAACCAGAGAGCGATCCCCCTCTCCCTGAGCCATGTCCCCACCGCAGAAGCCGCAGTACCTCCTGCTCTTCCACCATCTGTATATCTGGCTCCCGGTAATGCCGGCAAAGGCCTGATGGAGAGGTTCAAAGGTTCTGAAAATAGAAATGTTTTCCATTACCATCTCTCCAGACTCCGCTATCTTTCTGTCTAAAACGCAGAAATAGGCTCTGTGATCAATGGAAAATAAATATCGGGCCTTAGATTGTAAGTCCTCCTCCCCCAAAGCTTCAAAGGTAGGAATCCTCCAATCCCCCTCCTCCCTTAGCAGAAGTACCTTGTCGTCTTCATAATAAAGCACATAATCCCTTGCTGCAGGCAGCTGAGCTCTGACAGACGGATCATATCTGTGGGGCGCTATGTCCTGTATCATCTCCCTCTTCCCTTTCCCTTTTATAAACTCCTATCTACACGTTCCCAAGCACTCACAGTATATCACAGTAAACTGCTAATGTAAAACAGTAAAAGAGACACCTCTTAAAAAGGGTGTCTCTTTTACTGTTTTAATCGTGGATAACCAGATTCAGCTTCCTCCCGATTCCCAAGCTTAATATCCCAAGAAGGGATTTCCCATCTACGATGCAGCTTCCACAGCGTACCTCCACACTTTCCCTGTGCTGTTCCGCCTGATGGACAAAGCTCCTTACATCGTCAATGGAATCAAATATAACTTCCCTTGTTGTCATGCAAAAGCCTCCTGCCTCCATTTTCATACAGAAAGTCTTCCCACTCAAGAAAGGGCTATACATTTTAGTTACTGTGTTTTTTCATCCTTGTCAGCGATCTCTGCAATGGATTTTACCATACCTGCAATCCCCTGAATATCGGAAGGAATGATGATCTTATTGGCTCTTCCGTTGGCTGCTTCCTTGAAGGCTTCCAGACTCTTAAGCTGAAGCACTACATTGTCAGCTCCTGCCTCCTTGATAAAGCGGATGCCGTCTGCCGTAGCCTGCTGTACTGTACGGATGGCCTCTGCCTGACCCTGAGCCTCCTTGATCTTCTTTTCCTTCTCAGCCTCTGCGCGGAGAATGGCAGCTTCCTTCTCAGCCTCTGCATTCAGTACAGCAGACTCCTTATTACCTTCTGCCACCAGAACCATGGACTTCTTCTCTCCCTCTGCACGAAGAATGGACTCTCTGCGCTCACGCTCTGCCTTCATCTGCTTTTCCATGGCTTCCTTAATGGCCACAGGAGGAATAATATTCTTAAGCTCCACTCTGGTTACCTTAATGCCCCATGGATCAGTGGCAATATCCAGAGACTCCTGCATCTTGGCGTTGATGGTTTCTCTGGAGGTGAGAGTCTCATCCAGCTCTAAATCTCCAATGATGTTACGAAGAGTGGTAGCGGTCAGATTCTCAATGGCCAGAAGAGGACGCTCCACACCGTAGGCATACATCTTAGGATCTGTGATATAAAAGAACACCACTGTATCAATCTGCATGGTTACATTATCTTTGGTGATCACTGGCTGGGGAGGAAAATCCTCTACCTGCTCCTTTAAATTCACCTTCTTAGCCACACGGTCGATAAAGGGAATCAGGAAATGAATTCCTACGCTGTAAGTCCCCTGATAGGCACCCAGACGCTCCACTACCAGAGCCTGTGCCTGAGGAACCACTCTGACACAGACAGACAGTATAAATAAAATAATAACTGCTATAATAACAAATACAAACAAGCCTCCGATTGCTCCAAACATATAACTTCCTCCTTATATTTATTCCTTCTCTTCTTCCAGAGCCACTGCTTCCACCAGCAATTTGGCTCCGCTCACTCCTGTAACAACAACAGAGGTGCCTGGCTCAAATACCTCCCCCTCCTTTGCTGCCCTTGCAAGCCAGGTTTCACCGGAAAGAACTGCGCTTCCGGTTCCCCTCTCATCGTCAACCCTGGTTTTGATCACTGCCCTCCGGCCTGTAAGATTATCCACATTGGCTCCGGCCTTCTCCCTGTACAGGTACTTATAGGCGAAGGGCCGAACCATGAGAAACAATAAAAAAGAGGTTACTACAAACACCAGAAGCTGTATCTCCAGAGACCCGCTGCACATCTGGGCAACCAGAGCTGCCAAAGCTCCTCCTGCAAACCAGATGCTGGTGAGAGCTGCACTGAATGCCTCCACCGTGAGAAATACAACAAATGCAATAATCCAGACTATGGTCATCTTCCTGCCCCCTTCTCTTATATGGGATCAAGAAAGGAATACCTGAACATCCAATTCTTCTCCCACTGTAATCAATCTGGATCAATTTGGTTACCTACTATTATTTTATCATACATTTCTATAAAAGCAACCTAAGTGTTGTAAATTTATTTGCAGGTCACTTTTTTATTATATGTTGCTGCAAAAGGGATATACTAAGACAAATCTGAAAACTACAGGAAAAGAGGCATTCTGAAATGAAACCTGAAATGAAACGCATTCTCATGCTCAGTACAGGCGGAACCATTGCATGCAAACGAACCAAACAGGGCCTACAGCCGGTCATTACATCCCGGGAGATCCTGTCCTATGTGCCGGACAGCAAAGAATTCTGTGAAATCCACACCCGGCAGATTTTAAATATAGACAGCACCAATATACAGCCCTCCCACTGGCTGACGATTGCCGAATCCATTGAAAAAGCCTACCATCAGTACGATGGCTTTGTTATCACCCACGGTACAGACACCCTGGCTTATACAGCAGCTGCTCTCTCCTACCTGATCCAGAACTCTCCCAAGCCCATTGTTCTTACCGGAGCGCAAAAACCCATTGACATGGAAAACACGGATGCCAGAACCAACCTGACAGATAGTCTGCGGTTCGCCTCCTGTGACAAGGCTCACGATGTGACCATCGTCTTTAACGGGACCGTCATTGCCGGTACCAGAGGAAAGAAGGAGCGCACCAAAAGCTATCATGCATTTTCCAGTATTAACTTCCCAACTATAGCTGTGATACAGGAAAGCCGTGTCATCTTCTATCTGGATGATAAGGGAAGATCTCAAAATCAGGTACAGTTCTACCACCAGCTGGATTCCAATGTGGGACTGTTAAAGCTGATTCCTTCTATGGACGCCTCCCTGCTGGACTATATGGCAGAGCACTACCATGGGGTGATTATTGAATCCTTTGGAGTGGGCGGGCTTCCATCCTATGAAAATGGAGACTATCACCGGGCTGTGGCCCGGTGGAGCAGCCTGGGAAAAACCGTTATCATGACTACCCAGGTAACCAATGAGGGCAGCAACATGTCCATTTATGAGGTTGGAAAAAATATTAAACAAGCATTTGGACTTTTAGAAGCCTACGACATGACCCTGGAGGCAGCGGTCACAAAAATCATGTGGATTCTGGGGCAGACAAAGGATCCGGAAACCATACGCCAGATGTTTTATAAAACCATTAACCATGATCTGCTATGGGTATCCCACCCTTCCTAAGGCGAACAAATCTGGACTGATAAAAATATTCGTAACTGGATATTCTATTCAGTCCACTATTCTATTATAGTAGGAGCCATCAAGGAGTTCACACAGAGCTCTTTAAGGAGGATCCTGTTTTATGAAACCCTTTACAACAAAGAAACTAGTCATCTCTGCACTGTTTGCAGCCCTGACCTGCGCAGCTACCATGGCAGTGCGCATCCCCACTCCTGGTACAGGAGGATACATACATCCAGGAGATGCTGTGGTGATTCTCTGCGGCATTTTCCTGAATCCTGTCAGCGCTTTTCTGACAGCGGGAATCGGTTCCTGTATGTCCGACATACTGGGGGGATATTTTATCTATGTCCCCATCACCTTCGTGATTAAGGGATTGGTGGCCTATCTGTCCAGCCGCCTGTATCACACCATGGCGCAGAAACGTTCTAACCTGTACACAGCTGTGGCTGCCTGTGGCATGATTGATATTGTAATCGTAGCTGGAGGCTACTATCTGTGCGAAATTTTTCTCTACGGACCAGGAGCTGCTCTTGCAAGTGTGCCAGCCAACCTGATGCAGGGAACTGGCGGTTTGCTTCTATCCAGCGCCCTCTATCCTCTTCTGCGCAAGCCTCTGTGTGAAATTCTGAGAACCTGAGGCAAGAATTCCAGGCTCCCCCACCCTCTAAAATCTAAGCTTTCTTGTTCGCTGCCTTCTATTATCGAAATCCAATCTTCGCCGAGATATAAACAAGGGACAGCATCTGCCATCTCGGCGAAGAGCTTCCCGCCATTATACCACTCTTCAGGAGGATACCATTCAAATGAAAAAGGCAATGAAGCAATCTACACTCTTGTTATTACTAAATGGGATCTCTATCGCAGCTCTATTATTTATGGCTTTTTGCCTTATCTGTTACAGTCAGATAAACAGTAAGATCAATATTGCCAACGATCATCGATTCCAGCTCACCTATTATGCCAACCAGTTTATAAGCAGTTCATCCTACCTCTCCAATGAAGTAAGGGCCTATGCATCCACTGGCAGCAAAGAGCATTATGACAATTACTGGAATGAGATTAATACCCTTAAAACCCGTGAGATGGGAATAGAATCTATGAAATCTCTTGGATTAACAGAGCAGGAGCAATCTATGATTGATGAGATGTCCAGCTTATCCAATGCCCTTATTCCTCTGGAAGAAAAAGCCATGAAGGATGCGGAGGCCGGGAATCGGTATGATGCCATTCAGTACGTCTATGGTGAAGAATACGATGACTCTATCTCCAAAATTAACCAGATTCAATCGGATTTTCTTGATGCTCTGAACGAGAGATCCCTGGGAGAAGTCAACCGTCTGATTGGAACCAGCTATTTTATTTTATCCGGTTTCTCTCTGGCTGTTGTGGCTGTCATCCTTCTGCAGCTCCTCAGCTACCGCATGTCCAAAAAGAGAATTTTAATGCCCCTTATGGAAATCCGAAATGAAATGGGACAAATTGCCTCAGGTAATCTCTCCTCTGATTTTAAGCTGGAGCCGGATACCAGTGAGATTGGCATGTTGGTAGGTTCCATCCATTCCACAAAGTCCGAACTTAAAAAATACATTCAGGACATTGCAGCTAAGCTTTCACAGATGGCAAAAGGAAATATGAACCAAACCATAGAGATAGAGTATCTGGGGGAATTCATGCCTATCAAGGAGTCCTTAAATCACATTCTGGATTCCCTAAATGGCGCTCTTTCCCGCATCAACGTAACTGCCGAAGACGTATCTACTAATTCAGACAACGTTGCAGCTACCTCTCAGTCTGTATCCCAAGGCTCCACCCAGCAGGCTGCCGCAGTAGAAGAACTCTCTGCCTCTGCAGACAGCATATCCGCCCAAATCACCTCCATATCCGACTGTGCGGAATGTGCTCAGGCCTGCTCCTCAGACTCTGCTAAAAAGCTGATGGAAGGCACAGAGAAGATGAAGCAGCTCTCCGAAGCCATGAACGTAATATCAGGTTCATCCAATCAGATCAGCGGAATCATTAAAACCATTGAAGACATCTCCTTCCAGACCAATATTCTGGCTCTGAATGCTGCTGTGGAAGCCGCACGCGCCGGTACTGCCGGAAAAGGCTTTGCTGTTGTAGCTGACGAGGTTCGCAATTTGGCTGCCAAAAGCTCTGAGGCAGCAAAGGATACTACAGAGCTCATTGAAAACACTCTCAGCAAGGTAAAGCAGGCTGTAACTCTTGCCACAGACACTATGTCCACCTTTGAATATGTCGGGATTGGAGCCAAGGAGTCCAACTCTCTGGTAGAAGAAATCGCAAACGCTTCCCTGCAGCAAAAAGAGAATATCCGTCAGCTCACAGATGGGATGCGCCAGATTTCCGATGTAATACAGACCAATCTGGCAACAGCAGAAGAATCCAGCGCCGCATCAGAAGAGCTCTCTGAGCAGGCAAAGATACTCAAGAAATCCATCGCAGAGTTTCAGCTTCGTCCTTGAATCTGTCATTTAAAATCCTAATTAAAAGGTCTTCTATAATAGATGGCCTTTTAATTTTACAAACCCTTCACCTTTCAAAGACAAATCACCCATATTGAACAAATATACGAATTTTCTTCCATTACCCTTTTTAATCGTCTCTAAGATGTCTGACCTGACAATTCTCCATTTATTAAATGATATCTGCATGTGCTATGTCTGTATACACGTTCATCATGGGTAACGATTACAATCATCATTTCTCCTTTCTTTTCTTGCAATATATCCATTAATATATCAATATTTTTTTCATCCAGACTGGCAGTTGGTTCATCACATAGTAAAATGTTCGTATCCGACAGCAATGCACGGATAATCGCCACTCTCTGTTGCTCTCCTCCCGAAAGCTGTGATATCATTTTCTTCTGAATTTGCCCAAGCTGCATTCTATCTAAATATTCTTCAATACTAGCATTTATTATCTTCCTGCTCCCCATAATATAATGTGGCATTAAAATGTTATCTTCTACATTCAGACATGGAAACAAGTTGAAATTTTGAAATATGATGCTAATATTCCTCATTCTGAATTTATCTTTCTCCTTTTGTAATTTGATTGCATTCAAATCAGTTCCATTGATCATAATGTTCCCACTTGCATCACCTAATAACCCTCCCATTGCATAAAGCAGTGAAGTTTTTCCTGACCCGGAGGGACCTGTAATTGTAGATAGCTGCCCTTTTTGGAAGGTAACATTTACCTTGTTTAGTATCGTACGTTTGCTCATTCCGTCTTGTATTACATAGTTCAGATCCTTCAGTTCAATCATCTGTCCTTCCTCCTCTCTACTGACTCTTTTTTCTATCAACGGTTATAACGAAGCTTCATTAAATAATGATCTGTTATTAATTCTTTTCCCAAGCAAAAAAACTGAGCTAATTCCGCACCTGTTAAACAGATAGCAAATGAAGCTATGGTCAATCCCGGCAGGTATGGAACATGATCTGTTAAATATTCATTTGACAATGTAACATGACGTATAATTTGTGCTAAGAACCTTGATGTCAGAAGTGAAATACACCCCCCTATCATTACCGGATACGCTGATTGCAATATGTATATTAATATCACATCTTTCTGCGTTGCCCCCATTACCCTCATCCTTGCAATATCTTCCTGATTGCTTTGTGCAATGATTGCAAAATAATTTAATAACGCAATGAACGCACATGCCAATATGATTCCTGCCACAAGATACACAACCCCTGCACCATTGATTGCTTTATCTCTACTTTCAGCTGCAATCTCCATTTTGCTCTTTCCAACAAAATTCTCCTTGCTTCCATCTCCCTTCAAAGGGCTATTTAAAGTAAAGACTGTATTATATTTTCCTTTGAACCCCATTGTCTCTTCTAAATAGTCTTTATTTACAAAACAATTTAATTGATCAAATGTATTTGCATAATAGCCCCCTATGACTTTAAACGTGACTTCTCTATCTCCCATTTTTACGTTTATGTTTTTACCTATATCGGTGCGTTTCAAATAAAACTCTGGTAATATAATTCCATTACAGGTTTCATTTCCTGCTATATTTTGTAACGCTGATTCTTCTGATAATTGCTCATTCAATTTAATCGTTTCATACTCAGAGCAAAATTGTTCATCAACTCCGGTAATATAAAGGTTTGTATCATCCTCTGTTTTGGCATGGAATCGTAAAGTGTAATACAAATCTTGTGGTTCCATTTCAGGTTTATCTCTATATGCTTCAGCATCATAACGTACATCGTAATGAATATTATCATAAACGACTCTCTCTGCTACAGCTTCAATGGATGCAAAGGCCATCTGAGTACCCCAAAATAAGGTTAAACTAAAGGTGATCATGCCGCACGCTGCCACCATATTCTTTGTATAACTATTCTGTAACTGACCTGAAAAAAACAGATAGAATCGTTTTGAATTTTTTGTCAATTTTAAAATTATCTTATTTACCAGCTTAAGTATGATTCCAAACAAAAAAAGCAGTGCAAACAAATATAAAATCCTACTCCCCCATAAAGCTTTTTCGTTCAATAAAAAATGGCTCATATATATGGGTAGTATGATAAAACAAATTCCTGCCAACAGACACATTCCACTTTTTATTAAATTGATTTTACGATATATCATTTTTTGTGGCTTTCTAAGATGATCCACTATCTGATTGGGTATCAAAATATGCAGATGTACGCCTAATACCACTATTACTACGGCTAAATAAAGAAAGGTTGCAATCACAATCATTGAAAATGGAATATACCACTCCTGAATTTCAAATAACTTTGAAAAAATGAAATACAATATTTCTGCCATTACTCCACCAATCGGTAATATTAGACATTGTATTTTCAAGCACTCAATAAAGTATAGGGTAAGGAGCTCTTTTTTACCAGTTCCTAACATTCGTATATTCAAATTAAATAGCTCACGGCTATTGATTAACTCTTTTACTTGTATCGAAACAATCCAGCTCAAAAATATGATACATATAATTGCTATAAAAATAACGGATGAAAATACTGCAATCATCTGATCCCGATCCGTTGGATTAAGGGTTTCATTGGTAACATCACATAATCCAAAGGCAATCATGGTTAAAAGAACCATCACAAGGTAGTTTGACAAATAGGATATGATAATATTTCTTTTTTCTTTTTTACTACTCTGTGCAAGTAATTTCTCCAGTTTTTGCATAGCATCCCCCTTTGATTCATTTTTCACATCAATCTACCAGGATTATACAAAATTCACTCAGGAAAATCACTGTTTTTTTTCCTTAATATTTCTTAAAAAACACTTTTTATATTTCTAATCTCTCCAAAATAAAAAAACAGAGCTGCGCTCTATCTTCAGAGCACATCTCTGCCTTTTTATAACTACTGATTAACGGGCAAACAACAAAATCTTGTTGGCATTTCCTTCCTCATCTGCCCATACAATACATTTCTTTCCTGCTGTCAGATCGTCCATTGTAACAATATTTCTTGTAAGATATGGAAAAATGTTACAGTCCTCTGTCAAAGTATACTCTGTTCCATCAGCTGTTGTAAGAACTGACTTAGAGGTATCTGCGTTTGTGATCATGGACTTAATCTCCACATACTCAGGCGCCTTTCCATCCTCTCCCACATTGGTAAAAATCACCTCTGCATTGGTCATAGGAGGAAGACTCATCGTCATAGCAGGACCTATATAAGTATAGATAATGTCTCCATCCTTAATATCCTCTGCCGAACCAGGCATTCCTGAAACTGCGTCTAAAATATAGGTGGTGTCTTTTGCCACATTCAGAATCATCTCACCACTTGAACTTGCATCAGACTGATTGTCAATGGAAAATTTCCCATCCTCCAAACGCTTAACAGGTCCATAGATACATACGGGCCGAAGTGCTTCTGCTCCATTCTCCTCCCCGCTTTCCACAGAACCGGAAACAGTCTCAACAACGGTAGCATCTGCCTGGCCGGTCTCTGCCGTACTCTCCTGAACTTGCCCGGCTGTGGTGGTGGTATTAGCGGCAGCTGCGCATCCACCGGTTCCCAGGGCAATGGCTGTACAAATTCCTGCTGCATATAATCGGTATTTTCTCAATCTTATCTTCTCCTTTTCATCTGCAAAGGCTCTTTCGCCTCTGCCACTTCTGCAGTTTCTACGTTTCTCTGCATAGAAAGTATAGATCATTTAACTCTTATATCCAATAAAAGATTTCTTAAGATTTCTGAATTAACCATTAATCTTATTACAAATTCTGACAAAAAGTGGCTAACGTGCCATCTCACTTTGTGGCCCCTTCTGATTATGAGCCTTTATAATCGTCTGGATTTCTTCCAGGTTGGAGGAAGGCAGATCTCCGGGAATGGTATTCTTAACAGCCGATGTAGCATTGCCGTAGGCCACTGCACCGGCACAGTCTCCACCGCTGCTTAAAAGCCCATAGAGAGCGCCGGAAATGTAAGCATCTCCGCTTCCAATCCGATCCACTACCTCAATATCCCTGTAAGGCTCCTCCTCATAATATTCATTCCTTGCCCCATCATAGATGATAGAACCAAAGGTATGACGCTTGGGACTGTGTACAATTCTCTGGGTGGAAGCCACGATGGAAATGGGATACTCCTCTGTAAAGCTTTTCATCAGCTCCTTAGCAGTGCCTGTCTTTCCAAATGTAAGTCTGGCTGTATCCTCGGAGCAGAAGAAAATATCTACATAGGGAAGGATTTCCCTGATACAATCTCTGGCCTCCTCCCCACTCCAGAGGTTCCCCCGAAAGTTCACATCAAAGGAAACCAGAGTTCCCGCTTTTTTAAACCGCTTAATCATCTCTATGGCAGTCTCCCTCACCTGAGGGCTAAGAGCCAGGGTGATGCCTGTAGTATGAAAGCATTTGGAGGCAGTGTACACCTCTTCCGGAATCTCATCTATATTCAGGGAGAAAAAGGAGCTGTTGTTTCTGTCATAGATAACCTTGGGCTTTCTGGGGTAGGCTCCATTTTCGTAATAATAAATACCTACTCTGGCAGCAGGTGAATGATCATAGAGAAAAAAATCGTCACTCACCCCAAAGGAGCGGATCTTCCCTTTCACAAAGCTGCCAATATCGTGGGATGGAAGCTTGGAGATCACACCTGTGTGAAGTCCTAAAAGGGCGGCGCCCACCGCCACATTCAGCTCTGCGCCTCCCACCTGTTTAACAAAGGTATCTCCCCTGGACAGCCGATCATTGTCCGGCGGAGAAAGTCTGAGGAGCACCTGCCCCAGGGTAAGAAGATCGAAGTTTCTGCTGTTTTTCTCTGCCATCATTACTCTCCTTATTCATTTCAAAAATTATCTTAGTATAAGAAACGGCTAAGCCTGTCGGAAGGATTAGCCGTTTCTCATGTTATGGTACTTTATTGATTGACCCTAAACTTATCTCTGTACGCGGCCTGAACCATCTCCACCTGCCAGATTATCAACATCCTCACGGGTTACCAGATTAAAGTCTCCGGGAATGGTATGCTTTAGTGCAGAAGCTGCTACTGCAAATTCCAGAGCTGCCTTCATATCCTTTCCGTCTGCCAGTCCGCAGATCAGACCTGCTGCAAAGGAATCTCCTCCTCCTACTCTGTCAACGATAGGAGTAATGTGATACTTTCTGGAGTGATAGAACTCCCGTGTCTTTCCGTCCATAATGCAGGCAGACCAGCCGTTGTCAGAAGCGCTGTGGCTCTCACGGAGAGAACTGATAATATACTTAAACCCAAACTTATCAGCCATCTGGTTAAAGATATCCACATAGCCTGCCAGCTCCAGATCACCAGAGGTAACATCTGTGTTGCCAGGCTTAAAGCCCAGAACCTTCTCTGCATCCTCTTCATTCCCAATACATACGTCCACATACTGCATCAGATTGGTCATCACCTTCTGCGCCTTCTCAGAGGACCAGAGCTTCTTGCGGAAGTTCAAGTCTACCGATACGGTAACACCGTGAGCCTTAGCTGCCTTTAAAGCTGCCTCAGTCAGTTCAATGGCCGAGTCGCTGACAGCTGGCGTGATGCCGGTGAAGTGGAACCAGTCAGCATCAGCAAAAATCTCATCAAACCGGAACTGATCTGGTGTTGCTGTGGAGATTGAGCTGTGAGCCCGATCATAAACAACATTGGAAGCTCTCATAGCAGAGCCTGTCTCCAGGAAGTAGATTCCAAGCCGCTCCCCGCTTCTTGCAATATGCTTTGTTCCCACATTGTATTTTCTCATAGCCGCCACTGCACACTCACCAATGGGGTTGGCAGGTACAGCAGTCACAAATTCAGCCTCATGGCCATAGTTTGCCAAAGACACAGCTACATTGGCCTCACCGCCGCCGTAATTAATATCAAACTCGTCTGCCTGAATGAATTTCTCATTGTTTGGGGTAGATAATCTTAACATGATCTCTCCCATGGTAACTATTTTTGCCATTTCCAATTCTCCTTTTATTTTACTTTCCCTGATTGAACCTATCCATTGGATCTTGCTGCTGCAACTGCTGCCACAAATTCCTGAGCCTTAGCTGTAATCGCTGCAAAGTCGCCAGTCTTAGCGCCCTTGGTAAGACTGGATCCAGTTCCTACTGCGTAGGCACCTGCATGGATCCACTGATCTACATTGTCCACATCTACACCGCCGGATGGCATGAACTCACCCTGTGGAAGGGGTCCCTTAAAGGAGCTTACTGCTGCCGGTCCTACAATGTTGCCTGGGAAAATCTTGATAACGTCACATCCTGCCTCCATGGCTGTGATAGCCTCTGTTGGAGTCATAACACCCGGGAGCATAGGTACTCTGTAACGGTTGCAAAGCTTAATTGTCTCTAAGTTTAACCCCGGACTTACAACGTAATTGGCTCCTGCAAGGATGCAGGCTCTTGCTGTCTCAGGATCCAGAACGGTTCCCGCACCAATCACAATCTTGTCATTGCTTCTGTACTTATCTGCCATCATCTTAATAAATGCCACAGGATCTCCCTCATCCATGGTCATGGTCAGCTCGATAAAGTTGATTCCGCCCTGAATAATGGCTTCCACTACCTTCTCCCCCTGATCATAGTTTTTGGCACGAACAACAGCAACCAGACAATCTTCTTTCATTCTTGCTAAAACCTGCTCTTTTTTCATCTCTCTTCTCCTTCTCTTAATTCGTATATGCGAATTATTATCATAATTACGATTTATTGATTAAATTTTACATCCTGCCCATAGGTTTGTCAACATCAAAAGGAAGAAATTCACAAGTTTTTAAACTAGTATTTTCCCAGAAATCCCAAAAGCTTTGAAAGCTCCTTTCCTTTTGCATATACCATGCGTCCCAGCGCCTCATAATCTTCTGTGGGCTTGTAAAGGCTGGACACACTAATGGCTCCCACCACATTACCATCCTGCCCAAATACAGGCGCTCCTACACATTCCATATGTTCTTCCAGTTCTCTGGCATCCAAAGCGTATCCATTTTCTCTCACCCAGACCAGCTCCTCTAAAAATCCCTCTTCCGTAAGAATGGTTCTCTCCGTATGTTTTTGAAAATCCATACGCTTTAAAACCGCTCTCACCTCCTCCTTCTCCCTGTAGGCCATAATTGCCTTCCCAAGGGAAGTGCAGTGGATGGGATTTCTGGTGCCTACTGTAGCGGTGGTAATGATCGGATTCTCCGGCTCAAATTTACAAATATATACCACTGCATCATCTGAACAGATTCCAAAGAATACGGTTTTCCCCACCTCCCTTGAAAATGCCCTCAGCACCGGATCAATGACGCTGATAAAATCCAGATTATTGGTGTAATTAATTCCTATACGGTAAGCTGTAAGTCCAATGGTATATCGCTGCTTCTGCCCTCTGACTACATGGATCATTCCCGTTTGTACCAGGGTGGTCACAATATCATATCCGCTGGTTTTAGGAAGATCCAGTTTTTCACATATCTCATCTAAGGTTATGCCCTCCGACTTTCTGGAAACCAGTTTTAATATCTCTATGGTTCTCAGTGTGGTTCTGTTTAGTTTCATCTATGTCTCCCTTTCGATTCGCATATGCACCTACTCACCGTATATACGATATTTTAACTTCAGTATACACCATTGAAAATGGAGACGCAAGAAAAAGATGAACCTCCCTACAGTGTCACGCCCTGCTTAAAAATCGCCATATCATGGAAACCGGCCTCCTCAGACTTTACCTTCTTCCCAGAGGCCACCTCCAGCACATAATTCAAAAGCTCTTGCGCCAATTCTTCCTGACTCCTGCCCTCCACCATGGATCCTGCGTTAAAATCAATCCAGTTGCTCTTGCGCCCTGACAGCTGAGAATTACTGGAAATTTTCACAGTGGGAACGGGACAGGCAAAGGGAGTTCCCCTCCCTGTAGTAAACAGGATCATGTGAGCCCCTGATACTGCCAAAGCGGTAGAGGCCACCAAATCATTGCCTGGTGCATTGAGAAGATTCAGCCCCTTTGCCTTTACAGGCTCTCCATACCCCAAAACGCCTCGTACCAAAGCTCTTCCTGATTTCTGAGTGCACCCCAGAGACTTGTCCTCCAGCGTGGAGATTCCACCCTTCTTATTCCCTGGGGAAGGATTCTCGTAGATCTTCTGGTTGTGGCTGGTAAAATAATGCTTAAAATCATTGATCAGCCGGGCAGTCTGCTGAAACAGCTCCGGGGTAGCACAGCGGTTCATAAGAAGGGCTTCCGCTCCAAACATCTCAGGAACCTCTGTAAGAATGGTAGTTCCTCCCTTACTAACCAGCAGGTCGGAGCATGCTCCCACCACCGGGTTGGCAGTAATTCCTGATAACCCATCAGAACCGCCGCATTTCATTCCAATGACCAGCTTACTCCCATCCACCTTTTCTCTGGCTGCCCTTCCTGCATAAGCGGCCAGCTCCTTTAGAAGCTCTATTCCAGCTTCCATCTCATCCTCCACATCCTGACACTGGAGAAATTTCACACGCTCCTTATCATAATCCCCCAGGTAATCCATCAACACAGAAATATTGCTGTTTTCACATCCCAGTCCCAACACCAGAACTCCACCTGCATTGGGATGACCAATCATGGCTGCCAATACCTTTCTGGTATTTTCCTGATCCTCTCCCACCTGGGAACAGCCATAAGGATGTAAAAATGCAGTCACACCCTCCACATTTCCCACTGCCAGCGCCTTTCCCTCCAGCTCCAACGCCTTTGCAATGGAATTTACACATCCTACGGTAGGGATAATCCAGATTTCATTTCGGATTCCCACCGTTCCTCCTGCTCTGGGATACCCGTAGAACGAAACCGGCCGGGTAGGCTCCACATCTCTGTCCACCGGCACATAATGATAGTCCGGCGTGTCTCCCAGACCGGTCTCTACATTATGAATGTGAACCCATCCTCCTGGAGCGATCTCCTCCTTAGCACGCCCTATCGGGCAGCCATACTTTACAATCTCCTCTCCCCTCTTAATAGGTCTTAGAGCAAACTTATGACCCTGAGGAATCTCCTCTGCCATAATAAACTCCCTTCCTTCTACCCATATCCGTTCCCCCTTCTCCAAGGGACGAAGGGCAACTGCAACTGTGTCCTCCTGATTGATCTTAATCATATCCTGTATCATTTTCACACTCTCCTGCTGATTTATTTTTGTTAGGTGTGTTTTTTGTAAGCGCTTACAATTAATATACTTATTTTCAAAAAATAAGTCAATAAAAAATTGAAAACGGTTGCATTCTTTATTGTAAATGGGTATAATATCCTTATTTGTAAGCACTTACAGAATGAGAGGTTGTTTCTATGAATATATATGATGTGTCTCAGCGTGCCGGTGTATCCATTGCCACTGTCTCCAGAGTTTTGAACGAAAATCCAAATGTAAGTGAAGGAACCCGCGAAAAAGTTTTGAGCGTAATGAGAGATTTGGGGTATACTCCTAATATATTTGCAAGAGGGCTGGGACTAAACACTATGAAAACCATAGGAATCATGTGCTCTGACTCCTCTGACCCTTATCTGGCCAATGCCATCTATTATCTGGAGAGAGGCCTTCGCTCCCACAGCTACGATGCTATTTTGTGCTGCACAGGCTATGAATTAGATGCCAAAAAGAAATATTTCCAGCTCCTTCGCTCCAAGAGGGTGGATGCAATTATTCTGGTGGGCTCTAAATTTGTCGAGATGCGTGCAAAGGACAATGCCTATCTGATAGAAGCGGCTGAGAAGCTTCCTGTGATGCTGGTCAATGGTTATCTGAAGGGCAGGAATATTTACAGCACCGTCTGTGATGACCATGCAGCTGTATACGGAGCTGTTCAGCAGCTTATTTTATCCGGACGCAGACGTATCCTCTATCTGTACACCAGCTCTTCCTACAGCGGCTTTCGCAAAATGGAAGGATATAAAGATGCCCTTAAAGCCCATAATGTGGAACCGATCCAGGAACTGATTCACCAATGTCCCAAAGACATAGAAGCAGCCAGAGACAGACTTTTGTCATTGAAAAAACAGGGTCTGATCTTTGATGCAGTGGTCACTTCCGACGATTCCCTGGCAGTGGGTGCAGTAAAATATGCTCACGCATCTGGTACTTCCATACCAGATGAACTAAATATTATCGGATACAACAATTCCCTTCTGGCCAGGTGCACCGATCCGGAGATCACCTCCATCGACAACAAGGTGGAAGCCTTGTGCACCACAACCATCAATACTCTAATGGGGGTTTTCAGCGGTGTGAATGTTCCCGGAAGAACAACCATCGCTTCTGATTTAATACAAAGAAAAACCACAAACTTTTAATTCTTAAGGAGGAACACTAACATGAAAGCTTTTATGGACAAGGAGTTCTTATTATCAACGGAAACAGCCAGAACTCTGTACCACAATTTTGCAGAAAATACCCCGGTACTGGACTATCACTGTCATATCAATCCCCAGGAAATCTTTGAGGATCGCAAATTTGAAACCATCACTCAGGTATGGCTGGGGGGCGATCACTACAAATGGCGTCAGATGCGCTCCAACGGGGTAGATGAAGCCTACATTACCGGCAACGGTACTGACCGTGAGAAATTCCAGGCCTGGGCTGAGACCATGCCTAAGTTAATCGGCAATCCGCTCTACCACTGGAGCCATCTTGAGCTGAGAAAATATTTTGGGTTCCAGGGCTATCTGAATGGGGATAATGCAGAGGAGGTATGGAACCTGTGCAATGCCAAGCTTCAGGAGGACACTATGACGGTTCGCAGTCTGATTCAGCAGTCCAATGTTACTTTGCTTTGCACCACAGATGATCCGATCGACACCCTGGAATGGCACAAAAAGATTGCCGAGGACAACACCTTCCACGTCCAGGTACTCCCTACCTGGAGGCCTGATAAAGCCATGTGTGTTGAAAAACCAACCTTCGCTTCTTATATAGAAACCCTTTCTCAGATCAGCGGAGTAGCCATTACCACCTTTGCATCCCTGAAGGAAGCTCTGAAAAAGCGTATGGAATTCTTCCGGTCTGTGGGCTGCTGTATCTCCGATCACGGTCTGGAATATCTTATGTATGCTCCTGCCGGTGAAGCTGAGCTGGACGCTATCCTGGCAAAAGGGTTAAAGAGCCAGCCCATATCCAAGGAAGAGGAAGTAGCATTCAAAACTGCTTTCATGCTGTTCTCTGCCAGAGAGTACCATCGCATGGGCTGGGCAATGCAGATTCACTACGGCTGTAAGCGGGACAACAATGCTTACATGTTCCGGAAAATCGGCCCTGACACCGGCTTTGACTGTATCAACAACTACGCTCCCAGCGCACAGGCAGCCGATTTCTTAAATGCCTTAAGCGAAGACAACCAGATCCCAAAGACCATCCTCTACTCCCTCAATCCAAATGACAATGCTGCCATCGGCACAATGATCGGATGCTTTCAGGAAAATGTTCCAGGTAAGATTCAGCAGGGATCTGCCTGGTGGTTCAATGACCACAAGGTGGGCATGATAGATCAGATGGTTTCTCTTGCCAATCTTGGATGCCTGGGCAACTTTATTGGCATGCTCACTGACTCCAGAAGCTTCCTATCCTACACCAGACACGAGTATTTCCGCAGAATTCTCTGTGATCTCTTTGGAACCTGGGTTGAGAACGGGGAGTATCCATCTGATATGAAAACCCTTGAAACCATGGTTAAGGGTATCTGCTACAATAATGCAGTCAACTATTTTGGATTTGATTTGGATAAAGTAAAATAAGAACGAATCATAAAAATCGAAAAAGCCTGTGGCACTGTAAAAATGCAGTGAGCCACAGGCCTTTTATTATTTATTTGTTTCTTTCATCTATCTTACAACTCTTTCACTGCAGACTAAAACTCCACTGCCCCTTTGATTTCCTCTGCCCGTTCCACGGACTCCCCGTAAAGAACCGGCCCCTCTCCGTGATACTCTTTCTGATACTCTATTCCGATTCTGGCACGAACCCTCACCCATTCCTTCGTCTTGTAACACTCAGCATCAGGCCATTTACATATAAATCCCAAAAAGGTCATGTCTGCTTCACAGCAGGTGACGGCCATACGTCCGGGAACAAACTGACCCTTTGGAAACTTAGGCGATTTCAATACCATAGCAGTGAACTCCACCACCTTATCCCGATATCGCTCCGGCTGATCCATGCAGTCAATATACCAGATTCCATAATCCTCCGGCTGTATCTCAACCACATCTCCACTGAGCTTGTAGGGCAGATCTTCCTCTAAAACTTCCTGCTCCATCTCACCTTCCTGATCCTCCAGAACAATCTCGCTCTCCCGGCTCATGGCCCGGATGGTGCGGCGGTAAGCAGTCAGCTTCTCACGGGGAATGCCATCACAGCGGTTCACAATCACCAGCTCAGATTCCCTTAGCATTGCCCCCAGAAGAGGCTTCATATTTTGGGAATAAAGCTCAAAGGTAGAGCCATCAATCATGGTGATCTGCTGATAAATAGTCCATTTCTCAGGAAGCTTCAAATCATCCTGATTCCACATTCCGTTCCACTCCATCAGCACACGCTCCGGCTGATAAAGAAGCTCCAAATCACTTAAGTACTGGGGAGTCAGCTTTTCAAGAGCATCCACATATACCACGGCAGTACGGCTGCTCTTTAACTGCTCTTCATGAAACTCACCCTCCCCTTCCTCGCAGACGATAAGAAGCGTCTTGCCCTTTGCCTGAAAATATTCCTGGCTCATCGTAAAATCAAGAAACTGGGTCTTTCCTGACTCTAAAAAACCATTGACCAGAAACACAGGTGTAATGTCATCTTCTATTTCATAAGCCATACTTTGTATCCTCCCCAATCAAACCTTTTACAGTTAGCTTCTGCCAAATATGCTGTTTAGCTTCTCTTCCTCCAGACTGGCACCGATCACACATACCTTACCTGTATAATCCGGTTTTCCCTGACGAATTTCATACTGTTCAGGAACCAGATCAAAGTACAGCCATTCTCCCGGATTCTCCGTGGGAAGCATTCCCTTGGCTCTCAGCACCTGACCAAAGGTCTCAGTAGAAGACATAACTTTTAACACTTCCTCCAGCTGGTCATGCGTAACAGGAACGATGGTCTCCATTCCCCAGCTTGTAAATACCTCCTCTGCATGATGGTGATGATACCCTTCATGGCCATGGCCACAGCACTCGCCGTGGTGGTGCTCTCCATGATCGTGGCCGCAGCACTCGCCGTGGTGGTGCTCTCCATGATCGTGACTGCAGCATTCGCCGTGGTGGTGCTCTTCATGATCGTGACTGCAACATTCCCCGTGGTGGTGCTCTTCATGATCGTGGCCGCAGCATTCACCGTGGTGATGCTCTTCATGATCGTGACCGCAGCACTCCCAGTGGTGATGCTCTTCATGATCGTGGCCGCAGCATTCCCAGTGGTGATGCTCTTCATGATCGTGACCGCAGCACTCACCGTGGAAGCTTCTGCCTTCCCTTACCTCTCTCATCAGATCATCCAGCATAGTATCCTGCTTCTCAATCAGCTCCAGCAGCTGATCACCGCTCAAATCATTCAGAGGAGTTGTAATAATGACAGCACTTTCATTTCTATCTCTGAGGAGTTCCACACTCTTTTGAACCTTAGAGGCATCCGTAATATCTGTACGGCTCAACACAATCGAACCGGCATGTTCAATCTGGTTATTAAAAAACTCACCAAAATTCTTCATATACATCTTACACTTAGCAGCATCCACAATGGTAACCGCACTGTTCAGCTCCACATCCATATCTGCGGATACATCCACCACTGCCTTGATTACATCCGACAGCTTGCCCACACCTGAAGGCTCAATTATAATACGTTCCGGCTGATATTTGGTCAGAACCTCAGCCAGGGAGGCTCCAAAATCCCCCACCAGAGAACAGCAGATGCAGCCTGAGTTCATCTCCCGGATCTCAATTCCTGAATTCTTTAAAAACCCTCCGTCAATTCCAATCTCACCGAACTCATTCTCAATCAGCACCACCCGCTCACCAGAGACAGACTCCTCCAGAAGCTTCTTAATAAACGTGGTCTTTCCTGCTCCTAAAAATCCGGAAATAATATCAATCTTTGTCATCTTACCCCATCCTTCTTTACTATCAATCCATTCCTCTGCTAAACCCCTCATCATTCCAAATGGGTCAAACAGTCTGTCAATTCCTAATTGTGGCACAATCTGTTGGCAAAGTCAAGGAGGAAGTAGTGACTCGTACTCATTCATCCACTCGTCTATCTCATTCTTATTTTTTCTAATACAAGCCCTTTCATTAACTGTTCATAAAGAACTATTATGGTTGCTATAAATAAAAAACTCTTGTGTATCTCTCATAAAGCTTCAGATGCAAACTTCCACGGAAAGACAGCCTGGTGAATCCCTTCAGAAATGGTAAAGCTCAGCTGCTTTACAGACTGATCAATATCCGGAGGAGTGACATAGAGAGGGCCAAACTCCGGCTCCAGCAGTTCTCTGATCAGCTGATACTGTTCATCCGGATCCATCTCTTCAATCCAGCTTCCTGTTCCTTTTGTATGGTCGTTCTGAGACAGCACCCGGACCAAAGCAGATACTGTGTCATGAACAATGGCTGCCGCTCCCACTACAGTAGGAACCCCAATCGCCAATACCGGCACACCCAGACTTTCCTTTGTAAGGCTGTGGCGATGGTTTCCCACACCAGATCCCGGGTGAATTCCTGTGTCTGTAAGCTGTATGGTTGTCCCCAAACGCCGTACACTTCTGGCTGCCAGAGCATCAATGGCAATAATCAGATCCGGCTGAATCTGGCTGATCATTCCCATTAAAATTTCCGCAGTCTCCACCCCGGTCTGAGCCATCACACCTGGAGCAATGCCGCTTAAGGCCGGAAGCCCCCTGTCCTTTAAGAAAGAAACTCCATACTGTCCATTCAGATGCCTGGTCACCTGGAGATTTCCCAGAACCCTGGGTCCCAGAGAGTCGGGAGTTACAGAAGCATTTCCCAATCCTATCACCAGGATAGAAGGCAGATCTTTTTCCTTCCAATGAACCATCTCCCTCATCAGCCTTTGGATCTGCCTGGCCAATTCCTCCGATATTTCACTGTGGTACTCCTCATCTGCCTTGGAGAGGCGATCTGCTTCCAGGGTCAGGTAGGTTCCCTCTGGCTTTCCCATCGCTCTTGCTCCCTGAGAATTGAGGATTTTTACCTCTGTTAGCTTTACCTGACTTTTCTGGCGTCTCCATTCCTTCAGCTTGACGCCAGATATCTCCCCTCCCTCTCCCTGAAAGCTCTCTTTCTGCTCCAAAGCCAGATCCGTTCTGAGCTCAAACTGCCCTTTGGACTCCTCATTGAATGCTTCTGTCTCTCTCTTTTCCTTCATACATATTCACCTCTCAGCTGTTGTTCTTCCATCTCACGGTTATTTTAATCTGATACTGCTCAAATTATGTATACCCTTCCAAGGTAAACCCTTCCCTCAAACACCCTGTGAAATCTTGAAATCTCTTGAAATTTCCGCCAAATTATTCTTGACATTCTGCGACAAATTCGGTAGAATATCAAGGTATGTTTACATTGAACTGTCCGTGTCCAGACTTTGATGGAAAACACAAAGACCACATTTATTTTAAGAACGGAGGTGTATTTCATTGGCTAACATTAAATCTGCAAAGAAGAGAATCTTAGTAAACGAAACAAAAGCTGCTAGAAACAAGGCGATCCGATCCAAGGTTAAAACTGCGATCAAGAAAGTGGACGCTGCTGTTGCCGCCGGGGACAAGGCTGCTGCCCAGGCTGCACTGCTGGCTGCTACATCTGAGCTTGACAGAGCTACTTCCAAGGGAGTTTACCACAGCAACACTTCTTCCCGTAAAGTATCTCGTTTATCCAAGGCTGTTAATTCCATCGCTTAATGAATAGAGAATGAATTTCAGACATGAGACCCTTCCGGACTAACCCGCCGGCAGGGTTTTTTAGTTTCATCTATTTTTAACAATCTGCAAACCAAAGGTATAAAGAGCAACATTTCTTACATACTATCCTTGAGGTGAGTGAAATGGCATCCTATATTTCCCCAAACATAAGGGACAAGTTTGAAACCCTTTCAGTGAACTTAAAGAACAGCATTCTGGAGCGAAATGTGCACCTGGAATCTCTACAGGATCTGATTAAGGTACTGGAAGAAATTGTGAATGAAGGCAGTTAACCGATTCCGGCTGCCAGAATAAGAGAATGGCGGCGATGTCACAGAAAGAAACGTAACATTGCCGCCATTCTTTTGAATTTCCAGCTCCTACCGGCTGCTCTCATCATAGCAGGCTCGTACACCTCCAATGAATTTTGGCCTGGTTCTGGCACAGACTACATGGGCTCTTCCAATCTCCTTTGTCTGAATCCGCACAGGCACAGCCACATCCTTAAGATGCATTCCAATTAATGTATCCCCAATGTCGATCCCTGCGTGTGCTTTGACGTGCTCCACTGCTACCGGCTCTTTCAGAACAGACCAGGCAGCGGTTCCAAAGGAGCCTCCCGCCTTTAACCGGGGCACAACACTAACCGGCTCTAAACCATACTCCCTGGCAGCCTCCGCCTCCAATATCACAGCACGATTTAAATGCTCACAGCACTGGGCTGCCAGATAAATCCCCAGAGAAGCCAGCTCCTCATAGAAGGCCTTGTAAACTGTCATTCCTATCTCTCCACTGGAATGGGATCCAATCTCAAAGCTTCCGATCTCACTGGAGGAACAGCCTGCAATCAAGATCTGCCCCGGCTTCATATGGGCTTCCTCCAAAAGCTCCTTTAACACCTTCTTTGACTGAACCGCAATCTCTTCCAGATGAATCATCTCCACCTTATCTCCTTCCATATTTCTCCAATCTCCTCCCAAAATCCACTTTTAATATGGATTTGTTATCAACAGCTCCACTGCCAGACGATCCTGAATCCTTCCTGTCTTTACCCCTTCCTCCGAATCCACACAGAGATTTACATAAGCAAGAATCTGCTCCTTAGAAAAGGTTCTTGCCTGAATCATAATTTTCCCTGCCACAAAGGGCTGAAGATGAAGCCTGGAGGCAATTTCCCCCTTCTCTCTCCCGGATCCCATCAGCTCCTTCACCTGAAGAATCTGGTTAAATTGTCTTGCAATAAGAAATAAAATCCTCATAGGAGGCTCCTTTAAGGTCAGCAGATCCTCATACAAATCCATGGCCTTCCCGGTCTGTCGGCCAGCCATTGCTGTTATCATTTCGAATATCTTGTTGGTCACCTGGGTGATACAGACTGCATCCACATCCTCCTCCGTAATCACATCTCTTCCTATGGTATAACAGATAAGCTTCTCCAGCTCTGAAGCAATGTGCTCCATATCCGTTCCGGCTTTGCTTAAAAAATACTCCATCGTATGACTTTTTATCTTCCTGTCATTTTTGGAGAGAATCCCCGCAGCCCACCTGGATAGCTTCCCCGGTTCCGGGTGGGACAGCTCCACCGGATAGCCATATTTTTTAACTGCCTTATATAGCTTGCTCCTCTTGTCCACTTCTGATTCTACAAAAACAATACAAGTGCTGTCAGGAATCTGCTCCATGTAAGAGGCCATCTCCTCCCCTCCTGATCCACCTTTGAAAAAACCTGTATCTTCCAGTAGAATCAGGCGTTTCTCTGCAAAAAAGGGCATGGTGTCAGCAAGGCTTGTGATTTCATCTGCCACTGCGCCTTTTCCCTCATAATAATTGTAATTCACTGTATCCCCGGATGTAATGGCTTCCCTCAGCCGTTTTTTGTAATTCTTTTTCAGATACCCTTCCTCACCATACAAAAGATAGGCAGGCTTAAAGGTGCCGTCCTTTATATCCTGGTTCAACGTCTCCATACGACCATGATCCTTCCGTCTAATCTGCACTTCATTCTCTCTGTCAACCCTGTTATGCCCTTGTTCCAAGCGTTGCGTGTGCACCCAACCGGGGCGATAGAATGTCTAGCCACATTATATCATGAGTCATTCTGCCTGTACATGGGTTTTCTTTCTTCCACTTTCACAATCAGCTCTCAGTCTAATACATCCAACCCGGCAAAGCCTGATTCAGAAACTAATATGTTCTAATTTTCTTCCGTTTTTTAAGATAAAATAGTATATTTTTTCGAATTAATTTGAAAACAAATCTTTTTTGTCATCTATTTTTTATATTTTTTTACAATTTTTTGTTGATTTGTTTTATTTTATTATGTATAATATGCAAAGACAACTTGCTTTGTCTGTAACAAGAAACTTATTTTAAATACAAAAACGATTTTATCAAAGGAGGTATCACCATGAAAAAGTTCCAGAAACCCTTAACCTTACTTCTATCCCTCTGTATGGCTTCCAGTCTCCCCACGGTCACAGCCTTTGCTCAGGGAACGTCCCTCTCCCTGGGAACCATTCCGCCTAACGGAGTGACTGCCAATCAGCCCTTTTCCAAAGGCACCGCCGGCAGTGCCAACTTCCGTATTCCGGCTATGGTCACTCTGGATGACGGCACCATTGTGACCGCCTGTGATGCCCGCTATAACACCACCGGCGACGGAGGAGGACTTGACACCCTTGTCTCCTACTCAAACGATAATGGAAAAACCTGGCACCATACCATGGCAAACTACCTGGGCGACAATGGTAACGTCTGGAATAAAGAATCTACCTGCTTCATCGATCCTGTTCTTGCCACTGACGGTGAGACTGTCTATATGATGGTGGATCTCTGGCCTGCAGGCTACGCCTTAAACAGTGCCAAGAGTGCTCCTCCTGCCGATCCTGGCGCAAGCTTTAATGAGAATGGAGCTCTCCTTCTGTCAAACAACGGAGGAAGCACCTATGATTTCTATCTGGAGGAGGGATCTATCTTCTCCACAGATGGCTCAAAGGTGGAAGGGTATACGGTAGATCCCTACTTCAACCTGTACCAGGAAGGCGGCTATCTCTCTAACCTGTTCTTTGGAGACTCCCCCTACAAGGTTGTTCCCACAGATTATCTCTATCTAACCAGCTCCAAGGATGGAGGAGCTACCTGGTCTGAACCAGATTTAATTCATCTCAGACAGAATCATGAGCAGTCCTATCTGGTTGGCCCTGGATCTGGTATTGTGACTGAAGATGGTACTATCATGTTCCCCTGCTATGTCTATGACTCCGGCTACCAGCGCACCAGTTTAATCTATTCCACTGACCGGGGCCGTACCTGGAACCGCACCGAAGATGCTACCAGTGATGACTGGTCCAGTGAGAGCGCCCTGGTTTCCATTGACAACACGACTGTCCGCAACTTCTACCGGGACGGCCAGTCCACTCTGCGCTACACGGATTACACCTGCTCCAACGGCACCTGGAATGCCGGCACCCCGGTAGATACCGGTGTGAGCAAGACCTATAACAACCAGCTTTCCGCTATCCCTTACTCTCAGCTGATCGATGGGAAAAGTGCCATTCTGGTCTCCACCGCTGACGGAGGACAGAACAATCGGAAAAACGGCAAGATCTACGTATTTACCCTGGATGATGACTATACCATGGATTTGGCTTACGAATTTTCTGTTACCCCAGGTTCCTACAGCTACTCCTGCCTGACTGAACTCAAGGACGGATCCATTGGTCTTCTCTATGAGAATGCCGGCGGAAGCATCCTCTATGAATCCTTTGCGCTGGACACCATCCTTGACAAAGGAACCGAAGGATCCATAATGGCTCAGTTAGGTCATGATAAAAACTATTCCGATGCTAAGATAGAGCTGGACAGCTGCCTCTACACCTTTACTGCCAACGAGAACGATACCTACACCATTTCTGCTCAGACCTCTGACAAACAGACAGTCTGCCTTCAGCCTTATTCCAGCACCAACGGTTATCCTAACATGACCACAGCAACTGATGTAAGCCTTTCCACCAGCGATGTGGAGGATAGCTTCTATCTCTATGGAAACAACGGCTACCTGTATTTCTGGCATGACGGCAAAAACTACTACGACAGGAACAAAACCATTCGGGAAACTATGGCAGATCAGCAGGGCTGCTCCTTCCTTCTCTACCGCCCTGCCTCTGAGGAAGAAACCTCCAGCGAGGAGCTTCCCGGCTACATCCGGGTAACGGATACAGATGAGATTACGGACGGTGGTCAGTATCTGATTTTATCACTTTACAACGATACTTACTATGCTTTATATCCAACAACAAACACAGCTACCCGCTACTCTCAGATAGCGAAAGTCCTCCGGTAAGAGGTACAAAAAAGAAAGCTGACACCTGGATATAATAGGCGCCCTCTTGAAAAAGACATTCATCAATGTGGATTTCAAGGGGGCGCTGATGCTTTTCTACAGCTGCCATGCATGAAGCAATTTCTTCAGGTAATCCATATACCCGGCTTTTCTCACGGCTCCCTCTGTAACAATTTCTACCTGACCCAGCGAAGCACCATTCAATGTATACTCCAGAACCCCCGCCTTCTGCCCTGGCTCAATGGGCGCTGTCATAGACTCAGGAAGCACCAGCTTCCTCTCAATGGCTGCAAAATCCTCTCCCTTCAGGCATAAGTAGGAAAAGGTTCCCTGGTATGTAAGACCCACCTCCTCCTCCACGCCTCCTGATACTGCCATCTTTGGAAGAGGAATCCCCTCCTTATCTTGGTAAAGACGGCAATTAGCATAGCCATAATTTAACAAGGTCCGGGCATCCCCAAACCGGGCTTTATAATCCGGCGCTGCCATAATGGCGGCAATCAGCCGCACTCCGTCCTGCTCCGCTGTCGCAGACAGACAATATTTGGCAATGGAGGTGGAGCCTGTCTTAAGACCTGTTACCCGGAAGTTGGTCGCCATCTTTAACAGCTTATTGGTATTTGATAATCCAAATTCTTTCGTTCCCTGCTTGGTTACATGGGTAATATTCTCCATCCAGATAGTGGAGTAATTATGTATCTGGGGGTATCGGTTGATCAGCTCCCGGCTCATAATAGCAATGTCCCTGGCACTGGTAAGATGTTCCGGCGACTCAGTCAGTCCACAGCAATCTACAAAATGAGTCTGGCTCATACCAAGTCCTGCTGCTCTCTCATTCATCATCCGCACAAACTCCTCCTCGCTGCCTGCAATATATTCTGCCATGGCTACAGAGGCATCATTGCCTGATGCAATCACAATGCATTTGATGAGGGTTTCCACCGTCTGCATCTCACCTTCCTCCAAAAACACCTGAGACCCTCCCATAGATTTGGCATAGGCACTGGTAACCACCTCATCTGTAAGCTTAATTTTCCCTGACTCCAAAGCGTCAAAGATAAGAATCAGAGTCATAACCTTTGTCACGCTGGCAGGACTCCTCCTTTCGTCAGCGCCCTTTTCATATATCACCTGACCGGTTGAGGCCTCCATCAGCACTGCTGAAGGGGCGGCGATCTGAATTCCAGGCTCTGGAGCCGCTGCCCGGACGCTTAAGCTGCCACTCCCTCCCTCCTCCTGTCCCGACTCTTCTGCCTGAATCAGAGCCCCTGCCGGGATGGCAATTCCCGGCTCCTGTCCCAATGCTGCGGCTGCTGGATAAACCAGGATTGTAACAGTTAAACATATGGCTGCAATCCGTTTCATACTTCCCTCCAAAATTGTCTTCTGCTACTAATTGTATGGGAAGGGACAAACTGCATATTCCCATTCTCCATTTCTTCTATCTCTATTTCCTCTATTTCCAACATTTGTTTTCCTTTCTACTACAATATATTTATGGTTAATATTCCTTACAGCCAGTAAGGAC
>MJGMH2__coassemble_922_pt1 | contig 35562 bp, 40 predicted proteins | sample MJGMH2__metabat2_low_PE_014 | metagenome-assembled genome bin MJGMH2
AATGAGAAATAGAGATTGCTCTTAAAGATTATAGTGCTAACTCCCAAAGACGGGTATGTTCTTTTTAAATTTCGTCTGTCTCCCTTGAACCATTCACCGGAAATCCTGCTGTAAAATGAAAACTGTAAAATGAAAGAACATTTCCCCCTTGCCATATAGTATTGAATACTATATAATAAAGATAACGATATGATAGCAAGATTGAGGTGACTGCGCTTATGAAAACAAATGAAGAACGCCTGAAAAACCTGATGGAATACCTTGGGCAGCTGTCCCACGTAAAAACTGACGAGATTCCCGACATTGATTTATATATGGATCAGGTGACCACCTTTATGGAAGGTCACTTAAAGGACACCCGACACTGCCCGGAGGACAAGGTATTAACCAAAACCATGATTAATAATTACGCAAAAAACAACCTTCTTCCTCCCCCTGTAAAGAAAAAATATTCCAAAGAGCACATGCTCATGCTGATATTCATCTACTATTTTAAGAGCCTTTTATCCTTTCATGATATTGAAACTTTATTTAAGCCCATTACAGACAGGCATTTCTCCAGCCAGACTTCAGACTTCTCCCTGGAGGATATTTACAACGAGGTGTTTACACTGGAGACAGAAGCCATGGAGCTCCTAAAAAAAGATATGAAGCATAAATTTGCCAGCGCTCAAAGGACATTTGAGCATGCTCCACTGGAAGGGGAGGAGAAAGAGTATCTAAAGCTCTTCGCCTTTATCTGCCAGCTGTCTTTTGACGTCTATCTGAAAACTCAGATGATTGAGATGATTGCAGATCAGCTCCGTGAGGAGACCTCCTCCCCCCAGAAAAAGAAATAAAGAAGCCTTATTCAGAGGAAGACTCCTCCTTCAGCCTGGAAAATACCATGTCGTATCCGTCGCTTCCATAATTGAGGGAGCGATTCACTCTGCTGATTGTAGCTGTGGAGGCACCTGTCTTTCCTGCAATCTCCAGATAGGTCTTGTCCTCTCGCAGCATCTTTGCCACCTCGTAACGCTGGGACAAAGATAACAGCTCATTAATAGTACATACATCCTCAAAAAATTTATAGCATTCCTCAGGATTCTTCAAGGTCAGTATCGCATCAAACAAATGATCTACTGCCTCTGTTTTAATCTTTTCATTCATATTCCGGTTTCTCTCCTTGTGTTTCATACGAGTTTACCTAACCATATAGTTTGTAACATGGTCACAGATGTTCACAGTCCGTCTTGATCCTGTAGGCTATTATTTTAACATGTTAAAGTCTGAAAGTCCAGAGATATTTCATTCACATTCCCCTGTCCTTCCTAATAAACTACATTATAACAAAACTCTTATAAGGAGTGCGATTGAATGAAAAAGCTTATAAACCTCATTCTGGCAGGGGCTGTGACCACCGCTGCTTTAACTGGCTGCCTCAATACCTCCGGCTCATCTGATTCCGGACTTACGCCTCTGACTCTCAGCGAAGTAGCTCACTCTATTTTCTACGCTCCCCAATATGCTGCCATTGAGCTGGGATACTTCAAAGAAGAGGGAATTGATCTGACTCTGGTTAACAGCGCAGGCGCTGATAAGGTAATGACCTCCCTTATTTCCGACGATGCACAAATTGGCTTTATGGGCTCCGAGGCCAGTATCTACGTATATCAGGAGGGTTCTCAGGACTACGCCGTCAACTTTGCCCAGCTCACCCAGAGAGCCGGAAACTTTCTGGTAGGCCGACAACCGGAGGAAGCCTTTCAGTGGGAAGCCTTAAAGGGCAAGAAGATACTGGGCGGTCGTGAAGGAGGTATGCCACAGATGGTATTTGAATACGTATTAAAAAAACATGGTCTGAATCCCAAGACGGATCTGACCATTGACCAAAGTATCAATTTTGGACTCACAGCTGCTGCCTTTACCAGCAATGATGCTGACTACACGGTGGAATTTGAACCCTTTGCAACCACCCTGGAAAAGGAGGGCAGCGGCTGGGTAGTGGCTTCTCTGGGTACTGAATCAGGCTATGTTCCCTACACATCTTACTGTGCAAAAAAGAGCTATCTGGAACAGAATCCGGAAGTAATTCAAGCATTCACCAATGCCATTCAAAGGGGTATGGATTACGTAAATTCTCACTCTGCCCAGGAAATTGCAAAAACCATTGCTCCCCAGTTCAAGGAAACACCGGTGGATACCATCACATCCATTGTACAGCGCTACAAGGAGCAGGACACCTGGAAAGAAAACACAGTCTTTACCAAAGAGAGCTTTGAGCTCCTTGAGCACATTCTGGAAGAATCCGGACAGCTGAAGGAACGCATCCCCTATGACATCCTTATTACCACTCAGTTTTCACAGCAAGCAGCTGACGAAACCAATTAACACTCTCTTTTATCCACAAAAAAGGATTCTCCAGATACTCTGCCAGACAGGCTGACTCAATTCCTGAGAATCCTTTTTTTATAGTTCCTTTCAACTGTTGTAAACAGGCAGTATTTGGCAATGGAGGCCGAGCCTGTCTTAAGACCTGTTACCCGGAAGCTGGCAGCCATCCTTCACATCAGGTAAGGGCTTATACCAACACCTCTATCTATGAAAAAAATTCAGGTAATACCAGACCGGAAAAAACCTTCCCACCTGATCTAACCCCTCAATCATCCTTCCTCCGTCTATAAATACCGGACAAAACAGAAAGCTTCCTATTGTAAAAAAGGGAATTATGCTGCACAGAACCTGCGGCTTGACTGTGATCCTCTTTAAAATCCAGGAAATAGCAATTAAAACCAGGCAGTAAACTGCCATGGCTCCAAACTCCCGAAGGGGAGACTGAAACCCTCCTTCCATCCACAAAGCCAGAAGAGAGGCCCCTGCCGCCATGAACACAGGAGCTGCCAGAGAGGCCAGAGCGCAAACGCTCCTGTATCCGTAGGTAAGAGGAAGAAAGAGTCCTCGCCTCTCATCCTCCCCCAGCACTACTCCCCCATAAAGGCTTATGACAAAAAGGTACACTGCCACCATTCCCCTTACAGGAAATACAGAAGATCCCTGACTTGGAACCCCCTCTTTTTTTTCCTGCCCCAGATAGGAGTATTCAAAACGGAAGGTGCTTCCATCCCTCAACCTCCTGTCGTAGAGCCTTCCCCCTTCCTCGATTCCTTTCATCCTCTCCGGGGTTCCCGGAAGTCCCAGGGATTCAAAGACTTCCCCCTCCCCTATATAATTCTCTAAAATTTGCCTGTCATAAAGTTCCATCAAGGCTGCCAACACGGTCTCTGTTGAGAGCTCAGCAGCGACTGTAGAGGGAGCAGAATAAACTCCAATGGAGCGTCGAATATTGCCTCTATCCATTTTTTCCTGAAATCCCTCATAGATCACATATCCACACTCAGCTCTTCTAGATGCTACTTCACTCCTTACCTTCTCCTCATCTTCGCAACGGTAAAACTGAAACATCCCTGTAGCTTCTCCCAGACTGCGATTTACAAGATGTTCCACCAGCTGATCTGCCAGGGGATCCTCCCCCTGTGTGCTGAGAGCAATCCTTATGCCTGAATCCGCCTCTTCCTGTCTGCTCCCAACCAGCATGGCGCCTATCGGAAGGATCAGAAGAGTCATCAGAAAGGAAAAGCGCATTCCATAACGCTTACAAGACAAAAAGAACCATGTCCCTATCTTTGCCACCTTTTTCTCACCTCCACTCCAACACCGGCCAGATATCCTGCCACAGTCAGCAAAAGCAGATGTACTGCTGTCAGAACCGTTCCTTGCGCTGTCACGCTCCCCTTTATCCCCTCCATAAGAATAAAATTAGGGAGAAAGGGTGCCACTTTCCGAAATCCATCAGGCAGGAATACAAGAGGCAGAAAACCCCCGGCCAGAAAATGCATCGCTGTAACTCCCAGAAACAGCAGCATCACTCCCCCCATCAAAGTACCTGCTATCTGATACAGCGCTGCTGCAAAAGATGCCGAAGCCAGGCATACCATTATTAGAAATGCCAGTCCGGACAGACTCCATCCCATCCACCCAAAAGCCACTGCCGCCCCTGCCACAGGCAGCGCTGCCATCAACATAAGAAAACCAAGTCCAAGAATCCTGGCTCCAACCACCGTTCCTGTTCCCACGCCTAATATACCTAATTTCTGTCTCATACCAGACTTGAGGGGAGACAGATAGGAGGATACGGGAATGGCACTTAAGAGCAGATACAGCAGACTTCCGCTGATTCCATAGAAGGTGAGGGGATCCACATCCCCTATGGCGCTTACCCTGACACTGCGAAAGTAATCTGCTCTTGGAAGACTGTAGCCCAGATAAAGACGATTCAGCTCCTCCTCCACCTGTGGGATCGAAGAAGTCAGGCCGTAAAGGATGCAAAACTCCTCCCCTGCGTAGATTCCGGCCTGGCTGGCTCCCAATATCCTTCCACCTGCATCTGTAAGCTCCTTGAATATTCTGCTTTCCAGGCTGCTGTCTTTGGGAAACAGAATCTGAATGGGAGTGTTCGTTCCATTCATAATATCCTGAACGAATCCATCAGGTACTTTAATCACCGCATATAATGTTCCTTTTTTCAACTGATTCAGCGCTTCCTTCTCCTCCATGTACTCAAAATCACATAGGCTTTTCACACTGTCCAAGGTGCTAAGCATAGCAACTGCCTTTTTAGCAACCCCATCGCCTTCGGGAAGAATCACTCCTACAGCCACTCTCCCTACTATTTTCTCCCCATACAACATCTTTCCAGCCAAAAAGGCAATCGTACCCACTAACAGCAGAAGTACGATTGCCCCGGCATAGACGTAGGGAAGCCTTTTACATGCTCGCTTTAACTCCAATTTGAGATAAACCAGACGTACAGACATAAATCCCCATTCCTTTAATCTTTAGTACTAACGAACACCTACCTGACTGAATACGGAAAATGCATTGAGCATTATCTCGGTTCCTACATCCTTCCAGTCAGACTCTGTAGCTGCCAGAACATCCATCGTCTCTCCTTCTAAGGGAGTAATTTCACCTTCCAACGGTTTATAATAATACTCGCCACTAAGAGCCATATTTACATAATGATCCATGGCACCAAACTCTAAAGAGTCAATATCCATATGAATCAATTTTCCCTTTTCAAGCTGATCGATTACACCACTCATGGAAGCCTCCACAACCTGTATTCCCTGATTCTCCAACCCAACAGAGGTCTGGAAGTCTCCGGATTCAGAGTCATAGGAACTATTGTAAGCAACCTTGTATACATCATCAGGAAAATGAATGTTGACGGAAATATCATCCACTAATTGTTTCTTATTGTAAGAACTCTCTCTTATCACATCCACATTCAGAGCCTCTTCTCCCTTCTGAACGATTACGTTACCCTTAAAATTCTGGGTTAAATAGGAACCGCCCTGGAGCTCCCAGTGAAAGGATATATCTGCCCTCTCTTCCAGATTCATCTGAGTGGAGCCTTCTACTGCTGCCAGATTTCCCTTTCTATCTACATAAACAGTCATCCGAACATCACTGAGACTGCCATCCAGGTACCGGATCATCTCTTCCACACCCTTCTTAGCCTCATCGTAGGACTGCTCCTGAAGCTCCTTTGCAGAAGGCATAGCCATACCGGAAAAACCTCCGCCCATAAGCTCTGTCATCCTCACAGTGGACTCCATCTGATTCAGAAAATCCTGCCTTAACGTCTCATCCTGAAGGAAGAAATCAGAAGAGGTCCTCAAAAATTCAATCATGGAATCCTTGCTGATAAGCACCTCATAACCTTGACAGCTTACTTCCTTTCCATTCATGGTATAGGTTCCCTTTGATGCTTTTTCCACCGTCAGGGCTGCTTTAAAATTCTCCTGTGCCTTGCAGCCTTCCTTATAGCGCTTCATCAGAGCTTCAAAATCAAAAGGTGCCTTCCCTTCCTTCTCTATCCTGTCCGCCTGAGCCACTATCTCTGAAAAATAGGAGGACAGAATGCTAATATCCACTCCCTGCTCTTCTAATAGCTTTCCTAAATAGGGAGCATTGGCAATTCTCTCCCCCAGGCCATCGCTTACATCCAGCGTAAACACCCGGCCGGAAAGCTCCGGAATGGATACCATTGAGGTTTCATCTCCATAATAACCATTTAAATTCACCAGGTCCATACCATTATAGATCACTCCCACATTCAGGCTGCTCTTCCGATTTTTCTTATCACTCTTTGCCTGAAAACGAAGTCCGCTCCCTGCGAACTGATTAATGGAAGGCTCGGAGCAGCTATCCAGCTTAAGGGTAAATCCCCCATCACTATCTGCTGTGAGAGCGGACTCTGAAAACTCCTTAAATCCAAACATCTCCTCTGACGGAAGCACCTGATCCTTGGGCCAGATATTCTCAAAAGCCTGAATCACTACCTCTTTAGGATCCTTGACTGACCATTTTACAAATGCCAAAGCCCCTACGGATACCACTGCTAAAATTACCACGGCAACGGCCAGTATTCTCATAAACTTCTTGTTCGGACCAGGTTCTGTCTCCTCTGACTTTGTCCCAGTAATCTGTTCTTCAGGTTCTGAAACAGTCTCCTGTAATTCCTTGGTTTCTGTTGGAAATCCGCACTTGTCGCAGAAAGCAGCATCCTGTTCAAGCTCAGATCCGCATCTTACACATTTCATACTATGATTCCTCCCTTTTTTGGAGCCTTCAGGCAGTCACTGCCCTCCTCCATTTATTTATCGAAACTGATGGATCAGATCCTCTGCCGATCCGTCAGTTACAATCGGTATTAGCTGCCCTTCCTTTAAAGCACATAAGGAAGTGCACAAAGAGAGCTCCTCCAGCTCATGGCTGGTAATCATCACAGAGCCTCCTGCTTTCATATATTCCCTCAGGTGCTCTTTGATTATCTCCTTGCACTCCAAATCCAAGGCAGCGCCAGGTTCGTCCATAATTAAAACCGGTGCATGATTGGACAGTGCACAGGCGATACTCACTCTCTTTTTCATCCCTCCTGACAGCCTTCCCACAGTGCGCTTTAAAATCTTATCTACTCCCAGCATAGAGCCTGTCCCCTCTGACAGATCCTTCTCCATCGCTTCTCGACTGCCTCTGTACCACAAGAGCAGATTATCTCTGACTGTAAGCTCCTCCATAAGAGGGTTCTCCTGGGGAACATAAGCCACCTCCTGTGCAAAGACTCCGGGGTGCCCCATGGCTTCCCTGCCATTGTAACGTATGCTGCCCCTGTCTGCTTTCCGGGCTCCTGCCAATATGGACAAGAGAGTCGTCTTTCCACAACCGTTATATCCCACAAGCCCTACACACTCACCAGGGTTTACCTTAAAGCTGATCCCTTTTAGTATCTCTTGTCTGCCATAGGATTTGTATATATCTGACACTTCCAGCATTGTCATGACCACTCCTGACATTTTTTCTCACTTTATTACATCTCTAGTGTACCATAGGCCGACAATAATTGCAAAATAATATTTATTAATCATTCCTTAATGGTACCACTTATAATAAATGCACAAAAGGACACTGCATCTCTGCACTGCCCTCTCTGTTCTCATTGATTCTGATGTTTGATTAGCCCAGCTTGGACTTAGCCAGTTCAGCTAATTTTGCAAAGCCCTCTCCATCGTTAATGGCCATATCAGAAAGAACCTTACGGTTCATCTCCACCTCAGCTAACTTAAGTCCATACATGAACTTGCTGTAAGAAAGCCCATTGATACGTGCTGCTGCATTGATACGTGCAATCCACAGCTGTCTGAACTGTCTTTTTCTCTCTTTTCTGCCTGCATAAGAGCTGGCCAGTGCACGCATAACGGACTGCTTTGCTACTCTATACTGTTTGGAACGGGCTCCTCTGTAGCCCTTTGCCATTTTCAATACTCTATTGTGCTTCTTCTTTGCGTTTAAACCGCCTTTTACTCTTGCCATCGGTAATTCCTCCTTCTACAATTCAACTTACAGATATGGTAAAATCTTCTTCATTACCTTTGCATTGGTAGCGTCAGTAACAATATCTTTTCTAAGATTTCTCTTTCTCTTAGTGGACTTCTTAGTTAAGATGTGAGACTTGTAAGCTTTATTGCGGACTAACTTACCTGTACCTGTCTTTTTAAAGCGCTTTGCTGCAGCTCTGCTGGTTTTTAACTTTGGCATTATAATTTCCTCCTTAAAACTTTCTATTTTAACGTTTTGCAGTTAAAAACATGATCATGCTTCTTCCTTCTACCTTGGAGGGCTTATCGATGACTGCAATATCCTTAAGACTCTCAGCGAAATCATCCAGAATGTATTTAGACTTGGACATATGAGCCATCTCACGACCCCTGAAGCGAAGGGTTACCTTCACCTTGTCGCCCTTCTCCAAAAACTTTCTGGCAGCTCCTACCTTTGTATTCAGGTCATTGGTGTCAATGTTAGGGGACAAACGAACTTCTTTTATATCGATTATCTTCTGCTTCTTTCTGGCTTCTTTTTCCTTACGGGCCAGTTCGTAGCGGTATTTTCCATAGTCGATAATCTTACACACCGGCGGCTTTGCAGTGGGAGCAATCTTCACAAGATCCAACTCAGCCTGCTGAGCCAGCTTAAGCGCTTCTGATGAGGGCATAATTCCAAGCTGCTCTCCATCCTCTCCAATCAGCCGTATCTCTCTGTCTCTGATTTGTTCGTTAATCATTAATTCGCTAATAGTCGTACACCTCCATATTAAATCGTGTTTTCCGGAATCAGCCCCTTGTTTTCCAGGGCAAAAAATAAAGCGGATAGTCAGACTATCCGCATCATACACACATAAAATCACATGCAAAGGTATTGTCATAAAATACAAGAGCATATCACTTCATCTATGAACCCAGGTCACTTACTCGTGCCAAGGTGAGGCGAATACCTGCTTTCCTGTCAACTGTTTTCACAGCTTTTATCAGTCTACTATAGAAATGCCTCTTTGTCAACTGTTTTCTTATAGAATTTTGGAGTTCATCCCTTCCCACTTAAAAAGGATTCCCTAAAACCAAAGGTTTAAAGGAATCCTTTTCTAAAAACTCCACCTGTCCTATTTGACTTTAAACGTGCTGCACTTGGTTTCAGCACAGTCACAGGCTCCATTACCGCCAATGCTGATATTCTCAGCTGCGCACCGGCAATCCTCGTTGTAAACACATTTCACAGCATCACAGGCTACCTCCAGCCTGGTTTCGGGAGTCTTGAACAGGTTTGTAAAAACACCTCCCTTGTTCTCATCAAAGCTTGCACAGCAGGTGTCCTCCACCTCCTTAGCTTTAACGCCATCCACTGCAATGGCTGCTTTACAGCAGCAGTTGTCAGAATTGTGTACACAGGTTTTTACACTGCACTCCAGTCTGGTCATGATCATTACCTCCTTGTTATGGTCTTATTCAGGATCCCTTTGCCAATCCTTTTCCTTGGCAGTCAACAAGGATAGTATGTGCCAATTACAGGTTTTGATTCATGCGTCGGAGCGCCTGGATACAGGAGCCCTCACTTCCATCCAGATTATAAAGCTCCCCCTGAGTCACAAATGTATACAACTGCACATCATCTATATAAGCAGGGGAACCATTGCTTACACTGATGGAGATACGCTCTCCTCTGCTTCCGCTGAGCTGGAGCTCCACTGTGCTCTTTCCTGTTATTTCCATGGTTCTGGTGTGATTTCCCACTTTAATGGTGATCCTGCTGCTACCCTGGGATTCCGTTTTAAACCGGACAAAGGAACTCTCTCCGTCAGCACCTGTCATTCGGCTTCCAACATTCTGGCTCACAGACCCTCCTGCCGGAATGAGAACTCCCTTACTCCCCTCCCACGTCTTAAGGGAACTTCCTCCTGCAAACTCCCATCCCTTACTTCCAAGAGCAAACTGTGAATTAAATAATTTATTATCTCCATAATCCCGGTAAGTCCATATCCCGTAACCCATTGTCATATTTTTTAAAACAGGAGCCATACCTTCCAGATACAGAGCCTTCTGATCCTCCCTCAGCTGAGCATTGTGCTCGAAGCCAATGGTATTATCTGTAAAAAGAAACTGATCAATATAGGCAGGCTTTCCTCCGCTGTAAACACTCAGTCGGTGAAAGAAAATAGGGGCTTTCTGCAATGCTTCCTCTGCGCTTACACGCTCATACTCATTTAGAAAGCCCATGGGAACACTGTACATAGCGCTGGCATAAGCCGCATTCCCGCAGGGGTAGGTAGCGTGATGCATAAAGCCCTCCTGCACATCATCCCCATGGCTCACCGGATCCACATCCAGACGAACTTCCATCGACAATCCCGGAAACACCTTCTGACTCATGGCCAGAACTTTATTTAAAAATTCATCATAAAATCCATAGAATACCTTTCTGGCATAAGAACTCTGGTGGGGAAAATACAGCTCCTCATAGGAACTGATATTGTGACCATACATCTCTGAAAGCTCTTCCAGGCTGTAATTAGCCTCTGCATAGTCCCTGTACCCGGTGGCCTGAGCCAGGAATCTGCCCTTAGTGGTTTTTCCCATGTCTGCACTGCTGTCTGTAAAGTTCCAAAAATCCTCCCACGTAAGAAATCCTCCGCAAAAATTCTCATGAGCGGAAGCTCTCTGATAGAGAAGACTCACATACTCTGTCCAGGCATTCTTCACAGATTCATCGTACAGTAATTTCTCGTAACGCTCCAGCACATTTTCTCTGCCTGCATAATCCCATGTGTACCCCACCCGGAGCATCACACTTAAATTCTGAGCTGCCGCTGCCTCCATCACCCGGTCTAACTTCTCCCATGCATAGTCATTGTATGTGCAGGGGGAAGTCCCCGGCTGAAACTCTCTCCAAGGCACAACCAAAATGATATTGTTGAATCCATCCTCCCTGATCTGCCTCAGCTCCTGATCCATGTTTTTACTCTCGCTGTTCCAGAAGTTAATCACCCAGTCATCCGAATAATAGGTGGCTGATTTCAGGTATCCGGCTGCTCCGGAGGCATGTTCTTCTGCCCTGGCAAAGCCAGTGGTAAACAACACAGCTGCCACTCCCATTGCTGCCACTGCTCTTAACATACATTTTCTCATTGGTTTATCTCCTTATTATGCTCCCCCTCTGTTATGGTAAATCCTCCTGTTCCTCTGCCATTCCCCCTTCAATCCGGCTCTCCCCTAAGGAGTAGAACCGACGAGGGCTCTACACGAAGCCATCTGGGCACTGCACCACCCTTTTCCGTTTTCCACCAAAGACCATTTTCCAGAGTGATGCAGCGCTCAAAGGGCATTTCAGAAATCCTAGGAGATACTACCTCGATCAAATTCCCATCCTCCTTCCCATGCCATCCAGCTGCCTCCCCCTCTGACAAAGGCTCCAAATGATGGGCACGAATTCCTACCGCTGTGGTATACGCCTCCACTCTCTCCTCCGTGGTCAGCTCCAATCCATTCCAATCCAGAGCACGGACGCGGTAAGGTCCCAGAGGCTCAATCCGGGATATGTTTTTGCAGCCGGTAAGCCGGGCTGCCTGACAGGTAAGGGGACGTTTAAATTGCTCTCTGACAGGCCCCCCTTCCAGAACCTTTCCTTTATCTAACAGAAGAAGGGTATCGCAAAGCTGATACGCCTCATCCCTGTCGTGGGTTACCATCACCGTCACCCCTGAATAATCCTTTATTGCCTGAGAAAGCTCCAGGCGAAGACCTTCCTTCAAGTAAGAATCCATCGCAGAGAAAGGTTCATCCAGCAAAAGAACTTCCGGCTCATAGGCCAGGATCCTGGCCAGAGCCACCCTCTGCTGCTGCCCTCCTGAAAGCTGAGATGGGTACCGCCTTTCTAACCCCTCCAGGCGAAACCTACTAACCATATCCTTTACCCTGTTCTTCTGATTCCCTGCTGACATAAGGTAAGACTTCCTGTCACTTCCCCTGGCGGAACCCTTCATTGCCTGTAATCCGGCGAGAATATTCTGCTCCACTGTCATATTGGGAAACAATGCATAATTCTGAAACAAATAGCCAATGCGGCGCATCTGAGGCCTCTGGTTTATCTTTAAGGAGGAATCGTAGAATACCCTCCCACCAGCTGCCTCCCCCTGAGCATAAGACAGAGCAATCCGCCCTTTATCAGGTGTCACAATACCAGCCACCGATTTTAAGGTCATGCTCTTTCCACAACCGGAGGATCCCAGAATCCCCAGACAACCTCTTCCAGCTTCAAACTCTACATCCAGGCTGAATTCCTTTAATTTCTTTTTTATATTCACTCCTAAACGGAGGCTATGCTCTAATGTGATTCCCATCCTTTTACTCCTGCTCTCCTATCTGCGCCTGTTCCCTTCAAGAAGAACTGCCAGATTCATAAGAACAATGGAACTAAATGCAGCCACCACCATAACTGACACATACCGGTAGGCTGTATCCATATTTCCTCCTGCCACCTCTGAGTACACTGCCATAGGCAGAGTTCTTGTTTTCCCTGCAATATTTCCCGCTATCATAGCGGTAGCCCCAAATTCTCCCAGGCCTCTGGCAAAGGCCAGCACACCCCCGCTTACCACACCAGGAACCGCGTTAGCCATCAGCACCTTCCAGAAAATACTCCACTCACTCATCCCCAGGGTTCTGGCAGCAGCAACCAGATCCGGGGGAACCTGTTCAAAGGCTCCTCTGGCGGATCGGTACATCAAAGGAAAGGACATGACTACAGCTGCTATCACCGTAGCCCCCCAGGAAAATGCAATCTTGACACTGAAATATTCTAGGAAGAACTGTCCCACAGGACGTTTTACTCCGAATAGATAAAGAAGGAAGAATCCGGCCACTGTAGGAGGCAGAACCAACGGAAGGGTGAGAATTCCGTCAATCAATAGCTGCAGTGCTCTGCTTTTTATCCCAAGCACAGCCCAGGCTGAACAAATCCCCAGAAAAAATGTGACAAAAATAGACAGGCTGGCTGTCTTCATTGATATTAATACAGGTGACCAGTCCATGTAACAACCTCGCTTCCTCAGGAATCTACTCTCCCTTTGTAAATCCGTAGGATTCAAATACAGCCATCGCCTCATCTGTCTTTAAAAACTCCACAAAATTCTCTGCTGCTTCCTGATGAAGGGTATTTTTAACAACTGCCACCGGATACATAACCTTGCCTTTAAGGCTGCCTTTTGGAGCATTGGCAATGACAGTTACCTGATCTGCCATGCCGGCTGCATCTGTTGCATACACCACTCCCGCCTCAGCACTGGCAGCTGCCACCTGATTCAGCACCTCAGTTACATTGGTTCCAAAGCTAATCCTGTCCTGAATCCCATCCCAGATCCCCAGACTTGTCAGCGCTTCCTCTGCATACTGTCCTGCCGGCACGCTGGCCGGATCACCCAGGGCAATTCGCTGCGCCTTCTCAATATCCTCAAATTTTGTCATGCCCAAGTCATTCCCTGATGGGACGATCAAAACAATCTGATTCTCCAGCAAATTTGTAATCGTAGAGGGCAGTATCAGCCCCTCCTGATTCAGAGCCTCCATCTGCTTCGATGCAGCTGACATAAATACATCCGCCTCCAGCCCTTCCTCAATCTGGGTTTGAAGCTTACCTGAGCTGTCGTAGGTTCCCTTCACTGTCACTCCCGGATACTTCTCCCGGAACATAGGAATCAATTCATCCTCAAACGCATTCTTAAGACTTGCCGCTGCTGCCACCAGCAGCTCAGTCTCCTCCTCCGCTGTTCCCACAGGCGCCTCTGCTGTCTTCCCACTCCCCTTGGCATTTGTACACCCTGCCAGCACCCCTGCTGCCAGAATCACTGCTGTCAACATAAAACATGATTTCCTCATGGTATCCTTCTCCTTTTAAAGACGTACTGATGCAAAACACTCCCACCTGTCTACGGACGGGCACACTCTGAAGCGCTTCCTCTTAAAACGCCCAGTCCGTGTTCCAATGTTTCCATAATAAATCCCAGACTTTCCTTCACTCCCTTAGGACTTCCGGGCAAATTCACAATCAAGGTGGTTCCCCTGATCACAGATACTCCTCTGCTGAGCATTGCTCTGTCTGTAATCTCCATGGACTTATGGCGGATTGCTTCTGCAATTCCCGGAGCATTGCGATCAGCCACTGCCAGGGTAGCCTCCGGCGTCTGATCTCTTAAGGAGAATCCTGTGCCGCCGCTGGTAAGTACCAGATCCACCTGACGCCCATCTGCCAGCCTGATCAACTGCTCCTTCAGCTGCTTTGGTTCATCTGGGATCAAAATCAGTTCTACCACTTCATACCCTGCTTCTTCCAATATCTGCTTAGCCGCAGGGCCGCTTTCATCCTTCCGCTCCCCTCTGGATCCCTTGTCACTGAGAGTGATAACTGCCGCAGTAAACGGGCGATCCTTTCCGGGAAATTCAACTCTCATCTCATCTCCCGGACGAATCCATCCCTCCTTTACCACCTGGGCAAACACTCCTTCTCTGGGCATAATACAATCCCCCATCCGCTTATAAATTCCACAGTGGGAGTGACATTCCTTTCCAATCTGCGACATGACCAGCTCTGCGGTTCCGGCAGACAGTCTGGTTCCAACCGGGAGATTTCTGAAATCCAGACCTTCCACCACCAGATTCTCTCCAAAGGCTCCATCCTCCACACCCGCTCCCCGCTGATTAAAATCCTTCACCTTATCATAAGATAACAAGCTTACCTGTCGATGCCAGTTTCCTCCATGAGCGTCTCCCTCTATTCCAAAATCCACGAGAAAATGACCTTCACCGACTGCTTTCTTCTCAACGCCCCTCTTCTCGCTGATGCAGATGGCCTTTACTACCCCTGTAGGACAAGGATTCTCTGTCTGATGCTCCCTCACTGTTTTATCCTCCTATTGCAATCATATTGCGATCTTCTGTCATCTCATCCAACTGTTCAAAGCAATGAGCTCCCGGCTTTTCAATAATCGCCCGGCTCATTGCCTCCCTCAGCTTTCCCTGAAGTCCCTCATCCTCTGGCCTGGTCTTAAAAGGCCAATCATAAGGTGTCTCATAAGAAAGATCCCCCTTCTCCTCCCGAAGAATTTTTCTCAAATTCACTCCGTCCTGGTAGCACAGGCACGACTTTAAATACCCCTGAGAGGTGAGGCGAATCCGGTTGCAGTCCTGGCAAAACGTTCCATGGATGGCGCTGATAAAGCCAATACTTCCCATAAATCCGGGAATCTTATAATAGACTGCAGGCCCGAACCCGTGGATCCCATCATCCTTCTCTATGTTTGGATAAATCCCTCTCATCTCCTCCAGTAAGCTCTGATGGCTGATGGTCTTAAAATTCTTTCCATAGCCAATGGGCATCATCTCAATAAAACGAACATCCACAGGATAATCTCTGGCCAGCTCTGCCAACTGCCGCCAGCCCCCTCCCACACAGGTTATTCCCTGATCTTCCGCCATCTGCTTCATATCCAGAGAAACTGCATTTATTTTCACAGGAACAGGCAGAGCAGCCGCTTGTTTCATCACATCCAAAACCGCATACAGGCTGTCTGTTCCTGTGATAGCCTGATACAGCTCCCGATCCAGGGTATCCAAGCTGATATTAATTCCATCCACCCCTGCCTCCACCAGATCCTGAAGATACCGTTCCAAAAGCACTCCGTTGGTAGTGATCGTTACTTTCTCTATGCCGGGAATCCGTTTCAACGCTCCAATGAGCTGAGAACAATCCTGGCGCACCAGAGGCTCTCCCCCTGTAATTTTAAGGCGGCGGATGCCCAGACCAGCTGCACATATGGCGACGGCCTTTATCTCCTCCAAGCTTAAGATGTTCCATTTAGGCACACACTCCGCCCCATCAGGCATACAGTATTTACACCGCAGATTGCACCGATCCGTAATTGAAATCCTCATATAATCAATGGTTCTTCCAAAGGAATCCCTCATACTTCCTTATACCTCATTATCCTTCTATACGCTATTTCAGGTTGCGTTCCTGGGGTTTACAAACACTCCGCTTTTGCCTCCTGATTTATGCTCCAGGTAAATCGTTCCGATTTCCATGGTCTTATCCACCGCCTTACACATGTCGTAGATGGTCAAAAGAGCCAGGGAAACACCCGTGAGCGCCTCCATCTCCACTCCTGTCTGCCCTGTGGTTCTCGCCATACAGGTCGCCTCTATCTCATGGCTGTCCTCTTTTAAGTTGAAATCAATGGAAAGCTTCGTCAGATTCAGCAGATGACACAGGGGAATCAAATCAGAAGTTCTCTTGGCTCCCATAATTCCAGCCACTCTGGCCACTCCCAGAACATCTCCCTTGGCCATAGAGCCTTCCTTCACCTTTTGGAAACACTCGCTGCTCATAAGAATACTCCCTTTTGCCACAGCCTCCCTCTTTGTCTCCGCCTTATCTCCCACGTCCACCATCAGAGCATTGCCCTGATCATCAAAATGTGTAAACTCCATTCCTATACTCCTTTTCCGAACCCACAATTAGGGAAGGTGCAGACCGGACAGCTCAGGCACAGTCCTCCCTGACCCAGTGCTGCCAGATCCTCTGAGGTTACCGGGTCATCTGCCATCACTCTCGGAAGAACCAGATCAAAGATGGTTTTCTTTGCGTACATCACGCAGCCGGGAAGCCCCATAATCGCTGCGGTTCTGGTTCTGTCCCCCTCCTTCACCTCATAGTAAGCCAGCAGAAACATAGCCCCAGGCAATACAGGCGCACCATAGGACACAATATGAGCCCCTGTATTCCGAATGGCAAGGGGAGTCTTGTCATCCGGATCCACACTCATGCCTCCTGTACAGATAACCACATCTGCACCCTTTTGAATCATTTCCAGAATACTGTCTGTCACCCTGGTATCATCATCATTCCATATCACATGATCCAGGATCTCTGTATCGAACTCCTTTACCTTTTCCACAATGACCGGTGTAAAGGTATCCTTGATCCGACCATAATACACTTCATTGCCCGTTGTGATGATTCCTACCTTTTTGTGTACGAAGGGCTTCAGATCCAGAATCGGCCTTCCCCCTGTCGCCTCCCGGGCAGCTTTCCTGACAGCCTCCATCTTTTCCTCTTCAATGGTAAGGGGAACAATTCTTGTACCTGCCAGCTTGTCCCCCTTTTTTACCGGAAAATTACCGTGACGTGTGGCGATCATCATCTGACCGAAACCATTCACTGCCTTCAACCCTCTGTTATCCACCTTTAAAAGTCCATCGCAGGCTGCTATCAGCTCGATCTTTCCCTCTTTCGCCTGGGTTCTCTCCATATTCCGGCCTTTGCACATGGCACAAAGAATCTCTGCCCCATCGTTTTCATGGAGCATCCCCTCTTCCTTCTCCCACACATAGAGCTGATCCTTGCCAACGCTCAGCAGTACAGGAATATCCTCCTTTGTAACCACATGACCCTTGCGAAATACAGTATCCTTTGTAACTCCTTTTATAATCTGCGTAATATCGTGGCAGAGAACAGCTCCCTCTGCATCCACTGTCTGAATCAGCTTCATCTTACGTCAACCTCCGCCCATTATTCATCTACAGAAATAATCTTGCCTCAAGAATATCATTCTTTGTTTCATTTGTAAATAAATTTCAGGCTTCATGAACGTCCTTCCACCTCATCTGATTTCCTTTGATAAACAGACAGATCCAGCTTCTTAGTCAGCTTTGCAGTCACCAGACCTGTTACCATACCGTCGCTTACGTTGAGAGCCGTTCTGGCCATGTCAATAACAGGCTCCACACTTACCAGCAAACCAGCCAGGCCCACAGGAAGCCCCAATGCAGATAGTACCGTAATTCCTGCAAAGGTTGCTCCTCCCCCCACTCCCGCAATCCCAATGGAAGCAAAGGTAATTACAATGATCGTGGTGAGAAAGAAGGAGGGGGTCACAGGCTGACCCACAACAGGAGCAACCATCATCACCACCATAGCCGGATAGATAGCCGCACACCCATTCTGCCCGATAGAAGTACTCAAAGAACCGGAAAGATTTGCAATGCCCTGCTCCACGCCCAGATCCTCTGTCAAAGTTTTGATGGTCAAAGGCAGGGTTCCTGCACTGGTACGTGAGGTGAAGGCAAAGACCAGGGTTGCCATCGCCTTCTTAAAAAATACCAGAGGATTCAATCCCACCACTGACAGCATAATCCCATGGATGATAAACATAATGAAAATTGCCACATAGGAAGCGGCTACAAAGGTTACAAGACGGATCACACTGCTAAAATCACTTCCTGCTATGGTCTGAGCCATCAATGAGCAGATTCCATAGGGAGTCAGCATCACAATCATCATCACCACTTCCACCACTACCCCATTTAAGGAGTTCATAAGCTTTGTGAACATCTCTCCCTCCTCCGGAGCGTAAGTTCTCACTTTCAATAATCCCATTCCCAGGAGGGCTGCAACAAACACCACGGAAAGAGTTGCATTGCTTCCCTGTCCGCTCAGAGCGTAGACCGGATTGGAGGGAATAATATCCAGAATCGTTTCCTCAACGGCAGCTGCATTCTCAGCCTTCTCTTCCAGCTGCATTGACTTCTCACTCTCTGCCTCCCCCAGCTCCATCCCCTCTGCACTTACCCCAAAGGCCAAAGCAGTAGCTCCTCCCACCACTGCCGCAACTGCTGCTGTCGACAGAAGAACAGCCAGAATAATGGCTGTCATTTTTCCAAGTCCTTTCCCTGACTTCTGATTCATCACAGCACACACAATGGATACGAAAATCAGGGGAATCGCCATCATCTTCAAAAGCCGGGTATAACCGTCTCCCACTACACCAATCCATCGCAGGCTTTCGGAAGCAGCCAGGTCACCCACCAGATTCAAAACTGCGCCAAATGCAATTCCACCTGCAAGGCCGGCTACCACCAGCACATTGAAGGATTTTCCCTTCCTCTGTAACAGAAACAAACCACCTAAATAGGCAAAAAAACAAATCACAATCATAGATACAGCCATACATTCACCAACCTTACTTAATCTCGTCCCCAGGCACCCGGTGAATCCGGGAGCCTGTACCTTTTTTCCCTCTTCCATCTCTACAGACAGTTCCTGAAAATTCGGGCAAGGACGGCAATTTACTTTAGTATACCACAGTCAGTGGCTCCCTGTACAGCCGGATTCTGTGAATTATTTTGTCCGGAATCGTCTCTTTTTGTCGTCACATGTCGAACTGTTTCTATTGCCATTTCCATATCATTTGGTTTAAACTTAATCTGAAAAACCTTTCAAGAGAGGAGAAACTATGGAAGTACAAAGAGCATTAAGCCACTTAACCCTTTTTAAACAAAAAATTGACGAAGAATTACTTAAGCTTAAAGAACTTACATACACAAAGGACAACCAATTTCTATATTCCCATATTACTTTTATAAAGGACGATTTAGAGTATATCTCTGAAAGCATTGATTATCTGAACAAGCCCATTGTAAAGAAAGGCTTTCTTCACGCAAAAGACAGCCTGATTTACATTGATGATCTCTTATTAAAGGCCGGGGACTGTATCGAAGCATTCATCGAGGGGGAGTGGGTCAAGGTGGAGATCTTCAATCTAAGAGGGCAGCTTCAGGCTGAATTTCTCACCCCTCGTTTGCAGAACAGCAGCATTCAAAGCCGCATACGGATGACAGAAGAAGAGTTTAGCCTTCGTCAGTAGCGAAGGTTCCGATGGTCTTTATGATAAATCTTCTCATTTAAAAGACTGGACAATTCCGTCCTCTTCCTGTATGATGGTTTTTGAAGTTAGTTATTGCTAACTATTAGCTGATTACAAGGAGGCACAAGATGAGTGTTGTTATCATTGGCGGTCATGACCGTATGGTAGGCCGGTATAAAAAAATATGTAAAAATTATAAATGGAAGGCAAAGATATTTACACAGATGAGCGCCAATCTAAACAAACAGATTGGATCCCCGGATTTGCTTGTACTATTTACCAATACTGTCTCCCACAAGATGATTCGCTGCGCATTGGGAGAGATCGATGAAAACAACACAGAGATTGTGCGCTGTCATACAAGCAGCAGTACCGCCCTCACTGAAATCCTGGCTCAAAAAACGCCTTCCCTTCTCCCTGTCCCGGCCTCCCATGCCTGTTTCTAGGCACCCGGCCTCCGGATTCTTCCTCATTTTGGAAGAAACAGATTCCTCCTTGACAGTCAGGTCAGAAACTGCTAAGATGTAGAAAGCGCAGAAATTCGTTAGCATACCAGGCGCAATGTACACTGAATGTTCAGGGGTTGTACTGGTTTCGACGGGGGTCATGCAGCTGGTGAAGCTATCCCCATGCGATGGGTTAAATGGCACAATTAAAATTAAACGCTAACGACGAATTAGCATACGCTGCCTAATGGCAGCTGTCAGACTTAGAGCACTCACACTTTAAGACCCTGGCATCGACTATGTGAGAAACGACGTGTGCAAAGCTTTGAGCATACGGGCGTATGATGAAGCTACTAAAACCATCCGGGTGTCCTTTCTCTGATGGCGGAGGGAATGTCCAATAAAGGACTATGATAGTAGAAGAACAGGGAATTGGTTTTCGGACAGGGGTTCGATTCCCCTCAGCTCCATGTAGGGAGAATGATCCGGCACTTTATTTTATGCAAACGGAGTGTTCAGGATCATTGAAAAGGGTAACAGCAGGGTTTGAACCTTGCTGTTTTTTTATTATGAGTTTTTATTTGTCCTCTGCTTCCTTTTTCCTCTGATCCGCATATGATATTATAAAAAAGGATTCTTTTTCTATGAATTACGAATATCTTATCTCTGTTACCGGTATGATTACCAGCATTTCTCCTTTTAACAACGACTGCTGCAGCCAGTTTGTATCCATCCGTACCGAAGAACAGGAGCTTCATCTTATTCTGTCCCCTGAAACTATGGTGGTGGATTCCATGCGGCTTCTGCCCGGAATGAGGATTGCCGCCTTCTATGACTCAATGGCTCCGGTACCCCTCATCTACCCGCCCCAGTACCGCGCTCTCTTAGTTACTACCCTAAGAGCAGAGGAAGACATCACTTTAAAATATTTTGATGAAAACCTTACTGCTTCCGACGGCTCTCTCAAACTAAACATTTATCCCTCCACCTTTATCTCCACCCAGAACGGCCAAACCTACTCCTGCTCTCTGGGAAACCATTATCTCATGGTCTATTACGTCAATACTACCAGGAGTATCCCTGCCCAGACCTCCCCCACCAGAGTCATTGTCATGTGCCAGGCCTCCTCCCAGGCTCCCCAGCCTTCTCCCATGGCAGACAATACCCGGGTGCCTCAATTTACCCAAACACCGGTTAACCCTCAAAGGCCTCAGGCATCTCTCATCCCCCAGACTGAGAATCCTCAGATACCTCAGTTCAACCAGATGCCTGTAGCTACCCAAACTCCTCAGCCCCCTGTTATGCCTCAGACTTCCCAGATGACGGCAGATACCCAGGAGACTCCCTTTCGTCAGGCATCAGATAATACTTCTCTCATGAATCAGCCTGCACAAATGGCTGACAATATCCAGACACCCATGGATCCCGGAATGCCTCAGCCGCCCCAAATGCCCCAACAGCCCCAGTCATTCTGGCAGCCTCAGATGCCTCATCCTGTATTTCAAATATATCAGCCTTTTTGCCGGTGTTAGCAGGGCACGTTTCATTCCCTCCTCCATCAACCAAGAGCACAAGTGGTAAAAATGCATAGGATATGTTTTTATATCTTTCCATCTTTGTGCAGACTTTTTTTATGCTCTGTGCTATTATAATTAATGTAAACCCCCCAATACATTATATAGTTTTTGCTACACCCATAAGAAACGAAATACCTTCTCCTGAAATGACCAGTTCCCCAACTGGTCATTTCATTTTAAAATTTTTTCAAAAATCTCTTTACAAACTCCAAACTATATGCTATTATAAACGAGTTGCTGATGAAGACAGAGACAATCACAGAGGCCTGATGGTCAAGCGGCTAAGACGACGCCCTCTCACGGCGTAAACCCGGGTTCGATTCCCGGTCAGGTCATATCACCCAAGAACACCCTATCCCGTATTGAACGGTATAGGGTATTTTCATTCTATCATTCATCAGAAAAAGGCTTGTTCCAGGCTTTTCAAAAAACAGCGCATCAGCCTAAAGAGAAGTCTGCCTTTGCAGCTCCCCTTTTCAGCTGCCCACCGCCGGCCTCCACAGCCTTTAATAGAGATTCCTCACCTTAAACTCCTTCTCTAATTCACGCCTTTGATCCTTCTTGGCAATATCAGCCCTCTTATCATAAAGCTTCTTACCGCGAGCCAACCCAATCTCCACCTTCACCAAACTTCCCTTAAAATAAACCTGAAGAGGCACCAGGGTCAGTCCCTTTTCTGCAATCTTCCCCTTTAGCTTCAGAATCTCATTCTTGTGGAGCAGAAGCTTTCTCACACGCAGGGGATCTTTATTAAAAATATTTCCCTTTTCATAGGGGCTGATGTGCATACCGGTAACATACACCTCACCTCTGTCAACCTTTATAAAAGCCTCCTTAATACTGCACTTTCCCATACGGATGGACTTCACCTCTGTGCCAAACAGCTCAATCCCGGCCTCATACTTCTCATCAATAAAATAATCATGGTATGCCTTTTTGTTGTTGGATACTAATTTAATACTTTCCTTCCCCATAGCTCTACTCCTCTTCTTCCAATCCTCCGTCCCAATCTCTTGCCAGAACAAAATCCACTGTCCTGAGCATCTTGTCCGTTCCTGCCACCTGCACCCGCACAGACTGCCCCAGCTTATAGGTCTTTCTTGTCATCTCTCCCACCAGCTCATAACGCTGCTCATCAAAGAGATAATAGTCGTCTCTTAATTCTGTCATTCGCACCAGACCCTCCACCGTATTAGGAAGCTCCACGTAAAGTCCCCAGTTGGTAACACCGCAGATTACCCCCTCAAACTCCTGCCCAATGAATTCGGACATATACTCACATTTCTTCAGCTTATCCGTCTCCCGCTCAGCCTCATCAGCCCTCCGCTCCAGCGCCGAGGTCTGAACCGCCACCTGGGGCAGGATCCGCTGGTAATGGGCGGTTCGTTTCTCTCCCATCCCACCTCTCAGATTTTCCTTAATAATCCGATGAATCTGCAAATCAGGATATCGTCTGATAGGGGAGGTAAAATGTGTATAATACCTGGTAGCCAGGCCAAAATGTCCGGAACATAAGGTAGTATACTTGGCCTGCTTCATGGAGCGAAGAATCAATCTGGACAGCAGTCCTTCCTCCGGACTTCCCTCAATCTTATCCAAAAGCTTCTGCAATTCCTTGGGATGAATTTCTCCCTGCTGCATTCTTATAAAATAGCCGAAGTTATGAATAAAGGTGGTCAGCTGCTTCATCTTATCCGGATCCGGATTATCATGGCTCCGATAGAGAAAAGGCAGGGACTGCCAAAAATAATCCTCCGCTACCGTCTCATTCGCCAGAAGCATAAAATCCTCAATCATTCTAGTGGCCGCATTCCGTTCATAGGGCTTGATCTCCAACGGTTTCCCCTTATCATCCAGAAGAATCTTGCTCTCCGGAAAGTCAAAATCAATGGCTCCCCTCTTTCTTCTCTTCTCCCTGAGAATATCTGACAGCTCCTTCATCTGATCTAGCAGCTCCACAAAGCCCTCATACTCCTCCATAGCAGCCTTATCCCGGTGTGTGACTACTGCATTCACTCCTGTGTATGTCATCCGGCGATCCACATGAATCACAGTTTCTGCAATTCGATGCCCCAGCACATTCCCCTGGCTGTCCACCTCCATGATACAGCTCAGAGCCAGTCGATTCGTTCCTGCATTCAGAGAACAAATACCATTCGACAGCTTATGGGGCAGCATAGGAATCACCCTGTCTACCAGATACACGCTGGTACTTCTGCGAAATGCCTCCTGATCCAGATGGCTCCCCTCCCTTACATAATGAGCCACATCTGCTATGTGCACGCCTAATGTATAGATACCCTTATCATTCTTGCAGATGGTCACCCCATCGTCCAAATCCTTAGCATCCTCCCCATCAATGGTCACGGTAGGAAGATGTCTTAAATCCAGACGTCCCGACAGCTCCTTTGACCGGTCAGAACAGGAGTTCAGATCTTCCAGGCAGTAGGACGTGTTCCAGGATACAGCACTTCTCCCCCCATTGCCCAGCTCCGGCTCCTCAGGAAGTCTCTGAGCCTCTTCCATGACCTCTGGCGGAAATTCCTCCGGCAGACCATAGGCTCTGACAATGGACAAAATATCTGTTCCAGGATCATTCACATGACCCAGAATCTCCTTGATCCTCCCCTCCGGCTTTCGTCTGCTGTCCCCAAAATCCACCATCTTCACAACCACCTTATGGCCAGTGACAGCGCCCATATCACAGCCCTGAGGGATAAAAATATCCTTGGAAATCTTCTGGTTATCAGGAATCACAAACCCAAAGCTCTTGCTTTTTTGATAGTATCCCACCACCACCTCATTGGCTCGTTCCAGCACACGAATCACAGCTCCCTCTGCTCTCCGCCCGCTTCCGCCTGAACCGTGGTTACTGTCTCCCCTTCCTCCTTCTGATTCAATCACAAGCTGGACACGATCTCCATGAAGAGCCGATCCACTCTTCTCCTCTGGTATAAACACATCCTGTTCCATCCCCTCCACAGTGACAAATCCAAACCCCTTTGGATGTCCACAGTAAAGTCCATTCACAGAAAAAGCCTCGCTTCTTCCATACTTTCCTTTTTTAGAAACACCTATCTTTCCCTCTTTTACCAGGATATCTAATACTTCTGTCAGCTCTCCTCTCTGTGACTTGGGAAGATTCAGAAGCATGGCCAGTTCCTTGGCCTTCATGGGCACATAAGCTTGATCCTTCATCAGTTCTGTCAGCATTCGCTTCCTTTGCTCCAATACTTCGCTTTCCATATTACCTCTTTTCTGTTCCGCCTTCCATAAAAAGTAATAAAACACCCTTATAGATACAAGGGTGTTTTGATCACGCAACATCTTTTCGCTTATTATCCCTGGGTCTTTAACAAAACATTCAGGATAATGGTAATTATCATAAATACAATGGCTCCATATCTGGTAAAATGTTCCAGAGCTCCCTCCATGGAGCGTCCTCTGTTCTTACTCCAATAGCTATCTCCGGAGATACCGCCGATGGCACTTCCCAAACCGTTGGACTTGCCCTCCTGCATCAAAATCACTGCTGAGATAGCCACACCAAGAATTACATATATAATTGATAAAATCACCTGTACCACCGACATCGCCTTGCACCTCTTCACTTTGTTATAGTCAAACAAGTCCATTCTAACATATTTTATCTGAAAACACAACTGGTTTTACTGTGTTTTTCGCGACAAGAACCTAGAGGTGTTCCACAACCAAATTCATACATCCCCTCGCCCTATCAAAAAATCACAGTTCCAGAATTTATCCCAATCGCAGTCCTTTTCCTTCCGCCTCTTTTTTTAAAGCAAAAATACACCCTAAAACTACAATAACAGCTCCTATTCCCTGCATAAAATTAAGTTTTTCTCCTAACGTAAAGTAACCTGCTATTGCGGTTGACAATGGAATAATAAGCTGTAAGATATTAAAAACCACAACCCCTTGCTTTTGAACAATATAAAAGGCCATTAACATTCCGGTAAGCATACCATAAATCCCGGCTAAAGCTAATCCAATTAATAAGCCTTGACTCACTTCAGATAATTGGACTATTTGCCCGGTATGAATGGCGACTGTTAAGTAAATGATTCCTGACAAAGTAGCAGTAGAAGCACTAATAACAATCGTATGTAATTTTTTAGCAACATTTTTTACTAATAAATTTTGAACCGATTGAATAAAGATAGCTGTCCCCAGAAATAAAGCCCCCTTTAGAAAGTTGCTGTTTCCTCCTGCTTCGTTCCCACAAACAACAAAAAGCAGAGAACCTCCAACTGCTATCATACTTCCAATATAGAAATTTTTTTGTTTTACTCTATCTCTCTCATCCTTAAACACTATCGCTGCCATAACAATCGCTAAGGGCATAGCAAGAATACCAAAAATACTGCCGGCTAATGCAGATGTATGTTGTAACCCATTCATAAAAAAATACATATTCCCGGTCATAAGACATCCTAACAATAATAATTTTAAAATTAATAGGGGCTCTTCTTTGATTTTTTTGAATTCATTTCTAAATTTAAAAATGCAAATTAAAATAAATAAAAATCCCCCTGCTAAAAATCTAACAGCATTATTATTGATCGTTTCAAAATGAATACTCATAAACCTCATAATAGGAAAACCAAAACCCATCAAAATAATGTAATAAAATCTAAGAAAAAAATTACGATTCATTTAAAACCTCCTTATCCATCTTAAGCAGTATTTCTACACCATTATTTGTTCGTTTCATAATATCATCATATAATGCACTTAAATTCGTATCAGGAACATTCCGGCCTCTAATATCAAGCATTACCGATTGTCCAGCGTAACGACTTGATGGTCTTTAGCAATATGATCACCTCGTTAAGAGGCAGTAGTAAATGTGGGATACAGTGAACTGAGCTTTATTCCGGCGTCACTGGTTCTAAAATGCCAGTTGACCTTTGCTGCCAGTGTATTCCATTCTGTCTCCCATGCAGACACCATTGGATCTTGCACTTTATTCATGGGTTAAAACGTTTCCGTGGGCTTCGTCCAGATCGAGAATGATCTGGTATCTTTTTATTATACATCAGACCAGCTGTGATTACCAGAATATTTAATTAAGCATCGCAAGTCCATTGCACTAATGCAACGACCATGTTATATATAAGCAAATACCTCTTCCATACAATACCAACTTGTGATATTCTAAAAAGAAACGGCGGTGGTAAAACTATGGCAAGACCTAAAGCATACATTATTATCAGCATACAGCCTGTATCCAATGGCAGTTCACTACGGATAAAGCCAGAATTAAGTTAGTGTCACTCTACCCTAAATTTGACCCGGCAGAAGAAAATGATTAAGCTAAATATAATTAGGCCGATTCGCTAGTCCATTATTTGAATCTCTCCCTTTTCTCCTCTAAATAAATCTGATAGCATTTTTTTAAAATTATTGCCCCATTTTATGATACAATCATCATAAGCACCATAGAATTCACCTCTTTTTGACATAAATAATGTTATATTTTCTTTATCTATATCACCAATTATAAGTAATTCATCTCCTAGAAATTCATTGTACTCCTCTACAACATCCATTGTTAACGCTTTTTGTGCTTCTATGGGATTTAATCTTATTACAATATCCTCCTCCCAAATAGGATGTTTATAATGGATTTCTAAGTTACCATATTTTTTTATAAAATCAACCTGTAATTCGTAATAATTATAACTGTTTTTTTTGTACATTTCCAAAATGGCTGTAGTATCAATATTTCTTTCTTCGGAAAAACCAGCCTTTTCCAAAATAATATCAATCTCTTTCATTATAACCCTATATGATAATTAGGAAGTTAATTATCACATGTTCCTTTCTTTTTAATATCGTGGTTATAATACATTCAGATACTGTGGACTTTTAATTTTATCCTGTAGCTTTGACTGCTCAACCGGAGTGTAGTTCCACTACCTTTATCTGAATTGTTTATATGCCGGATGTACCGGAGCACATGCTTCCAAATGAGTACTTATTTCAATCAAGTTATTCTTCCATTTCTAAAACATCCTCTCCACTCCACCCCCAAACTATCAATACCTGACCAAACTCCCGGCAAGGTTCCATCTGGTAACATCGCATTATTTTCAGCTTCCAAACCACGACTTATAAATTCAGCGTCACCAATAACATACGGATCATAAATAGTTTTCTTATATAATGTCGTACCATATTCTCCAGGTATTGGCGTGGCCGGATAAGTACTGCCATCAGGCTTAGGCATATTATACTCAATTGGTCTAACACCGGAAACTGTAGAACGCGGCTTTGAATTTACAATTAGTTCTTCGCTAACCGATGGATCTCCTTCCCCTCCAGTCCCACAACGGCGCTTGGATTCATGTTTTATTTCCTATGTTTTAAGCCTTCCAATATTCAGTAAATCTATTTGCCAATTACCGTCTGTTTATTTCATATTTATTACCATCTAATTTATCAAGCTGAGTATCTCTGAGTACAATTGCGAGATTTTTATTAAGATCAATTTCGACTTCAAAGAAAACCTCTGGCACAGTTGGCTCTCCACCGGAAATTATAATTGATTTTTTATTGGATATAGGATTAATTTGAACTAATAAGGGAATTCCATCATCTTCCCATTCCCGGTATTGATTAACTTCTAATTCTGGTTTTGGTAAAATGAGAAATTTGACTACCCAATTTTTATTCTGATTTTTTTTAACATTCATTGACATGCAGTACTTTAACCATCTTGGTTGATTTTCAATGGAATGTATTTCGTCAAACTTATCACAAGCCATGGAAATAGCCTTGTCATGATCATTGTATTTATTGTTCATTTCTATTCTCCAATCTTATCATTGATCGATTTTCGTAAAACCTTGCCATCTGCTCACGTCTGATTTGTTCACATACTTGTGTTGTTGACCAAGGTGCATCTCCAAAAGGCGACCACCCATTACCGCTGTCTCCCCATACAGAACTTCTTTTTTGCCCCATTTTACTCAAAAATGGTTCATCAGCTGATCCAGGTTCTAGTGAATAACCTGGTGGGTAAGCATGCCCAAAAAATTCACCATTAACACCATTAATCAAATCATTGTACTCATTAGATAAAGCTTCATATCGCTTAACAAAATCAATTTCATTTAATACTTGCTTAATTTCAGAATTTAATTCAATCATTTTATTTCCTTGTATGATAATTAGGAAGTTGTTTATCACACGTTGAGAATAGGTTGTCAGCTTTTTTTATCCCACATCAATACCATTGCAGTTTGAGGAGCATCAAGCGAAAAATATCACAAAATTATTACATGAATTTGATTTCTATTTCAGTATTTATTTCTTTTGCTTTCTCTAATGCATGAGCAAAAACGGTTAGAAAATCATTCCCTTCACCTGTTACAAAATAATTAGATAAATCTGTGATGTCTTTACTAATATCACTTCCCCATGGAGGCTGTTTTGGCAAATCTTCTATATCCCATACTACCTTTTCAGGACTGAATGTTTGTAACTCTTTCTTGATTATACTCAATTCCTCTAATGCCCTATCTATATTTTCGTGTTCTAATTTCCCTTGGTATAATTCGTTCATAATTGCCGGAAAACGACTTCCCCGGTTCTCATTTTCTAAATTATATGCTACTGTAGAAAAGAACGACTGCAAAAAATCACCCTGTCCTATTTGATACCAATAAAATTTTACTTTAAATCCAACTGCCATGCTATCCTCCCAGTCCATCTTAAACAGTATTCCGATACAGTTATTCGTTCTCTGCATAATGTCACCATGCATTTAAAGCGGCATCTGAAACATTTTGACCTCTAACATCAATCATAACTGATTGCTTTATTCCATCGGGCAAATTTTCTATTCTTTGATAATACTTCTTTTCTATATTCCGCGCAAGATTACTCCTACCACTTACACGTTCTACATTATAATTTTTTTATATCTGCGCTAAATCCATCCTTGTAATAATCAGGACGTACACTTCCTTTTGTTCCATACGGAACTTCTTCTCCATTAATAAATGATTCGTCAATGCCCCGGCTGCCAGGCGGATCCCATCCTCTCACATCCGGTATTCCTGACAGCCTCCCTCCTTCCCTCCAAGGAAACCAAGCCTGTCCGGATAGAGCTCCGCCTTTTTTCCGTAACGTTTTTTACAGTAAATCTGCATGAATGATATTATTTACCTGAATAAGATCCTTACGTGTAAAATAAAAATTAAAGCTATCGCTATCCAAATATTCACTTACTTTTTGTCTGGGTATATAATATTTACCATTGTATATTTGAACCTCTACCATTGCTTTTTGACCAATCATAATCTCTTTATTTATCACTTTACAAATAATGCTATTACCTGTTCTTTCAGCAAGCGGTTTCCCAAACAATTTTATTTTACATTCGTATTTCTGACCTATTTGCATAAAATCAAAATTGTTATCGCTAACCACTGCTGAATCATCAAAACATTCCTCAATAACGCCTGTAGCCATATTTTTTAACTTTATTAAACGCGTAGCATCCTCTTCCACACTATCTATTAACTCATACATTTTTCATCCTCCTTAGTCAATTGGATAAAACGAGACAATATAACCATTAGTTCCATAAGCGGCTCTATATGTATTTCCATTAAATACATAATCTGCAAATAAACCGTTTGAATTACTTCCCATTTTTATTGGCGTATCTTTTAATACATTATTTAACAGCTGCGGAATATCAGAGCACCAGACAGCATCCGGACGAGCAGGATTGAATTCCTCCTTGAGAATATTTTTTAGTTTCTGGCTGAGTCCATCCTTGTATGATTCATATTTCACTGTTGGCAGCCAATAGCGTAACTGCTTTTTAGCGATGCTTTCATAATTGTTGAAAACATTTGTTGTCAAGGTTCAGTTCTTGTCTACGAGTTTTGTTTTCGCAGCAAAGTACAAGTCTCATTTTTAATGTGGGAAGTTTGAGTTCTTTATATTATTACAGTAATGAAACTGAAAATCACTTAAAGCAGCTCTTATTGCCTCTTTCTCATCTGGTTTTTCTATCAAATATCTTTTACACACTTTTTTTAAATAATAAAAAAAAGTATCATAGTCAAGCAATATTTCTTCACCATTATGTAAACCAAATTCAACTCCATGAAACTTACCACCAGTAACTATATCGTATTCATCTAAATCATCCGGAAATACACATGCTCCGTATTCCGTTCCAAATCCGTGTCCTCTGACTACATAGTTAATTATAGTATCAGAAAATTGATCCGCATAAACATCATTGAATACTACCTGCACAGGATAATGGCTATCAGATAGTAAATCTTTTTCTGTTAATAAATCTAATCTCTTCAATATAAAATACCTGCCTTTCATAAGCTATTATTCTGGATAAAATGATGTAATAGCTCCACTTAAGATTTTAAATGATTTCTTTTAGCTCTCGTTCCAAATTATTGAATAATAGATTTTCCGGATTGTTTTTAATAATATGATTCAAGTATCTCTCCATTTTTTTTATGAATTCTTTTTTTAATTGTTCAAAATCAATTTCTTCATTCCTCCATTCTCCAGGCCGTATACCTTTTAAGGTAAATTCTATAGAATGAGATCCTTGCGCTTTTTCAGACTTCACTATGCTTACTACAACTGTTTCATTCTTCCTTCTAAATTCCAGCCACGTATTATAGGATTCTGTGTCACTGAGTACAACATATTCTCTCATTTTCCACCTATCATGATTGCCGGGAAATTCTAACATTTCACTCAACTTTAAAGGAGTACAATCATTATGGACAAACGAGTTTATAAAGAAGAACAAACCCGTCTGATCATGGAAGGTCGGCAGAGTAGTCTAACGGATTATCAATGGTGCGGGTAAAACGGTATTCATCCGGGTAACTTTTACAACCGGGTGAGTAAGCTGCGTAAACAGGACAATTCTTTCCCTGAATCGGAAGCAAAAACCAATGCATTGCCTACTGTGCAGGAAGCTGTAAAGCTTGACCTGATCCAGGGTCAGGAATCTAGCCGGGAAATAAAGCAAAATGTTAGATTTACAATTGCCCCGAAATCGCAGCACTCTATTGCTGCGGAATGCAGATTAGAAAAATCACACTCCGCCTCTTCACTCGTCGTTCGGTGTTTATTTTATTGGTTTCCACTTAGACCACCCGCTACTGTCAGGTTCACCACTATATATTATTGGATTAATATCCTTCCTTTTTGGCTTTAAAGGAAATCCGCCAGAAGTTGCTTCATATCCTTTTATCAACTTTTCAATTAAAATTCCAAGTCCTTCTTTCACTGTCATGGTTTTATCCTCACATTTTTCCACTGTTTTGTTCGCCCTGTTAATTCCTTTATTGCCTGTAAGAATTCTGAATTTGTTGCATCAATACCATCCCCCGTTCCAGTTGATTTCTCCACATTATATATTCCGCCGGAACCCTCACGAACAGACCTTGGAACTGGTGTTGCTCGACTTCCACCACCAATATGATGGTGTCTTATAACATCACCAAAAGATTCTTCATATTGTAGAAAATACTTTAGAAATTGTTCATCTGCAACTGGTATATCACCGTTTGCTATTAACTGCATATTTGTATCACTTAACAATTCAGGGTGAGTCTTACTTAACTCATTAAAAGAATATTTTAAATCACGTAGCCATCCCTGTGAATTAGCGTTTTTACTTCCCTTTCCGACAAATGGCATATCAACAACAGATTTCGGATCTGCCAGATATTCAGGAGCAGTTTAAAGTACCGAGTGATCTGAGCCTGTGATTTCTGTCACATGACCCCCACCCCCCAATCGTAGGCGGTATCAGATTCCGGCTCCATCATATTTATAATGGTATCCGCTCGTTGGCTCAATGTGAAACAAACACTTTTTCTGAAAATTATGAAAAAATCGTAAGGTAGAAAGGCAAAGCCGGGTGGGTCTCTAAAAACTTATTCTGGATAATTGGGGCATGATATACAAATTTTTTCTACTAATTCATTCGTCAAATTCCTTTGCTTTTTTATTATTTTTATTTCTTCCTCTTTTTTCCCTCCATATAATTCAGATATAATTTCTATACAGGTTCCCTCATGTGTGTCCTTATCTAGCAGTTTACAGAATCCATTAAATCCCATAATCAGTGCGCCTCCTTAAGAATTTGTTCCAATGTTGCTCCAAAATCTCTAGTCCACACAGTAGCTAACTCTCCTTTATTATTCAAAACTACTGCCGCATTATCGTCTATATATGAAAATATTTGCCCCTTCCATTGTGACAATACCGCTGTTGGTTCTCTTATTGTGCTATATATCAGTAGTGATTATATTTCCTTTGAAGCTGATGCTTCGGATGCGGTTCCCGTTTTTGTCATAGGCATACTCGGTGATAAGACCTCCGGCCCGCTCCTCTTTTAAAATGTTTCCATTGGAATCAAACCTGCGGTGTACCTCATGTCCCATCCGATCTTTCTGGTAGTTACAGTTCTGGTGTCCGTTCTGATCCGTCACTTCCCTCAGGTACCCTTCCGGTGTATACTGGTAACGGATGGTTCCATGATTCGGGTACTCCACTTCGGTTAACAGCTCCTTTTCATACCGGTAGAGATAGCGGATCGTTCTGCCGTTGACGTCTGTATTCTGGTCAGGTTGCCCTCATTATATTTTGCATAATTTGTCCATACATTCTTTTATGTTGTAAGTCGTCTTTTCTAATTTTCCACAAGGAAATTTCCCATTTGCATATGACATAATAAGTGCATTTATCCATATATCATTATAAGATACTATATAGGCCTTACATATAATTTCAAAATCATCAGAAACACAACTAGCTATGTCACCCGATTGTGACAAATTATACGCTTGTAAAAAACTCTTTTCTCTAAGATTATCAATCATTCTTTTCTCAGCATCTCCTATTTCAAATTCATTTAACGCATCATATACCCTCATCCATTCTGAATCAAATTCCTCACTATCTCTCTTATCTAACAATTCTTCTTCATCATAATTTTGAAAAAGAGTTGAAATAATAATTTTATTATTTTCAATTTCAATTAGTAACTTATTCAACATAATCTTGTTCTCCTTATTTTTAATATAAATCTTGTTCTTTTAACCAATCTTGTACTAAATTAACTGTTTGTTCTGATGTTACATCTGTTCCCAGTATATAAGTTCCGTTTGGTGATTTAACATCTGCCTTAATATCATCCAAGCCCTTATATGTATTCCTATATCCATCAAATAATTCATCAGCAGTTCCAATGAAATCTTCTTGTCGCGAACCTACATAATCTCTTTCTGCGTCATGCAACCGCCAATGATCACGACCAGGGTCTTTTCCTCTAAAGAAAATTGTTGGCCTTTTCTTATCACTCCTTGAGACCGCAAAAGGTCTCCCTTTAGATTTTCTTACCGCTGGAACATGATGTCCAGAACCACCAACATTAATGCTCTTTTCATCTTTCTTTCTTTTTTGAGAATCTGGCCTGTCCGCCACTGGCTCCAACAGTCGATTTTGTTCCGGAGACACTGATCCTGGTAGTTCTATTACAGTATCATTTCGCCCAACATCAAGCCCTTTTTCTATGTTCGACGCTTCTGCCATCAACCACAGCTTTGTATCAGCATCCAGACTGTTTATATCAAGACCATTTTTCCTGACCAGATCTTTATAGATATTCTCCTTTTTATCACACCAGTGCCCGCTTGGGTCTACATAGCGCACCAGATTATTCGCACAGTATGCATACAGATTCAGTCCATCCCCTCGGTAGGTATCTTCCTGCATAAATCTCGCCAGTGCAGGATTGTAGAACCTTGCTCTCAGGTAATACTGCTGTGTAATAGGATCAAACTGCTCTCCCGTATATTTAAACCGATTCGAAACCTGCTCTTCCTCCAGAGTCAGCTTTCCCCATGCGTCATACTCGTAACAGTTGAGGAGGTTGCCTTCTTCTCCCATCACATGGGTAATATTCCCCATCTCATCGCTGGCATAGTGGTAGTAGGTACGTACTGCATCGGTGTTTCTAGCAATCAGTTCACTCCCTCGGATATAGCGGAGGCTTCTCCCTTCCTCTGTCTCTGTGATGACTTCTTTTGCAGGGTTAAAGATAAACGCTGCCAGGCTACCGTTTTCTTCCATTTCTGCCCGGAGTCCTTCTCCGGATGGTTCCGTCAAACATCTCAGCCTTTGTCATACGGTTAAATGCATCGTAACTGTAAGCTGCCCAGTCGTCATTCAGAAGATTCCCGGCGCTGTCATACCGGAATGAAATATCCTCCCCGTTTCTTCTCAGCCTTGTCAAGTGGTTTCCTGCATTGTAGGCATACACTTCCTCCACACTGGCAGTTCGCCTTCGGGTGTGGTTTCCGACCCTGCCATAGAACAGTTCCTCCCCGTAAGTGGGGTACTCTGCTTTCACCAGCTGGTTTAATGCATCATACGCATATCTGGTCGTACCGGAAAGCTGCCGCTTTTCCAGTCGGTTTCCGTTCCCGTCATAGGTGTAGTGATTATCTGCCAGAAGGATGTCACCGCACTGAATGTTAAGTCCGGTAAGGTTCCTGTCTGCGTCATAGGTATATTCCTTCATAAGCGGGCCATGGATTTCCCTCTGGATGGTTCCGTCCGGATCGTAGCCGTATTCTGCCAGCTTGTCCCCGTCATCCCACACTTCTGTCAACCGGTCAAGCAGGTCAAATCGGTACTCGGTCAATTTTCCTATGACATCTGTTAATCTGTTTTCAACAAGCGTCAAAATAATTTTATCGAGCTCTAATTTGTATTATTATTTTGACGCTTACGTGCGCATGGCATAGCTGTCGCAGATAGAATCCTCGATTCCTTCATCGGACAAATTGAACCGGACCTGCATAAGATACATCCGGAGCAT
>MJGMH2__coassemble_924_pt1 | contig 35381 bp, 31 predicted proteins | sample MJGMH2__metabat2_low_PE_014 | metagenome-assembled genome bin MJGMH2
AGCTCACATCTTCTCAGAAGAGGAGCCTCCCCATTGATGCTTACCTTTTCCTGACCCTTACTCCAGCTTGATCCTGGCACAAGCTCCAGGATACATTCCCCTACACACTGCTCTAACAGACTATCTGTTACCTCGATTTCTTTCGGTTTAACAAACAGATCGAGGACATAGTCACGAAATCCCTTCTGCTCATTGATTTTAGCATTGGCTTCATCTGCCACCTTCTGAGCCGCCTCAATCACCTTTGGGTTTTCTTTGCTTTTGCAGGTGCAGAAGTTTATTACATTTGTATTGGCAATCATGTCCTTTACTGTCATTTGATACATTCCTTTGGTGTAAACACCATGTGTGTGATCCAATGCTAGATAGCTGGTTCTGGACCCAAAATTGCACTCACTTCTGGCCATCAGTACAGCAAAGCTGGTATCTGTTGTTCTTGAATTGCGCAGCTCCTCCATCTTTGCCTCCACACTATCCTGAGCTGCCTGAGCCGCCTGGGAGGATTCCTCAAATGCACTGGCTGCCGCCTTTGATGCCTCCTTCGCTTCCTTTAGCTCCTGTCTTGCCTTCTGAAGCTTTTCCTGATTTTCCCGAACCTTTTTTTGATCGTACTCATCTCTATACGCATCATTTGCCGCCTTGTTCAAGGCTTCCTTAGCTGCCGCCTCCCTCTCTCTTGCCGCAGTCATAGCCTCGTACTTTTGGTAGCAGTCTCTTGAAGCCTCCTGAGCCGCCCCTTCCAGATCTCCTAATCGCTGATCTGCCATTTCATTCCACCTCCACTTCTTCAAAACAGATGCCGGTGACCCTGCGCCTTAAAAGACTCTCTGCCAATGGCAGGCTCACAATGGGATCTTTTCTGTATTTCCCTTCTAGCAAAAACAGGTGGTGATACCCAATCTTCTCTGAATCCAGCACCAGTCTTTTTGGCATTTGATTGGGATAGTATTCTGTTTTCTCACTCACCACATCCAATTCCTCTATCAGAGTGTGCACATAGCTATACTGCACAGAGTTTTCTTTATGAATTAAGATAACATCTTTGAATATCAGGGAAGCTTCATAAGCCTCCAGTATCTCCTTCAGACAGCTGGAAAACAGGTTCACCGGCCGCTGAATAAAATCAGGTACAGCCTCCTTTCCATCCCCTGCAAGGTACAATACCGTCATATCATTCAGCCGGTCGCTGTCAGATTGCAGGAACAAATATCGTCCTCCTGTAATATCAAAGTCCCGGTATTTAATTGAATTTGGCAATCTGATGTCCTGTGTCATAAAAAAATATCTCATTCTTCTTCCTCCTGTGCCAGACCAATTAGCTGCAGCTGCTCCGGTGTAAGGTTTAGAAATGGGAGGCTGGGAGCTGGCAAAATGGCATTTGTCAGGTCTGCATTCTGAAAGGATACCCCTTTCAATGTGCAGCCTGTAAAGTCAGCTCCCCAAAGTCTGCACCCCTCAAAGCTGCAATCTGTCATCGTACATTTAGAGAACCTGGCTCCCTCCAGATTGCACCCATGAAATGCCATCCCCTCCAAGTTGCTTTCTTCAAACACCATAAAACGCATATCCAATTCCTTCATCGTATAATCTCTGTACGCTACCCTGTACCAGTAACTAAATACCATGGTTTCTGGTTTATGAACTGCCTTTTTCAGCTCCCCCTTCCATACGCTCTCGTCTTTTTCCCCGCGATCTATATGGAGAATAAATTCCATCTGATCCCGATACTCACCCCACTTTAAAAGCCAGTATGGAGGAAGGGTTACCTTGGAAAATATTCCTTTCTTTTCCCAGTCCCTCAGCTGATAGCGGAGAATGCGGGCAATCAACGCATCCATCACCTCCAGCTCCCCAAATAGAATGTGCTGTATATCATACAAATTCACTGCCCCCCGGTAATCATGGCTTTTTTCAATCAGCCTGTCCCAAAGCTGTTCCAAAGGTTCAAACAAAGCTCCAGCACTGAAATATATCTCTATGGATTCATCATCCAGATACCAGCGAAGATCCATGGCATGAAGCAGAAACTGATAATTCCGCTGAATCAAGTCGGTTTTCAGGGTAGAGATAAAAAGAAAGCTCACATATTCTTTCTGCTGTGCTTCCATTCTGCTGCCCAGCTCATCCATTGCTCCCTTTACCATACTCTCCAAATCTTCCGCTCGCTCCTGTATATGCTTTGCCATATGGATCCGGTATTCCTGGAGCATCACCTCAACCTCTTCTTTGTATCTCCCCATGGCTTTCTCTCGGTTCATCTATTTCCTCCCTTAATCCATTTTCACTTCTGTTCCGGCAAATTCTATCTGATCTCCTCCCAGAACTACCTTTCCTCCCTTAAGGCTCTGAAGGCTTACAACCCCCTGAGCATGAAGGGTTAAATTCTCTTCTGCGTGAAGGGTCACACTTTCCTCAGCCTCCACCAGCACCTTTTGCAGAGCGCTGACTGTAACTGTGCCATCATTTTGTATGGCTGCGGAGGATACCCCTCCGGCACAGGTTAATGTCATCCTTTGGGGAGTAAGAGCCAGCTCATGACCGGCTCTGGTTCTTAAGTATCTCACGTTAGGATCCTGCATACGATCTGCTCCCCCTCCCTTTGGAACTGGATAATTGCTTACAGAACTTAAGGCAATGGCTTCCTCTTCATGTTTGGATGGAAAATAGATCCTAACATCATCACCTATCTCCGGCATACAATACCACCCGCTCCCATTGGAGGATGCTGACATGGTGGAATAGGGGAACCAGCAAACCGCAGGGTTACCTGATTCCCTGTCAATTTCCAGGGCTGCCTGCACATTTGTCCCAGATACATTTACCACTCTCCCTGTTAATGCTGTTCCAATGAGATGAAGAGGGTGCTGTGCAGGCTTCAAAAGCCCCTTAGCCATCTGCAAGCCGTAGAAGCCTTTCATTTCTCCTCCTCCAAACTCATACGCATAAGAAAAAACAGTAAGCGGCATACCTTTCACATACACTGTATCAAACAGTCTCATAAGCTGCTGTGATGCTACCTGATACCTGGTAAAATCAGCGGTATTTACCTGGCGCCCATTTACTTTTAAGAGATAGTAGGTTGCCATATCCTTCTCCACCTTCTGAATCTGGAAGGGAATCCTGTGTTCTGTCAACATTGGAATTCCTGCATATAATTTAATACCCTCCTGATAATCATAGGGTGTAACTGTCATCCCTGCCAGAGACAGGACACGCTTTAAAAATTGCCAATCTGTTTCCTCGTACTGGATCAGCAGTTTCCCAATGGGCATTTCCTGTGCCCCATAGAATAGCCCGCTTCCTGGATAATCTGACAAAACCTGGCTTAGGAACGCCGAACAGCTCATTTGTATCTCTTGAAATGAACGTGATTTCTTTGTGAGATCCATAAGCCAGCTAAAGCTCTTTCCTTTTATCTTCACAATCCTCATCTCTGAGGCTGTCTCAAAGCTTATCTCTGTTATAACCCCGTAGAATAAAATGGCCGTGTCCTCTTCCCCCTCCAAATGCAGCTCCACAGGATGGTAGCTGGGCAGCTCCCACAGGAAATCTTCCCTGTTATCTAAAAAAGCATGAAGCTCCATGCTGCTGTGCTCCCCCATTCTCCCTTCCACTCTGCAATACAGCACCTTTGATACTTCAAGCCCTTTCACTCTCAAATCGTGTAAGTTGTACGCCATACGGTACCTCCCTAATTATTCCAAATAACAGAGGCATTCGCCTCAATGGTATCTTCTGTAAGATTCATGCTGCTTCCCCCATCGCTGGCGAAAGTAACCTTAACTCCAGCCGACAGTTTTAATTCCCCATCTGTTGTAATTTTTACCTCTTCTCCAGCTCCTATCAGAACGCTCTTCTCCGTACTGATAGCCGCCTTTCCATCATTGGTAAGGGTTATGGAGCCTTGCCCCCCGCCTACTGACAAAAGAATTCCATTTTCAATAAATTTCACCATCTTCCCATCTGGCGCAGTAATGTCTTTCAAATCTGGATTTCCCATAGGGGAATCAGCGGTGGGAGATGGTACCCCCTGTATACTGCTGATGGCATATCCTTCACGTTCGTCGCTTACAGGGAAAAAGATTCTCACCGGATCTCCTGCCTTTGGCATACAGTACCAGCCGCTTCCATCTGGGGAGGCTGCCACGGAGGAAAATGGGAAAAGATACTGGCTCTCACAACTTGTAAGGGCATCTGTCTCCATCTGTACCTGTACTTGGTTTCTCTGTATATTGGTAACCACTCCATTGATAGATGCCCCGCTGATGTTAGGATTATAATAGGGCTTGATCCCCAGACCCTCTTTAAAGTACAAATGATACTGGCTCACCAACAGTCCATTTTTCAACCCCCTATAGACCTTCCCAATATATAACTCCTTTCCGTGGAACAAAACCTGTGCCCCAAGAGGCAGGATATCATAAGCTTCCACCTTATATACAAGCTGCCCTTTCAGCTGCTTTTCCACATCCGTTGGAGCAGTGTCCCGCTTCATAACATAAGGCAGTCTGTCCCACTCCACATCCTTTATCACCTCCTGAAGGCCAATCCTCAGGCAAATTCCCTGTCTTGTGCTGTCTACATACAGACAAGCTCCATATCTGGAGAGAAAACGTTTCAAAAAATCCCATATAGTTTCCTGGTATAAAACGGAAATCTGACCTACGGGCTGATCCGGTATGGAAATCAGCATCTGGCTTCCTGGATAAAAGTCCATCAGCAGTTTTATCATCTGGTGGGATGTGATGGCAATGTCCTGAAAAGAGCAGTTATGCACCTGACTGTCCATCAGGAAGCTGTCTGTGATTACAGTTAGAAACAGATAGTAGGCATCCCCCTCTGTCCTTACCTTCATCTGGAGGATCCTTCCCTGAAATAAGGGTTCCATTCCATCTTCATCCTTCTTCGCACATAGAAGGGAGGCATATTTCCCTTCAAATAAAATATAATCTTTTACCTGTTCTTCTACTGTTGCCGTTACAGAAAGCAGTCCATGCTGGTTCGGCGCTTCCTCTATATTCAGTTCCACTACTGGGGCCATCACTTTGCCTATCATTATACCAAGTCTCCCATATGGGACAGCCTCTGATTGTTTCAGTCCACTTCTATCCATCCTACCTCTCTCCTTTCTAACGGTTCATCTCCTCAATCACGTGAACCACTGCCTCCAGCAGCAATCCCATTCCTTCTTTTTCCTGGCTCATACAGTTAAATGCGCCGGAATACATCTTTTCTCCCCTTGGATAGCGGAACATGAGATTATAGGTGGTTCCTTCAGAAGTGGGAACCTCATAGCTAAAATATTCCATCGATCTAACTGTATTCATCGTCCCAATCTGTGCATACAAGCTCAGCTGCTCCAATCCATCTTTTGTCCCCTTCGCCCAGGCTTCTAAAGGGATCACTTCCGTTTTTGGAATAACAGTAGCAGCCATGCTGATCTTTCTCTTAGTGCTGGCCAGCAAAATGGATTCCGGCTTATCATCCACCACATCAAAAAAATCAATCATACAGGGAATGCTCAGTCCTCCATCCAAGATTGTTCTTGTCTCAAATTCTATTTTTAACATATAAAGGTACTGCTTTTTGCTTTTGATGCCTTCCTTCAGCTCATCAAGCGTGTATTTAATTTTTTTCTTCCAATCGTATTCTTCCAGTTCCCTTTTCCTCAGCTCCTCCAGCTCACGTTCCCTTTGTGCCCTTTGCAGCAAAGCTATATCCCTGTCCAGTTCCATTTCAATTCCTCCCTTTCATATGTTTTATTTCGTATTATAACAGGAGCATTCTCCTCTCTCCCTTTTCCCTCTGACGTTCTCTGTCCCCTTTCCCTTCTGCTTTCAGTAAAATACGGCCCAGCTCCTCGTATATTTCCCAGTTGCTATATTCCTTCTCCTGACTCAGGCGCAGATTCAGATAGGTTTTTATTTGATCATAGGGCATGGCTGTATGTAATTTCATGCAGTCCATGACAAAGGGGTAATCCCATGGATTTTGTATGGGATACCGGATAAGAGCGGATGAAAATCCCTTAAGCATCTGCAGATCCACACTGGGCTTTCCCAATGATGAAAATGGCGCATAAATACGGTTTATGGTGTCAAACTCCGTATTAAAATCAAAAAAATCGGTGTATTGATCCCTCAGTCTGGCTCCCGGCTGCAATTTAAAACGAGCTAATTCTATTTCATAGCCATCTTCAGGTGGGGTTTCTTCCAGGTATACTCTGGACAGATATTCCTCCTGTCCTGCTCCCACTTCCCTGTCCAGAAACCTTATTTTTAAATAGGTCAACCTTCCTGCCGCCTCATATTCCACCTTCCACTCCTTTTCCAGAACATAGGGAAGCCCCTTAAAGTAAACAATTCCCGGAAGAATCACAATGTGATCCTCCGTCACAGTCAGTTCACAGCCAGCCAGTATCCCATCACTGTGATCCTGGTACAGTATCTGGAAAATACTCCTTGGATAGTCCCGGAGATTTTCCAGCATTTCCTTTTTCAACAGGTGTTTTGGCGCAAACAAAGGATATATATTTTTAAACATCAGAACCTCCCTACCTAAACCACAGCAACCTTTTTCATTCCCATGGTTTCTTTTATTTTTGTATACATACTACGAAAATTAGTCCTTCGAACCCCTTTTCTATCTCCATTTTATCATATATTCTCTCCCATTTACAACCAAAATTACCCTTTTCTGGTAATCCCCCTATGGATCCGGATCGAAGCCAATATCAAGAAATAATTCAAAAAGACAAAGTGAGGCCGGGTTTCCATTCCAGCATCACTTTGTCTTTTATTCGTCCAGCTTCTACACTTCAAAAATTAAATCACCATAGCTTGGCATTGGCCACAAATCCTTATCCACCAGCATCTCCAGCTGATCCACAGGGGCTCGCAGAGCAGTCATAGCAGGAACTACCTCCTTATGGAACAGCTCTGCCTGAACCTTACCTGTCTCTGCCCGGGAAGCCCGCTCCGTCTTATGAGACAGATCCCCCAACGCCTCCTTTGTCTCAGACAGAAGGGCGGAGGTCTCCATCAAAAGCGCTCTCTGAGCGCTCACATCTGCCTCGGGGCAGGCAGCCTTGACTGCTGAGACAGACTGAGCCAATCGGGTGGTGTACTGAATCACAGCTGGAACAATGGACTTACTTGCCATGTCATACATGGTTCTGGCCTCAATGTTGATGGCCTTACTGTAGTTCTCATATTCCACCTCTGCCCTGGATTCCAGTTCCGCCCTTGTGAACACTCCAAACTCCTCAAACAGCTTCACAGCTTTATCTGTGATCAAGGCAGGAATGGCGTCTACCATGGAAGCAATGTTGGGAAGCCCTCTTTTTTCTGCCTCAGCCACCCAATCCTCAGAGTATCCATTTCCGTTAAACACAATTCTTCTGTGCTCATAGAGAGTCTCCTTAATATAATCGTGCACTGCCATATCAAAGTCCTCTGCCCGCTCCAGGATATCTGCGGCTTCCTTAAATGCCTCTGCCGCGATGGTATTTAAAACCGTATTGGGAGAAGCAATGGAGTCGGAGGAGCCTACCATACGAAACTCAAACTTATTCCCTGTAAATGCAAAGGGAGAGGTCCTGTTACGGTCTGTGGCATCCTTATCTAAGTCCGGGAGAATATCTACCCCTGTCTTCAGGGTTCCGCCGGATTTGGAATGGGTGGCCTCGCCTCTGCTGCAAAGCTGATCAATTACATCCTCCAGCTGCTCTCCCAGGAAAATGGATATAATTGCCGGGGGAGCCTCATTGGCTCCCAGCCTGTGATCGTTGCCCACATCAGAAGCCGATTCCCGCAGCAGATCTCCATGAATGTCCACCGCCTTCATAATACATGCTAGCACCAGAAGGAACTGGATATTCTCATGGGGCGTATCCCCCGGATTCATCATGTTGGTTCCGTCATCTGCTGTCAGAGACCAGTTGTTGTGCTTTCCGGATCCATTTACCCCTGCAAATGGCTTCTCATGAAGAAGGCATGCCATCCCATGGCGTCCCGCCACCTTTTTCAAGGTTTCCATGATGATCTGGTTGTGATCCACCGCCTGGTTCCCCTCCTCGTAAATAGGAGCCAGCTCGTGCTGTGCAGGCGCAACCTCATTGTGCTGGGTCTTAGAGGGCACGCCTAATTTCCACAGCTCTTTATTTACATCGTTCATGTAAGAGCCCACTCTCTCCCGGATCACTCCAAAATAGTGATCCTCCATCTCCTGACCCTTGGGAGGCATTGCCCCAAATAAGGTTCGGCCTGTGTAAATCAGATCCTTGCGCTGTAAATATTTCTCACGGTCTACCAGGAAATATTCCTGCTCAGGGCCCACTGAGGGAACCACCCGCTTGGCTGTGGTGTTTCCAAACAGGCGTAGAATTCTCAAGGCCTGCTCATTGACCGCCTGGATGGAACGAAGTAACGGTGTCTTTTTGTCCAGAGCCTCGCCCTTATAGGAACAGAAAGAAGTGGGAATACAGAGAGTCACACCCATAGCGTCTTCTCTTAAAAAAGCTGGGGAGGTGCAGTCCCAAACGGTATAGCCTCTGGCTTCAAAGGTGGCTCTCAGCCCTCCTGAAGGAAAGGAGGAGGCATCCGGTTCTCCCTTGATTAGCTCCTTTCCCGAGAATTCCATAATTACTCTTCCATCAGTGGGCGCTGAGATGAAAGAATCATGCTTTTCAGCTGTTACACCAGTCAGGGGCTGAAACCAGTGGGTATAGTGAGTTGCCCCTCTCTCAATGGCCCAATCCTTCATGGCGTGTGCCACAACGTCAGCAATACTAGGATCCATCTCATCCCCATCTTCAATGGTTTTTTTCAGTTTCTTATAGACATTCTTTGGCAGCCGATCCCGCATCACTCCGTCATTAAATACATTTTTGCCGAACAGCCCGGTTACATTCAAGCACTCGCTCATAGATTCTTCCATCCTCCCTTTTTCTTTGTTCCATTTTCCTTATCCCATTTTCCTTATCCCAGGGTTTTCAGCATCTCACAGCAGTCCATTCTCATATTCCTTCTGTTTCAGACAGGATATAGCAAAAAGGTGTTCCCCCATTTTGAGAAAACACCCCTGTTCTTTACTAAAATAAACCATTTCCCTTAAAATTGCAAGTCTTTTTTTAAGAACGTGCTGTTTTTCAGGCCTTTCCTACGCTGCCGAACAGCTCCATCTTCTCTTTTACGGTTCCCTTGATTGCCTCTGCACCGGGAGCCAGAAGCTTTCTCGGGTCAAAGCCCTTCGCCTGCTGATCCTTACCTGACTCAACGTATGCTCTGGTAGCTGCCGCAAAGGTGAGCTGACACTCTGTATTCACGTTGATCTTTGCAACGCCCAGGCTGATAGCCTTCTTAATCATATTCTCAGGAATTCCTGTTCCTCCATGAAGAACCAGGGGCATGTCCCCTACTTCTTTCTTAATATTCTCCAGCACATCAAAGCGAAGTCCCGGCCAGTTCTCAGGATATTGTCCGTGAATGTTGCCGATTCCTGCTGCCAAAAAGTCAATTCCCAGCTCTGAAATCGCCTTGCACTCTGCGGGATCTGCACATTCTCCCAGACCTACCACGCCGTCTTCCTCTCCGCCGATGGAGCCAACCTCTGCCTCCAGGGACAGACCCATGGAATGAGCCACCTTAACCAGCTCCTTGGTTTTCTCAATGTTCTCCTCAATGGAGTAATGAGATCCGTCAAACATAATGGAAGAAAATCCTGCCTTGATGCATTCATAGCAGCCATCATAGGAACCGTGATCCAGATGAAGCGCTACCGGAACTGTGATGTTAAGCTCCTCAATCATGGCCTTAACCATGGCAGACACAGTCTTAAATCCTGTCATGTACTTTCCTGCACCCTCAGACACACCCAGAATCACGGGGGACTGAAGCTCCTGAGCTGTCAGAAGGATAGATTTGGTCCACTCTAAATTGTTAATATTAAACTGACCCACTGCGTACTTTCCTGCTCTTGCTTTGTCAAGCATCTCTTTTGCTGAAACTAACATATGATACCCTCCTTAGAACCTTGTTATGTTTTTAACCATCCTGCTTATTATATCGCAATTACGAATAAAAAGAAAGAGAGTTTTACTTAAAGCCCCAGAATATTCTTTACTGTCTTCTCCATCTCCTCCACATCACATTCCAGATGATGGCGGATGGGAGCATTTCGTATCTCCTCCACAGCAGAGGGAATGGCTGTGCCGGTCAGCCTGCTTAAAGCATCCACGATCTGAAACTCATCCTTCCCTTCTGTGCTCCCGCTGCCTGCGATAGACTCCAATACGCTGTGGGAGAACTTATAGGGGCTTGCAGTGGAAGCAATCACTGTCTTGGTCTTATCACCGGAAGCAGCCTTATAACTGCTGTAAACAGCAGCCCCGACACCTGTATGTGTGTCTATGAGATAGCCTGTATGATCAAACAGCTTCCTGATAGCCGATGTATTTTCCTCCTGAGTGGCAAAGCCCCCGGCAAAGTCAGATATAAATTCACCCATGGAAGGTGTTATGGTGTAACTGCCCTTCTCCTCTAACTCCTTCATAAGGGCTGTGGTAACAGCCGGATCACTGCCTGCGCTCAGATAGATTAAACGTTCCAAATTGCTGGAAATAAGAATGTCCATGGAAGGAGAATTGGTAAGAATAAACTCCCTCTTTTTATCGTAGGTTCCTGTGGTAAAAAAATCATACAGCACCCTGTTTTCATTGGAGGCGCAGATCAGCGTCTTAATGGGAATCCCCATATTCTTAGCAAAGTAAGCAGCCAGAATATTACCGAAATTACCGGTGGGAACCACCACGTTAATTTCCTCACCATCCTGAATCTCCTGATTTGCCAAAAGCTTGCTGTAAGCATATACATAGTATACCACCTGGGGAACCAGCCTTCCGATATTAATGGAATTGGCAGAAGAGAACCGGAACCCTCCGGCAGACAGCGCCTCCTCCAATTCCTTATTTCCGAAGAGCTTCTTCACGCCCGTCTGAGCATGATCAAAGTTGCCATGAATGGCCACAACACTGGTGTTGTCCCCCTTCTGTGTCCGCATCTGCAGCTCCTGAACCTTGCTTACTCCATTTTGGGGATAAAATACAATGATTCTGGTTCCCGGAACATCTGCAAATCCAGCCATGGCTGCCTTTCCCGTATCCCCTGAAGTTGCAGTGAGAATCACAATCTCCTTATCCACCTTGTTCTTCCTGGCAGAGGCAGTCATAAGGTAAGGCAGAATGGAAAGAGCCATATCCTTAAACGCAATGGTGCTTCCGTGATAAAGCTCCAGATAATACGCTCCCTCTGCCTTTGCCAGGGGTGCGATTTCCTCTGTATCAAACTTACTGTCATAGGCTCTGTCAATACAGCTCTTAAGCTCCTCCTCTGTAAAATCAGTCAGAAACAGCTTCATCACTTCATAGGAAGTCTCCTGATAGGTCATCCCTGAAAGCTCCTTTAAGGACACCTCCAGCTTTGGAATCCATGAAGGCATAAACAAGCCTCCATCCTTTGCCAGTCCCTGTAGGATCGCCCTGGAGGCTGTCACCCCCGACTCACCGCCCCTTGTACTCTGATAGGTTAATCCCATACTCTTATCCTCACTTTACCAATCCTGATTCAAATTCCATAGAGCTATTTATTGAAATCCTAACACATTTCCGGTGGAATGGCAACCAGAACCAAGCTAATCCTTGAGCTTCTCAACTCAAAAAGACGCTAATCCATAAAAGTGAATCAGCGTCTTTTAATGAGTTTACTTCCATCAGCCCTTCACAGCTCCCATAGTAATTCCCTGGGTGAAATACCGCTGGAAACAAAGGAACACGATAATAATAGGGACAGAAGCTAAGGCTGCACCTGCCATAATAAGACCAAAATCGTTGGACATCTCGTTCAGCTTGCTGGCAATACCAAGAGCGATGGTCTTGGACTCATTCTGAGTCAGCATAACCAGCTGCAACGGATATTCATTCCAGGAGTTAATAAAGGTAAAGATAGCCAATGCGCCAAACCCCGGCCTGATAATAGGAAAGGCCACATTCATAAAGGTAGTCAGCTCTCCTGCACCATCAATACGAGCCGCCTCCAAAAGAGATCCGGGAATGTTCTCCGAGAACTGCTTCATCATAAATACGCCAAAGGGCCAGCCCACCACTGGGAAAATCACAGCGAACATGGAGCCCCACACAGAACTGAGAAGTCCCAGATCTGACATCTCTTTCATCAGGGGAATCAATATTACCTGCTTTGGAAGAGCCATAGCGCACACGAAGAGGCCAAAAATCAGACCTTTTCCCCAAAACTGCTTCTTTGCCAGTACATATCCTGCCAGAGAGGAGGTAATGCAGGTAAGAACCATTGCCACAATAGAGATAAATACACTGTTAAAAAGCCACCGTATGGCCATCGGCATATTAAACCCTAAAAAGTCGGTCTTACTCTTAAACAATCTGGAGAAGTTCTCCCAGGTAACAGTGGTAGGAATCCATTTAACCATCTCCCCTGACTTGACAATAATGTCACTCTTCTCCTTCACAGAACCGGTTACAATCCAGTAGAGAGGAAAGAGGAAGAAAAGAGCTAAAAGAGCCAAAATTACAGCGGTAATTATGTAATAAGGAGATATTGCTTTCTTGTTGCCTGACATATCTTTTCCCTCCTATTCTGTTGTCCCGCCGTTCATCACCTTAAACTGCAAGGCACTAAACAGCGCAATCACAACTGCCAGAACAACGCCCATGGCATCGGCATAACCGAACTCCTTGGTGGTCTTAAAGGCAATCTCATACAACAGGTACATTACTGTGCTGGTGCTGTAATTAGGTCCACCGGAGGTCAGCAGCTGAATCAGGGCAAAGCACTGGAAACTGTTGATGGTGGTAATAACAGCCACATACAGAGTCGTAGGCATAATAGAAGGCCACTTGATCCGCCAGAAAACCTGAAAACTATTGGCGCCATCCACCTTGGCTGCCTCCTCCAGGGAAGCATCTACATTACCTAAAGCTGCTACATAAAGGACAATCGGCTGTCCAATCGAGGTAGTGAACAGAATCAGAATGATACACCAGAGAGCCATTGACTCACTGGAAGTCCATGGGAGAGGCTGCCCTCCCAGCCCTTTGATCACATAGTTCAAAAGACCATCGTACTTATCAAACATCCACTTCCATACCACTACAACTGCCACTGAACCAGTGACAACCGGAAGATAAAATACACAACGGTAGAAGGAACGGATACCTGAGCGCATTTTATAGATGGACGCTCCCACCCACAAGGAAAAAGCAGTGACTGCCGGCACTGCCGTCACTACGATAATCACCGTATTCACAGCAGATTTAAGGAAAATCTTATCCTTAAAAAGGCGAATATAATTACTTGCACCTACAAAGGTTCCCTTGGGATTCACAAAGCTGGCATCTGTAAAACTGGTTATGACACCCATAGCCATAGGTGTAATTACAAATCCAACAAAGAAAAACAAAGCTGGAAGTAGGAACAAATAAGATACTATAGTCTCCCTGCGCTGAAGCGCTATGCTGCGTGCCGGAGCCTTTTGGTTTCCAGGCCTCCTACCCTTTTTCATGGAAAGAGTTGTATTTTCCATATATTTTCACTTCCTCTCTGAAAATTAGTTCAGGCATATTCACCCTGAACATAAACTCCCTTCCCCAGCACCCGGCAGAGGAAGGGAGCAATAATCGTATTTCTCTTAATTGCTGTTAGCTGATGTGTTGAACTCGTCAGCAGCTGCCTGTGGGTCAGTACCGTTAAATACCTGCTGCAGCATGTTAAACCACAGAGGACGCATAGCGGCAAATCCTGCCCGTGTGTTGTAGTAAGGACCATAATACCGGCTCCAGGAAGCTAACATTGCCTTATGCTCATCTCCAGGATACAGATCTCCAAATGAAGTACGAACCGGGAACGCATTGGTGCGAACTACACTCTTAGGACCCCACTCAGGATCATCGCAGACAAATTTAACGAATTCCTTAGCAGCGGCAGCACGAGCGTCTGACTTATTATCAAATACGCAGAATCCATTCACCAGATACTCCAGAGAAGGTGTTCCATTCTCAGATGGGAAGGGAACTGCTATCTGAGTATAATCTTCTGATGCATATGTAACCTCATTGGATGTACCATAACAGAAGGTCATGGCAGCTGTCTCCTGCTGGAACTTCTGCAGCTCGTCGGCAGCAGCCATATCAAATCCTGCATCAAGAGACTTGTTATCATACATCTCCTTTAAGAGAGTAAGAGCCTTAACACCGTTGGCATCAATGTTCCACTTTCCATCCTCACTTAAGATGGAGGAACCATATAAGTTATTCACGAGAGCGCGTGTACCCTGGTCTCCACCCTGTCCACCGCAGTATACAATACCGGGAACCTGAGTGGGAGCTGCGTCACGAAGGGCTTCGCACATCTTAACAAAATTCTCTGTGGTCCAGGTGCGGTCACCTTCCAGATTTACATACTGGAGCGCGTTTGCCTCCTCCAGAGCTTCCTTGTTCAGACCCATGTAGAACGGAGAGGAAGAAATGGGATACATCCAGGCAGTTCCGTCAGAGCCTACACAAGTATCCACAAGAGCCTGGCTGGTAAGATCGCTCTTAAGCTCATTCACCATATCATCCAAAGATACCAGATATCCTGCCTCGCCAAACTCAATAATACGTCCCGGCGCATCGAAAAGTATATCAGGAGCTGTTCCGGAGGTGATAGCTGCCGTCAGCTTATCAGGGCCGGAGGTGAAGTCTATGTACTCAACCTTCACCTTTATGTCCGGGTGAGACGCATTAAAAGCATCTACCAATTCCTGCTCATAACCTGTGTCTACACCGAAGGTAGGAAATGCCCACCAGGTAACTTCTGTCACGTCTCCGGAAGCTACGGAACTTGCAGCGACTGTGGTTTCACCTGCTGTAGTGTCACCGGAAGCTGCTGACTTCTGGCCCCCGCCACAGCCAGTCAATGCCCCAGCTGCTAATGCTGCTGCCAACCCAAGGGATAACATTTTTTTCATATAATTCTCCTCCTTAATAATATTTTATAGGCTTATTATATATAGAAAAAATAATCCTGTCAATAATTAGCAAAAAAAAATATTTTTTTCTTTTTTGGTTGAGCACTTTGATAACTAGTACAATTTTGCCAGAACAGAAGCAGAGGTTTTTTCGTTATTTTTACTACACACCTCATAGCAGCACCTGTAATACTCCGAATACAGTAAATCAATCAAAAAAAGCTGGCTGATTTCTGCTGAGGTGGATCCTCCCTGTAAGGGACCTTCATTGGCTCCGCATAAAAACACCAAATCAGAATAGGAGGTCAAGGGCGATTTGGCAAATCTGGTAATGCAGATAATCTTCGCCCCTGCCTTTTTAGCCAGTTCCGCTACATGGATCGTATCTTTGGTAGCCCCGGAGTAAGAAAACAAAACCGCCACATCTTCCTTCTTGATCATGGAAGCCACCATAGCCTGCATGTGGGAATCCTGCATGCAATATACCTTAGGCTCAATGCGCAGAAACTTATTGGCAGCTTTCAGAGCGGCCAGCAGGCTGGCTCCCACTCCAAAAAAGCAAATCCGCTCTGCCTGACGAAGATAAGAAATTGCCTTTAAAAAATCCTTCTCATTCAGTAATGAATATGTCTCTGTAAGAGCGTTCACATTGATATTCAGTACCTTGCGGGAAAGCTCTGAAAAGGAATCCTCCAAACTCACATTTCCCTCAAGTCTTCCCACGCCCCCCTCTTCTCCATCGTGAAGACTCAGGGACAGGGTCATCTTAAACTCCTGATACCCCTTCATATTTATGGTCTTGCAAAAACGGAACACACTGGTATCTCCCACGCTGCAGGCCTCTGCCAGATCTGTAATTGACATAAACAGCACATCCTTCGGGCATTTTAAAATGTAATCTGCCACTCGCTTCTCTGCTTTTGTAAACTGGTTGTATGCTGCTCTTATATTGAGTAAAATATCTCCTTGCATCGTATCTCTCCATCATTCTCTGCCTTTATCTGTTCCAACTATATCATTTGTGAAAAAAAAATTCAACAACAAACCTATATTTAAAAAAATATTTTTATTAATTTTTCTTTTTCTATTTTGTCTCAAGCGGATGTGATACTGCAAATCAGAACAGGGTCTGCCGCAAAACAGATGAACCATCATCTATTTTGCGGCAGACCCTGTCTGGTATTTCTATACCTCTTCATTCAACTTACTTAAGCGCATTGCCTGATCCGCTGCTATGCACATACATTACTTTCATTTGATCAGATAAGGGTGTGTACATACACGATTATAGATAAATAAGTCCCTACTTGGTTCCAAAGGGCATATTTACTTTATTTGTACCAGTAAATCTTTCCCCAAACATCTGGCCACCTTTATCAATAAATCAAGGCTTGGATTATAATTTCCACTTTCCAGCCTTGATATATTGGACTTCTGTGTACCTACCTTTTTTGCCAAGTCTTCCTGAGTCATATTTTTTTCTTTTCTGACTTGGATTATTTGAGAAATCACCTCATAACGTGGCTTTAACTTATCATATTCTGCTCTGAACTCTTCATCTTCCAGCAATTCTTCTTTCAATAAATCAAAACTGATACCCGTCCGGCTCATTCTATACACCTTCTTTCAAAATCCTCACGATATTTTCTAGCTCTTTCCAATTCCGGTTCCGGCGTTTTATCTGTTTTCTTTATGAATCCAGATAGTAATACAAAGCTATTATTATGAATAGAAAAATAAAATATTCGTGCAATATCACTGGAAAATTTAATTCTTAACTCATAAAGCCCTCGATTCTTTTTACCTTTCATCGGTTTTACATAAGGCTCTCTTAAATCAAACCCATGTTTACTCAACAGCTCAATATCACTAAAAGCCTTTGCGCGCATTTTAGGATTTAAGGATAATAGAAATTCCTTAACTGGAACATTTCCATTTTCTCTGCAATAAAATTCGACATTATACATCATTGGTATACCATCCTTCAAACCAATGTTATCATATAAGATAACTTTTGTCAAATCATATTGTAAGCTACTCCATTCTTTAAAAACTGAATATCTGAATTCGACAGCTCAGTCATTTCTAAGGGCATCTCCCTAATGTTCATTCATCTTAGTCAGCTTTGCGGATTGATCCGCTGCTATCAGATTATCTAACAGCTCCTGAATATCTCCGTTCATAACGGAATCAAGCTTATAGAGAGTGAGCTTGATTCGATGCTCCGTCACACGGCCCTGAGGGAAGTTATAGGTACGTATTTTCTCGGAGCGATCTCCTGTACCAATCTGACTCCTTCTCTCCTCTGCTTCAGAGTTCTGCTTCTTCTCCAGCTCAATATCATAGAGCTTGGAACGCAGCAGGCGGAAGGCCTTTTCTTTATTCTGAAGCTGAGATTTTTCTGTCTGGCTGTAGATCACAATCCCTGTAGGAACATGGGTCAGACGTACAGCAGAATCCGTGGTATTTACACACTGGCCTCCGTTTCCTGAGGCGCGCATTACATCGATCCGACAATCGTTCATGTCAATCTGTACATCCACTTCCTCCGCCTCCGGCATAACAGCCACGGTCGCAGTGGAGGTGTGAATCCGTCCCCCGGACTCTGTCTCAGGTACCCGCTGCACCCGGTGCACTCCACTTTCATACTTTAGCTTAGAATATGCCCCTTTCCCTGTTACCATGGCCACCACTTCCTTGAAGCCACCGATTCCGTTCTCACTCAGACTTATGATCTCCACCTTCCACCGCTGACCATCTGCATAGTTGGAATACATACGGTAGAGCTCTGCGGCAAACAGAGCAGCCTCATCCCCTCCTGCACCTGCACGAATCTCCAAAATAATATTCTTATCATCATTGGGATCCTTGGGAAGAAGGAGAATTTTCAGTTCATGCTCCAGCTCCTCAATCCGCTTCTTAGCATCAGAAAGCTCCTCTTTCGCCAGCTCCCGAAGCTCCTCGTCGCTCTCCTCCTCCAGCATTCCCAGACTGTCCTCCATATCCTGCTTAGCCTGCTTATACTGCTTGTATGCCTCAACAATAGGCGCCAGATCTGCCTGTTCCTTCATGAGCTTAGTAAAACGCCTGGTATCCTGAGTCACATCCGGATCCCCAAGCATCAGCATCAGCTCTTCATAATGAATTAACATATCATCCAACTTATCAAACATAACTATCTCCTGCTTCTATCACGTTTTCATTCCTGCTGCTGCCCAATCCAATCGGCTCTTACCACCCGATCCTGCCCTGCCATGTCCTTTACCGTCCGGATTCTTTCATAGCCCTGAGCCTGAAACAGCGCTTCCACCTGTAATCTCTGGTCATAGCCGATCTCCACGTAGACACAGCCTCCCGGCTTAAGATAATCTTTACACTTCTTTGCCAATATCCGGTAGAACTTAAGCCCATCCTCAGCTCCGTCCAGAGCCATCCTGGGCTCATGCCAGCTCACCTCCGGCTCCAGCCGGTCTATCACGCTGCTCCTGATATAGGGGGGGTTGGAGACGATTAGATCAAATTTACTCCCCTGAGGCAAGCTCTCAAACATATCGCTCTTCACCAATGTAACGCATCCTTTGTCATCTCCCAAAAGAGCCTCTGCATTCCTTCCTGCCACCTTTAAGGCTTCCTCAGAAAGATCCAGAGCGGTCACCTGTCTATAGCCCCCCTTAAGAGCCAGACTGATGGCAATGCACCCGGAACCGGTACATACATCCAGCAGGGAACACTCTCCGGAAGGATTTTCTTTCAGCGCCAGCTCCACCAACGTCTCCGTGTCCTGCCTTGGTATCAGCACATGTTCATTTACATAAAAGTCATAGCCCATAAAACTCTGGATACCAATGAGATACTGAAGAGGAATCCGCATAGCCCGCTTTTCAATCAGCTCTTTATACCTTCTGCACCGCTCCCCGGTTTCCTCATTCTCTGGCAGCTCCTGATCCTTCACTGCCAGAAGCGAAGCCAGGGTCATGCCAAATACTTCCATCAGAAGGTATCTTCCGTCAACGGAAGCATTCTCCACTCCGGATTGGGACAACCGCTCACTCCCCTGACGGTACAGCTGCTCCAGAGTCATAGCTTACCACCTCTTTTTTCTCTTTTATTCCCCTCTCCTGCCAGCCTGGAAAATTTTCATTCAAGTAGGTTCTCCAGTCGAAAACAGTCTCAACTGCTGCAATGGCAACTTCAATCATGGAATCATCCGGCTCTGTGGTGGTCAGACCCTGCATCCACATTCCCGGACGGCTCAATACATTCACCAGCTTGGAATCATGGCGTCCTGCAAACCGCAAACATTCATAGGACACCCCGGCAATTACCGGAATAAGCACAATCCGGCTCAATGCCCTCAGCCAGACAGAGTCCGTGGGAAGGAACATAAAAAACAGGATACTGATCATCATTACAAACATAATAAAACTGGTGCCGCACCGCTTATGCTCCTTGGAGCTGACTCTCACATTATCCACCGTAAGCTCCAGACCCTGTTCGATACAGTTGATGCACTTATGTTCAGAACCATGGTACATAAAAGTGCGCTTAATGTCCTCCATCCGGGACACCAGCTTGATATAAACAATAAAAATAGCAATTCTGACAGCGCCCTCCAGCACAGCCATCACTGTGTCAGAATGGATATACCCCTGGCAGAGATTAGCGATAAACAGAGGAAGTACCATAAAAATCCCCACAGCCATAGCAAAAGAACCTATCATAACCAGAGTCATGAGTATCTCCTCCACCTTTTCTCCAAAGACTTTATCCATCCACTGCTCCACCTTTCCTGCCTCCTCTCCTTCATCATCCTCAAAGAAGCTGCAGGACCAGGTTAACGCCTTGATTCCCACTACCATAGAATCTATAAAACTAAAAATACCTCTGACAAAGGGCAGCCCCAGGAGTTTTATCCTCTTGTTGACGCTCCGATAGGTATCCTTTTTCACCTCAATCTCCCCGTCCGGCTTGCGGACTGCAATAGCGTAGTCATCGCCGTTTTGCATCATGATGCCTTCGATAACAGCCTGACCTCCGATTCCTGAATATTTCATCCTGTATCTACCTTTCTATCTCCCATAGCCTCCGGAGTCCTTCCTAAAAGCCAGAAAGGGCTGAGCCTGATACAAGCCCAACCCTCATCTTTTCTGATTCATTAATCAGCCTTCACACCATATTTACGATTGAACTTATCAATACGTCCACGAGCGGCAGCAGCCTTCTGCTGTCCTGTGTAGAAAGAGTGGCACTTGGAGCAAACCTCCACGTGAATGTCTTCCTTGGTAGAACCAGTTACGAACTCGTTCCCACAGTTGCAAACTACCTTTGCCTGATAATAGCTTGGATGGATTCCTTCTCTCATACGATTCACCTCTTAAATATAATTTCTGCGGTTTCCGACCGCGGCCTGTATGCCAATCTGCCTCTGTACATTACAGGCAGCCGGCACATCTGCACCGTCGCCAGAACGCACAAATATCAGCACGATTCAAGTTAAACCCGTCCCTCCCGTAAGGTTCTGACTCACGCGGACGGTAAAACTGCCATCAATCCGGACAGCCTAGACAGCATAGCATAAAACAATAGAAATTGCAAGAGATTTTTAGGTATCACCCTAGAAAAATCTTATCTTCTTAGCGTTTTCCACAAACTCCTGATTATTTCTGGTTCGTGCAAACAGATCCAGGATTTTTTCCACAGCATCCTCAGATTTTAAGGAGTTGGTTGCCTTTCGTACAATGTCCACTGCTTCCTGCTCCTCCCGTGTCAGCAGAAGATCATCTCTCCTGGTTCCAGACTTTAATATATCAATGGCAGGGAAGATTCGCTTCTCGGACAGCCTTCTGTCTAACACCAATTCCATGTTGCCTGTCCCCTTAAACTCCTCGTATACCACATCATCCATGCGGCTTCCCGTATCTACCAGAGCTGTGGCAAGAATGGTCAGACTCCCCTGCTCACGCATGTTTCTGGCTGCACCAAAAAACCGCTTGGGCATATGAAGAGCTGCAGGATCCAAACCTCCGGAGAGGGTTCTTCCGCTGGGCGCTACGGTCAGATTGTAGGCCCTTGCCAGGCGGGTGATGCTGTCTAACAGGATGATAACATCCCGTCCATGTTCCACCAAACGCTTGGCTCGCTCTATCACCATCTCAGAAACTCTCTTATGACGCTCAGGCAGCTCATCAAAGGTGGAGTAGATTACCTCCACATTAGGCCCTACAATCGCCTCCTTAATATCGGTGACTTCCTCAGGCCGCTCATCAATCAGAAGAATCATCAGATGCATCTCAGGGTGGTTACTTGTGATTGCCTTTGCCACCTGCTTGAGCAGAGTGGTTTTACCTGCCTTGGGGGGTGATACGATCATGCCACGCTGTCCCTTGCCAATAGGGGAGAGGAGATCCATCACTCTCATGGCCACAGAGGTTCTCTCATGGGGATTCTCCATATGCAGGCGCTGATTTGGAAAGATCGGTGTCAAATCCTCAAAGTTTGGCCTTCTCTCTGTAGCAGCCACAGGATATCCGTTCACTGTCTTAATATATAAAAGGGCAGCAAACTTCTCTGTTACCGTCTTAACTCTCCGGCTTCCGATAATAATATCTCCCGTCTTCAAGTTAAAACGGCGAATCTGTGAGGGCGCTACATAGACATCATTATCTCCCGGAAGAAAATTTTCGCATCGGATAAATCCAAAACCGTCAGGCATAACCTCCAAAATTCCATTGGCCTCAATTCCACTGTCCAGCTCCACAATATCCTGAGGACTCAAGCCCAAAGCATCATTCTTCGGCTCCACTCTGGCCGGACGGGCTTCCCCCCCATCCCCGGATGGAATCACAGCCTGTCCTCCGCTCGTTCCATATGCTCTGGGCTGCTGAGTCTTGGGCTGACTAAACTTATGATCGTAGGATCTGGAATTGCCATTGCGGCTCTCCATTGCTCTGGGACGCTGCCCTTCCTGATAAACAGCCGCCTCCCTCTGCTCTTCCCGCTTCATCTCCACAGGCTTTACCTGAGGATTGTTCTCTGCCTCCCTGCAAAGGAGTTCAATGATGTCTGCCTTTCGCAGGGTGCTGATCCCTTTCAGCCCCTGATTTTTAGCCATCTCTTTCAATTCTGCCAAAGGCAGTGTCTGCAATTTTTCCCACATTTCTTTTCTCCTTATCCTATCTCAATACCTACGTGAATCCTGATCTCCAGATAGACATTGGGCGTATTTTATCCCTCTTCCATCTGATATGACGCACAAATCTCCTGTACAGTTTTGCTCGTACCGATTTTCATTTGGGAAGTGTTCCATTGGTGAAGCTTCTTTCCGATATGATAATGTCTGATTATAAACGAACCGACTACAGCCAGATGTTCTTGGTCTTTGTCCGCTTCCATACACCTGATAATGACACTATGCCTTTGACATATCTCGCAAGAAAAATGTTTTATATCATCGGATACCCACTTTGATATCAGCCGTTTCTTTCTGTACTTACATACAAAAACAATATGATATTGCAGCAAATAGTTGTGCTTGTTTTTCAAGTTCGGGGTTGTTCATTCCAGAATCAGGAATTGCTTGGAACTAACAGACGGCTGGCAACGGTTAGATAGGAGCCAGCCAATCCATGTGTAAGATTATTATATACATGAATATCCGAAAATGTAAAGCAATAATTTAAATAATTTTACTTCAGCCATTCCATATATTCTTTTATCCTTCTTTCATATCCATTCTCAGAAGGCTCATAAAAAACGCTGCCCTCCATGCCATCCGGCAGATACTGCTGCGCTACATAGTGCTTAGGGAAATCGTGGGGATACTGATACCCCACCCCATGCCCCAGCTTCTCTGCTCCCTTGTAATGCCTGTCCTGAAGATGAACCGGCACAGGCATGGTTCTCCGGGTTCTCACTGCTTCCTCTGCCCTGGCAATGGCCATGCAGGCAGAATTGCTCTTAGGCGCTCCAGCCACATAGAGCACTGCCTGGGACAGAATAATCTTAGCCTCCGGCAGACCCACCCTCTCTGCTGCCATAGCTGCGCTGACCGCCACATTCAAAGCCTGGGGATCTGCATTTCCCACATCCTCGGAAGCACAGATCATAATTCTTCTGGCTATAAACTTAATGTCCTCCCCTGCATAAATCATCCGCGCCAGGTAATACACCGCCGCATCCGGATCCGACCCCCTCATGCTTTTGATAAAAGCGGAAATGGTGTCGTAGTGGTTATCTCCATTCTTATCATAGCGAACCACCCGTTTCTGAATACACTCCTGAGCCACCTGAAGGGTGATATGTATTTTTCCATCCTCCCCCCGCTCTGTGGTCAGAATCCCCAGCTCAATGGCATTTAGAGCCGCCCTTCCATCTCCGTTGGCTCCGTGAGCCAGAAAGTCAGCTGCCTCCTCATCAATCACAGCGTCATAGGATCCCATCCCCCGCTCTTTATCATAGACAGCCCGGTGAATCAGTTCCCTGATATCTTCCTTCTCCAATGCTTTCAGCTCAAAAACACGGGATCTGGACAGCAAAGCCCCATTAACCTCAAAGTATGGATTCTCTGTAGTGGCTCCTATGAGAATCAGAGTTCCATCCTCCACAAAAGGAAGAAGGTAATCCTGCTGCCCCTTGTTAAACCGATGAATCTCATCTACAAACAATATGGTTTTCCTTCCATACATCCCCATACTGTTCTTCGCTTCATTCACCACCTCCTCCATATCCTTCTTCCCGGCTACCGTGGCATTGATCTGCTTAAAATCTCCACGCGTGGTGTTTGCAATCACCTTGGCCAGAGTGGTTTTCCCTGTTCCGGGAGGACCATAAAAAAGAATGGATCCAAGCTTATCCGCCTGAATGGCCCGGTAAAGGAGCTTATCCTTTCCTATGATGTGCTGCTGACCCACCACCTCATCTAAGGTTCTGGGACGCAGTCTGGAAGCCAAAGGCCCTTCCTTCTCCATGGTATTCTCTCTCATATAGTCAAATAAATTCATATTGTACCCCTATCATTTCCATAAAGCCAATCTAAGATCACAGCTAAGCCGGAGGGTTAATCGATCAGCAGCTCATCTACTGTTACAAAGGTATACCCCTCTCTGGTGAGCGCATCCACAATCTCCAGAGCCGCCTCCACCGATGAGGGAAAAATATCATGCATTAATATAATATCCCCATCTTCCACATCTTTCAATACCCTCTTTACAATCCGATCCTTATTTCTCAACTTCCAGTCCAGGGAATCCACAGACCAAAGCACTGTAGTCATGCCTACCTGACATTCCAGCTCATCATTCCAATCGCCGAAGGGTGGGCGCATATATTGGGGATACTCCCCTGTGATCTCCTGAATCAGCCTGCCGGTTTTATCTACTCCCTCACAGGCATCCTTTGCCCCGGCCTTTGTCAGCTGTACATGGCTGTAGCTGTGGTTTCCTACCAGGTGCCCTTCCTCCTTCATCCGCTTCACAGTTTCCTCGTTTCCCTTTATGCTCTGTCCCATCAGAAAGAAGGTGGCTCTGGCTCCCCTCTTTTTCAGTCCGTCTAACAGGATTGGGGTGCATTCTTTGTGGGGGCCATCATCTGCTGATGTTAGGTAAGGACCAAATTTTTTGAAGCACGTTATTCCAAAAAAGGGCGGTGAAACTCCTCCTGATACTTCCAGATAATCTCTATCTTATGATTTTCATACACTATCATTTTCTCCACCACCCCTCTTATAAACTCTTCTGACAGGATCTGGTCTTCCACAAACCTATTTATACTCTGAGCATTTTTCTGTTTTGTTTCCTGTTTATCAATCTGTTCAGAAATTCCCTTCAGCTCTTTTTGTATTCCTTCTTCCTGCCGACTCAGCTGTTTCTTTTCCTTTAAAAACACCTCCTGCTCTACCCTTCCAGAGCAGAATCCTTCATACAAATTGATTTTTTCAGCAGACAAACGCTCCAAGCTTCGCTTTAATCTGTTTTTTTGCTTTTTTAGCTTTTTTTGCTTCTTTTCCAATATTTGAGGAAAATCTATTGTTTCAAACAGCTTGCAATGTTCCTTCCAGATCCTCCAGATCGTCTGCCGGATTAACTCTTGTTCCAGATGAAGCTCATTGCATCTTGCATTACTCAATAAATTTCTGCGCTTACACAGATAATAAGGACTTTTTGTTTTGCGTAGCTCTAACCGATTGCCACAGCAGCCGCAAAATACAATTCCATATAGAATGGCAGAACGATCGTATTCCCCAATTTTTTTCTTTCTGATATTGTCATTTGCCTTTTTAAAAAGTTCTCTGTTAACAATCCCCTGGTGATGATCCAGTATCACAATCCTGTTTTTCTCAGGCTGCCTCACCTTGCGCTCACAGCCTACCCGGATGCGCGAAGTCTTTCGATAAACCATGTCTCCCTGATACACCTGGTTACGGATAATAGAATGTATCTTGGTAACATTCCATATATCTCCTTTATAGTGTCGGTTCAGCTGTTCTCCCTTTGTCTGCTTATAAGACAGTCTGGTAGGCACTTCCTCTGCATTGAATTCTATAGCAAGAGTTTTTGCATCCTTTCCCTCTGCCATCTCCTGAAAAATTCGCCTTATGGTGATTGCAGCGCCCTCGTCAATTTCCATTCTTTTACCATCGGATGACTTTTGATAGCCATATACAATACAGCCTGGGTAATACTCACCTCGGTTCATGCAGGTTGTTACCCCACTTTTCACCTTATCTGACAAATCTCTGCTATACATCTCGTAAATAAAATTCTTGAACGCCACATCCACTCCACCTGTCCGCCCGAAGAAATCCTTACTGTCGAATCCATCATTGATACTAATAAACCGGACACCCAGAAACGGAAAAATCTGTTCCAGATAATCTCCTGCCTCCAGATAACTTCGTCCGAACCGCGATAAATCCTTTACAATAATACAGTCAATTTCACCCTGCCTGCATAACCTGAGCAATTCCTTTATTGCCGGCCTGGCAAAATTAGTGCCGGAATAGCCGTCATCCACAAACTCCTCAACTTCTGCTCCTTCAAATTCCTTGTTTTGCTCTATAAATGTATTGATAAAGCTTCTCTGGTTACTGATACTTGCACTCTCCGCCCTCTCTTCAAAATCATATAAATCTGAAGCTTCCATTGAAATCCTCATATATTTGGCAATACGAAACCGCTTCATCCTACATCCTCTTTTTATTGACTGCCTGTACCGCATCAAAAAGCTCTTTGGAGACAACTGGTTCATGAGTTCCTGGAACAACCACCCATTCTGACCTGGGTACATGATGTCTCTTTTCTCCTCTGTACATGGCAGACTGTGTCTTACCCCTCACCATATTTCCTACGTATACTTCATCACGGAGTATGGCTTTTATCCCATAGACATTCCAGAGAGTATCTCGCATCCTCTCATTCTTCACAATTCCCTTTTCAAAGCGGTATGCGCTGGGCGACTTAATTCCCTTTTCATTCAATTTTTGGGCTATGCTGCAATATCTGTATCCCTGGGAGCGCAATTCAAACATATAGCGTACAACCTTGGCAGCTTCTTCATCCACTTCATATTTTCCTTTATCAACATTTGATTTCCGATACCCATAGGGAGCCACCCCTCCACCATATTTTCCTTCTCTTTTCTTAATTTCCAGTGCAGATCCTACTTTTCTGGAAATATCCCTTGCATAGACTTCATTAACCATATTCTTCAACGGTATTTCTATCCCATTTGATAATATCCTGCCAGCTTCTGAAGAAGCCTCTGTAAACGTGTCAAAGTGGTCTGTAACAGAAATGAAGCGTATGTTTGAAAACGGCAATATAATTTCTAAATAATTTCCTATTTCCAGATAACTACGTCCAAAACGTGATAAATCCTTTACAATAATACAATTAATTTTTCCTGTTTTTGCATCTTCCATCATTCTCTGAAAAGCAGGCCTCTGAAAATTTGTGCCGCTAAAACCATTATCTATATAAACATCAAATATCTTCAGTTCTGGCTTGCTTCTCACGAACTCCTCCAGCAAAGCCTCTTGATTTTCTACTGTATTTTGATTATTTTTTCCACTGTCCACCTTTGATAATCGGACATAAAGTGCAGAAGAAAATTCCGTCGCCTTTATTTCCTGCATTTTTTCTATCGGAACCGGATGATTTCTGGCCTTTCGTGCCATCAAATTACCTCCCCTGGTGTTACACCCTGATATCGAAACACAAGGCCTATGCGGTGATTTTCATACACATGTATCTGACGAATCAATCGAACGAAGATAGAACGCTTTATTTCCAGCGCTTCGTTTTTTAGAAATTCCTCCAGCCAACTTTGTTTTTCATATTTGTGGTCTAATATCAGTCTCTTTTTCTTTCCTAATTCTATTACAGCGTTTTGGCTCTCTTCAATTCTGTCATCCAAATCCTTCTTGAACAACATATATTCATCTTCAGTGATAAGTTCCGCCCTGTAGTCTTCACAGCATGCCAGCTTCATACCCTTACACCTCTCAATTTCTCTCTTTTGCTGTTCCAACTGAAAAACAAGTATCCCCATATTCTCTGAATGGAAGGATTTCTCCCCCATGTCACATCTACTATTCTGTAAATCCATCAAACACCGCAAATGAAGCCGTAATGTTTGTGCCACAGCAAGGTTCAAAGCAGTTTCACTCATTCTATGACTGCTGCATCTATTTTTATTCTTCTTGTTTCCAGAGCAAACATAATACACATATTCTGTTAAACCACTGTAAGCCTTTTTCCTCACCATACTACATCCGCAATCAGAGCATACCAGATAGCCAGAATATAAAGAGACTTCCCTTTTCCCTACTGAGACCCTGGTGTCTTTCTTCAAAATCTCCGTCATGACCTGAAAGTCAGCTCTGCTGATAATAGCTTCATGCGCATTTTCTACTCGAATCCACTCTTCCTGCGATTTCTTTTTCCGCACCTTGACCTTATAATTAGGGGCAGTCTCTTTTCCCTGAATCAGAACACCCACATATATTTCATTCGTCAAAATCCGCGTAACTGCCATTGCTGTCCACCTGGCCTTACTATGTGTCTGGAACATTGCCTTATAGCCGCTCCCCTGCTCCTTCTTATATTCTGCCGGCGAAAGCACCCCTAACCGATTCAGATCATCTGCGATTGCCTGTTGGCTCATTCCGCCTATTTTCATTCCGAAAATCCACTTCACAATCTGAGCTGCATAGGGATCAGCAACCAGTTTATTTTTGTCCGCTCCCCGCATATACCCATAGACTGCAAAAGCGCCCGTAAATTCTCCACGTTTCCTCTTTACTTCCAGATGGCTCCTTATTTTGATTGATATATCCCGGCAATAAGCATCATTGATTAAATTCTTAAAAGGAACAATGATATGATTTGATGCTGCTGTATCATCGGCACTGTCATAATAATCATTAATTGCTATAAAACGTACACCTAACAACGGGAAAAGCCGTTCAATGTAGGTTCCGGTTTCAATATAATTTCTTCCAAATCTTGACAGATCCTTTACAATGATGCAGTTTATTTTATTTCCTTTCACATCCTCCATCATTCTCTGAAAGTCAGGTCTGTCAAAATTCACACCGCTATAACCATCATCAATGTAAAAATCAACGATTTCCATCTCTGGTTTACTCCGCAAAAAATCCTCAATATATTCCTTTTGATTTTCAATGCTGTTGCTTTTCAAAACCTCACTTCCAGCAGCATTTTCAAACGCGCCTTCATCCCTATGGGATAAGCGCAAATATCCTCCGCACCGGTATGTCTCAGACAAATTGTTCGGCAGCATACAAGCACTCCTTCTCCCCTCTTTATCTCCACAGTTCGTCCTGACAACAAGCTGGTATCACACTATATGACAGCCAGCTTGTTCCGTATTCCTTTATAAGCCTCTTCCTGTCAAATACTCTTTCACAAACTATCCTCTGCATGATTACCGTAAATATCTCCACCAACATTACTATAATCTTCATCTGCATCTCTCCAGTGGTTTCATATGTTATGGCATACTGCCTATATTAAAATTATAGATTTCCTCCCTTGGGTTTTTAAAACCATCAAACTCATCCACCTTCACAAGAGAAAAGAAAAATCCGCAATTTGGGTTAGGGTACTCTAGTAACTGCTTGCGCACAAACCCTTTGATCGACAGAAGATATTTTCCTGAAGGGACGTTGTACTTAAAATCTGTATATTCCATATAGCCATCTAATGTCCGATAAAATCTTTCATTTTCAGAAAACCAGTGCGTTACACCATATGGTGTTTTATAGGTTCCCTCATTTCCACTATACTCGCTTGCATTAAATTCCAAAAATGAACCAATATCAGAAATCCAAATCCCCTCTTTAATTTCGATGTTAAATCCATCGTATTCCACCTTCTGTTCCCACTCATCATCGAAAGACTCATCATGGCCTTCTAATTTCACAACATAGTCTACAGAATTTATCTGTGGAATCGGAACCCAAATACCCTCTTTCTGTGTAGACAAATACAGCTCCTTATTTTTTTGAAATTTTTCTAAGAGCTTTTTTGACCTGATCTTTTTCTCCTTTAAGAAACCCTGTAATACCTCCAATGAAAATAAACATATCCCATAGCTAGCAGTGTTTAATATCTTATCCATGCCTGGTTCTCCTCCAATATTGTAAAATAAATTTTATCTGTTTATTCCTCTGCAAATCACTCACCTGCATCTAATCGTATTTTTCGTAGGAATTTCTCCTATTTCATACAATTCCTTACTTTTTTCTAAAGCCTCCTTTGGCGTTAAATTCTCAAATATCTGCTGACTGATTTCTATCACTCCTGACTTAGCCCTATTATAACCTCATCATCAAAGGTAAGTGCTACACATTTCCCCTCCAGCCCTCTCGCTCTGTCCAGATCCTCTCCCCCCTCCTGAATTCCCTCTCCTGCATCCACAGCCACATGAGCAGGCTCCTTCCCTGTCACTGTATAAATAAACCCCAGCCCCAGAAATACATCTGCCCCGCAGACCAGAGCCAGAAGCTTTAATTTGGTACGGAATTTCAAATCCATCGCCCTCTTTCCCTTACACCCTCTATCAGATCAATATATGTGGGCTTCCTGAAAAAAAATGACCGAAGAGAAAAAACAGCCCAAGGCAGCTCCCTATTACCTCTGCCCAGTGCTGTTTTTTCTCTGGTTCTGCCTGTCCTATGATACTCCGGGCCCAATTTGAGTAACCCCAGTGTTGGATCCACCAGGATTTTCCCCAACACTGATCTGGGAACCATCTGCCTCACCGGTCTCTGCCTGAGGAGCCTGACTTAAAACACCATTTCCGTCCGCCTGGTAGCTATCTCCTCCAATCTCCAAGGTGGTGTTGGCTGCCATGCGGCCTGTGGATGGATCTATGTAATAATGAAGTCCATTTACCTCAATCATCCCAGAAGCCATTCGTCCGGAACCGTCAAAATAGTACCATGCTCCCTCCATCTCACGCCAGCCTGTGGCCATAAGACCTGAGCCCTTAAGGAAATACCGGCTGCCCCCCTCATTTAACCAGCCGGTCTGCATCACTCCCTCCTCATTGGAATAATACCAGCTGCCGTTCTCATTGATCCAGCCCTTTGAAAGAGCGCCGGTGGAATCTAAATAGTACCATTTATCATTCTGGTTGGTCCAGCCCTTTGCCATGGCACCTGAGTTTTCCAGGAAATACCATTTCCCTTTATCTTCCAGCCAGCCGGTCTGCATTACACCATCTGATCCAGAGTAGTACCAGGTGCCCCCATCATCGATCCATCCCTTTGAAAGAGCACCTGACCCACGGAAATAATACCATTTTCCCTGATCTAACTTCCACCCGGTGATCATTTTCCCGGTGCTGTCGTCCAGATAATAGTCCTTGCCTGCAAGATTCATCCACCCCTTAGAAGCCAGACCTTCGCTGTCCATATAGTACCAGCTGCTATCATCCTGAATCCAGCCGGATTTCTGTTTTACATGGTTTTGATAGTAATAACGCTTCCCGTTGATGGTTCGCCAGGTATTGGCCGGAATCACAGGGCTGAAATCTGTATATTGAAAATCAATATCCACATTGCCATTGATTCCATTGACCCTGCCTGTACTGGAGGACTGCCACATCACCGGATTTCGGTAGGAAGGCTTTGCCGAATAGCGGGCCACCCACACCGGATAATTCATCTGGTTCATATCCAAACGGCTGGACAGCCAGTAATCATTGGCATAAATCATGGGATAATAGCCGGCTGCCTTGATCCTCTCTCCAAATGCGTTGGCAATCGCTGCCAGCTGTTCCTTGGAAAGAGATGCCTGAACATCATCCTCCATGTCGAAGGCAACAGGAAATGAAACAGGGTAATCGTGAATCAAATTCAGAACAAAATCAGCCTCCTCCACTGCCATCTCAGGAGTGGTTGCCAGAGAGTAGATGTAAACTCCTACCTGAATCCCTGCCCCACTGGCCTGTTGAATGTTTTTATGGAAATAAGGATCCACCGCTCCCCTGGAGCGAGTTCCCAGCATAACAAATGACACATCATCCGCCGCTACCTGACTCCAGTTAATATCTCCCTGCCACCTGGACACGTCAATTCCTCTGGCAATCACATTTTCAATGGGTGTGCCGTCCGGCATCTGATAAGTGCCATTTACCTTTTTCCAGGCATTTGGATTAGAAGCCGCTCTTGTGCCATTGTCCACACTCCCCTGCTCTGTACCACCCGATGGGGCTCCGGGCCCTCCCGGTGATAAGGCTGTCTCTGTACTCTCTCCAGGCCCTATCGCCAGAGCTGTGCCAGCTTGCAGTATGGTTCCAGCTCCTATCAGTCCTGCTAACGCCAGCCCTCTCCAACTTCTGTTCATGTACCTCTTTTTTTCCATAAAAGTCTCCTCTTCCCTTTCTTCATCTGCTCTTTCAGCCTATGTCTTTCTGCAATAAAATGAGGGTGTCAGCCCTAAAAGTCATGACACCCCCATTCAATTCATTCAATCACCCTCAGCCCGGTCCATCCGTTCTCCCCGGAGCCAGACCCCCGGAGACGCCTCCAGAAGGTGCATTCCCCCCTGATGGAGCATTGGCTCCTGAAGGCCCTCCATTGCCTGACGGGCTGTAGACTCCGGCCGAATTTGACCTGCTTCCTCCCGGGGAACCACTCACTCCAGGGCCTCCGCTGCTGCCACCGGGGCCGCTGCTCCCTGCTCCCGGAGTCTGAGCCGATACACCTCCGGCATTCTGACACACACCGCTGGCATCAAAGTTATACTGGGTTCCGTTGATCGTAGCAGATGTTCCTGCAATCATCCTGCCTTCATTGGACGGGTTCAGATAATAATACTTGCCATTAAGCTGAATCCAACCCGTCATCATGTGACCGTTACTGTTAAAATAATACCAATAACCATCAATCTGCTTCCAGCCTGTAGACATCCGTCCATTCGACATGTCCATATAGTACTTATTGCCCTCGCTGTCACTGAGCCAGCCCAGAAGCATCCTTCCGTCTGTATTCAGATAAAAATAATCTTTATCCACCTTAGCCCAGCCCGTCATCATCTTGCCGTCCAAGCCAAAGAGGTACCACTCTCCCTTAATCTGCGCCCAGGAGTTTACAACGCACTTTCCATTGCTCTGAAAATAGTACCAGGCTCCTTCCATCTCACGCCAGCCCGTAGCCATGGCGCCGTTCCCCCGCATAAAATAGTAGTCATTGCCTATTTTAAGCCAACCTGTTACCATAACCCCATCCAGCATATAGTACCACTGACCCTCCTCCGGGTTAATCCAGGTGGTTGCCATCAAACCATTGGGGCGAAAGAAATACCACTTTCCGTCAATCTGCTTAAATCCTTTTGTCATGATTCCGGTTGAAAGATCCATGTAATACCAGCCTTCACTTGTCTGAAGCCAGCCTGTATGCGCTTTACCGTTATAGATATAGGTCCAGTTGTCCCCTGATTTATTCCAGCCCTCCGCTGCATAGCTTGTAAATACAGTTCCTAATGACAAAGCTCCAATCATACCGGCAGCAGCAATGGCCGCCCAGTATCGTTTCTGTCCCATATGTCATCCTCCTCGTTGTGGGTATCTAATGCCCGGCAAACACCCAGCTTTTTAGTATCTTTTCGATTATAACATAAACCCATATGCATTTGGTAACATTTTTATTACAATTTCCGTAATTTCTTATAATATTTCTTGGCATAGCGGTACATGATAATGGTGTATTCTCCAAACTCCTCCCCCAGCACACTCTTGTATACCGCCCACAAGCTCCAGAGAAATCCCCCCAATGCAGCATTTGCATAGAGAGCGAACCGTTCCTCCTGCTCTGGTTCCCTTTGAAGGTACAGGCGAAACAGCTTCTCCATTTCAGTCTCCCCATAGGAGGAGTAGATCCCACACATAGAGATGTCCATCACCGGATCCCCCATACCTGCATACTCCCAATCCAGAAGCTTAACCTCTCCGCTCCTCAAAACAAGGAAGTTATCCACATTGGCATCAATATGGCACAGGCAGGAAGGACGCCTCATCGTGTCCAGCCTGTCCATCAGCCAGTCCATCCATCCCCTTACCTCTTCATAATCCTCAAAGAGAATGCCGCCCTGATCCCTGCACAGCCTTTCATAGAAATCGATCCGCTCTCTTATATCAAAGTGGTGTTCCACTCTAAGGCCGGACTGATGAAGGCGCCTTAAAGCATTCATGCACTTCTCCATGTCCTCCCAGTTCTCAGCAGAAGCATTTCTCCCCCCCTCATAATAGTCAGCAATCTTATACCCTGTGTCAGAATCCAGATACAGCAGATGCTCCCCGATTTCCAGAGGCTCTATCACATCGTACACTCCGGACTCCTCCTTCCGGTTGATGAGAAATTCTGTTCCGGGGCCAGGCACTCTGCAAATGCAATGGCGCCCTCCCACTTTGAAGAGAAAGGATTTATTTGTCATACCCGCCTTTAGACACCGAATGTCATGGATCTCCGACTCCGGCACCTGAAATACTCTGGCAACCAGACTCATGGCCTCATTGTCCGACTGAGTCTGATATCTGGTATCAAACAGGCGCAGTTCCTCCAGATTCTCAAACTCATACACCTGATTCTCAGGCTGGCAATTCACATTCATCTCTATCTCATGCCATCGGAAGGCAGGCACTCCGGAGGCCTTCTCCGCCCTCTTAAGCAGCGCCTTTTCTTCCATCAGATGCTCCTTTGCCCTGCCCCCCAGCATATCTGCAAAAACCTGCTCCCAATAGAAGGATTCTGTTCCCAGCGTCTCATAGTAAGCCTCCAGAACCGGCAAAAACCGGCTGGAAAACTCTCTGGAAGCATATACCGGGCCGTACATCACCCACTGGTTTTTACCCCCTATCTTCACCCGGGTGATTCGTCCCTTCTTATTAAAGCTCAGACACCACTCCTTTGTCTCCCCCTTCTGAAGCACACTGCTGTACCAGGCTCCGCATTCATAACTGTGGTACATATTCTCCCTCATCCAGTTGTCTGAGGACAGAATATACATATTTCGCCCTTCCAGTACCTTCCTTGCTCTGTAAATGGTGGCTAAGGTATTTTTGCCGGAATACTCCGGATTATAAAGAAGCTTCACATTGTACTTATCGATCAGATACTCAAACTTTTCTTTCAAATATCCCACTGCAATGGTAATATCCTCAATTCCCACCTCATGAAGCTGCCTGATCTGCCGCTCGATCATCCGTTCTCCAAATACCTCCAAAAGTCCCTTGGGAGTCTCAAAGGTCAAGGGCACAAATCGTGAACCAAAGCCTGCAGCTATGATCAGCGCTCCATCCACCTTATAAGGATTGAGGCTCTCCCTTCCAGGTGGAAGCAGCTTCCATTTGTCTCCACTCTCATCACGATTTTCTGCAATATACCCCTTCTGAATACACTCCTTAAGAAGGCCATTTGCTGTACCTAAGGACACATCCAGCAAAGCAGCCAGCTCCCTTTGGGTAATATCCGGGTGTTCCAAAATCGCCCTGCATACAAGCCCCTGTCGATCCATATGTTCCCCCTTGTTTTCTGCTTTTTTTAATCTACATGTTCAAAATATAGGGATTAGAAAAATATATGAACATTATAGCATGATGTGAAAAAAATGCAAGGGACTGGTGGTTTTAATATTTGCTTCCTATTTCGATCAGCCTCAAACAACCGCATGGCTATATTCAAAGCCTTCTTAACATTTACCAGGCCCGGATGGATTTTGCCCTGCAGCTTTGAGTCCGGGTGTTTGACACTTCTTTTTAACAACCTATCACAAAAATCCTTTATTTAAGCCAATCACAGCTTATTTTTTTGTCAAATT
>MJGMH2__coassemble_926_pt1 | contig 34943 bp, 28 predicted proteins | sample MJGMH2__metabat2_low_PE_014 | metagenome-assembled genome bin MJGMH2
CCGTAAACAGATTCCGGATAGAGGGACAGCTTCTGATGACTGGCCAGACGCTTTAGGAACTGCCAGTCTGTCTCCTGGTATTGAATCCGAGGGACGGACAGGGGAATGGAATCCAGTTCCGGGGGGCAGATCACCCGGCCGCCTCCCTGGGCTGCCACCTGGCGGATCAGGTCTCCATAGCTCATTTCTACCTGCTGGTAGGAGTGATCTTTTTTCACCAAATCCAGTTGAATGGTTCCGGAGATTAGCTCCAGGGAGAACGTTTGTAAGCCGCCTTCCTCCCAGGAGGAGAGCTTGTGGAATTTGCAGTTTGCAGGCTTACATTTGTTTTAGCACAGGCAATCTCTTGGATATCTTAACGTTCTTCTCTCACTGTAACACAAAAGGAGCTGCGCACTAATTACTTAATGCGACAGCCCCTTCCTCTATCTTATCTACTTATTAGCTAACGCTGCCTGAGCTGCTGCCAGACGAGCAATGGGAACTCTAAATGGAGAGCAGGATACATAGTTCAAACCAACTCTGTGGCAGAACTCAATGGAGGATGGATCCCCTCCATGCTCACCGCAGATCCCCAGCTTAATGTCAGGTCTTGTTTTTCTTCCCTTCTCAACTGCCATCTGAACCAACTGTCCCACACCTGTCTGATCCAGTCTTGCAAATGGATCGGACTCGTAAATCTTAGCCTTGTAGTAGGAATCTAAGAACTTACCGGCATCGTCACGAGAGAATCCAAAGGTCATCTGAGTTAAATCGTTGGTACCAAAGGAGAAGAATTCAGCCTCCTCTGCCACAGCATCAGCAGTTAAAGCAGCTCTTGGAATCTCGATCATCGTACCAATGTGATACTGAATATCAGATCCTTTCTCCTTCTTAACCTGCTCAGCTACCTCAACCACAATATCCTTGACAAACTTAAGCTCCTTCTTCTCGCCGATCAGAGGAATCATGATCTCGGGCACAATGTCATAACCCTTTTCATTCCTAACTTCAATGGCAGCTTCCATAACCGCTCTTGTCTGCATCTTGGCAATCTCTGGATAAGTAACAGCCAGACGGCAGCCTCTGTGTCCCATCATAGGGTTAAACTCATGGAGCTCGTCACACTTAGCCTTTACCTGCTCTGGTGTTAATCCCATATCTGCTGCCAGTGCCTTGATATCCTCTGGATCCGTTGGAACAAACTCATGGAGTGGCGGATCTAAGTAACGTACCGTCATAGGCTTTCCTTCCAGAACTTCGTACATGGCCTTGAAATCGCTCTTCTGGAACGGAATCAGCTCATTTAACGCTTCCTCTCTTGCCTCTACAGAGTCGCAAAGTATCATCTTACGAATCTTTGGAATTCTCTCTGGCTCAAAGAACATGTGCTCAGTACGGCAAAGACCGATTCCTTCTGCTCCCAGCTTGATGGCATTCATGGTATCTGCGGGTGTATCTGCATTGGTTCTTACCTTCAGGGTTCTGAACTGATCCGCCCACTCCATCAGTCTTCCAAAATTGCCGCTTACAGTGGCCTCTACGGTCTGAATATCCCCAAGATAAATCTTACCGGTGGAGCCATCCAGAGAAATGTAATCCCCTTCCTTTACAGTATGCCCCCCAAGCTCAAAACGCTTCTCAGCCTCATTGATCTTGATCTCTCCGCAGCCAGATACACAGGCAGTACCCATACCCCGGGCAACCACTGCTGCATGGCTTGTCATACCGCCTCGCACTGTTAAGATACCCTCAGCTGCATGCATACCTTCAATATCCTCTGGAGAAGTCTCAAGACGTACCAGAACTACTCGCTCACCTGCCTCATGATGAGCCTTCGCCTCATCTGCTGTAAAGTAAACCTTTCCAGCTGCTGCACCAGGAGATGCAGGAAGGGCTGAACCAATGACCTGACCAGCCTTTAATGCAGCTGCATCAAAGGTAGGATGGAGCAGCTGATCTAAGGATTTGGCTTCAATTCTGCAAACAGCTTCCTCTGGAGTAATCTTTCCTTCATCCACCAAATCGCAGGCAATCTGCAAGGCTGCAGGAGCGGTTCTCTTACCATTACGTGTCTGTAAGAAATATAGCGTTCCTTCCTGAATGGTAAACTCCATATCCTGCATGTCGCGGTAATGATCTTCCAGCTTATGTGCAATCTCCATAAACTCTTTATAGCACTCTGGCATATCCTCCTGAAGTCTGGTAATTGGCTGTGGCGTGCGGATACCTGCTACCACATCCTCGCCCTGTGCGTTGATCAGATACTCTCCGTAAATACCATTCTCACCAGTAGATGGGTTACGTGTAAATGCAACCCCTGTACCAGAGGTATTACCCATATTTCCGAATACCATAGCCTGAACATTCACAGCAGTTCCCCAGTCTCCAGGGATGTCATTCATACGTCTGTAAACAATCGCCCGTGGATTATCCCAGGAACGGAATACAGCCTTTACCGCCTCCATCAGCTGAACCTTCGGATCCTGTGGGAACTCCTCACCCATCTTCTCTTTATAAATTCCTTTATATTTGGCGATGACTTCCTTTAAATCCTCAGCAGTCAAATCGGTATCAAACTTAGCGCCCTTCTCCTCCTTAACCTCATCCAGAATACCCTCAAAGAACGTTTTGCTCATCTCCATAACCACGTCAGAGAACATCTGAATAAATCTTCTATAAGAATCGTAAGCGAATCTGGGGTTGCCGGTTTTCTTGGCAAAGCCTTCTACAGCCACATCATTCAAGCCTAAGTTCAGAATCGTGTCCATCATACCAGGCATAGATGCTCTGGCACCAGAACGCACAGAAACCAGCAGGGGATCCTCAGTATCTCCAAACACCTTCCCCTGAATCTTTTCCAATTCCTTCATAGCGTCAAAAATCTGACTCTGAATCTCCTCTGTGATCTTCCTGCCGCTTACATAGTAATCAGTACAAGCCTCAGTTGTAACTGTAAAACCCTGTGGAATGGGAAGCCCTAAGTTGGTCATCTCAGCCAGATTAGCGCCCTTTCCGCCCAGCAGGTTCTTCATATCGGCTTTGCCTTCTTTAAATAAATAAACCCATTTTGCCATCAGTGATATCCTCCTCATGTTCTCTCGTAGACTGGCATTCTACTTTCTGAATATTTGATCTTTCTTTCTAAATGGAACAAATACTTCTTCCATGTCCCTTCACCTCGTCCATTATATCATAAACGTGCCATGAGTAAAGAGCTTTTCTGCCTTAATTTGTCAAATTTATCATAAAAATCGCTGTAAGTACTTTCATTTTATGTCATTTTCACATATGCGTTATGTGTTCGTATATACGTATACTTTTTTCTATCTATAATTCCCAATCTGATTCTATAGAAACCATAGACCAATCATTAAAAGGAAAGGGGATGCCCACGAATTGCTTCGTATCACATCCCCTTTCCTTTGTACTGAACAGAACCATACGTCTGTTCCCTATCACTCCCATTCCACGCCAATACAACGCAAGATCCTGCTTACATCTTAAACCGGTAGCCAACCCCCCATATGGTTTCAATATACTGAGGTTTGGTGGTATTAAACTCAATCTTCTCACGAATCTTCTTAATATGCACAGTAACAGTGGCAATATCCCCGATGGACTCCATATCCCATATTCTGCTAAACAGCTCCTCCTTTGTAAATACGTGGTTAGGATTTTGTGCCAGAAAGGTTAACAGGTCAAACTCTTTCGTTGTAAAGGTCTTTTCTTCCCCATTGATCCACACACGGCGGGCTGTTTTATCAATCTTGAGCCCACGGATCTCTATGATCTCATTGGCCGGCTGTCCACTGCCAATCAGACGCTCATACCGGGCCAGATGAGCCTTCACTCTGGCTACCATCTCACTGGGGCTGAAGGGCTTTGTAATATAGTCATCTGCTCCCAGACCAAGACCACGTATCTTGTCAATATCCTCTTTCTTAGCTGAAACCATGATAATCGGTGTATTCTTAACTTCCCTCACCCGCTTGCAGATCTCAAATCCATCCGTTCCGGGAAGCATCAGATCCAGAATCAAAAGCTCATAGTCCTCCTTCAAAGCCTTCTCGAGACCTTTTGTCCCATCATGCTCCATCTCCACTTCAAAACCAGACAGCTCCAGATAATCCTTCTCAAGCTCTGCTATGCTCTCCTCATCTTCCACGATCAGTATTTTGCTCATCCTGTATAACCTCCTGATATTTTCTTAGCACAAAATGAATCTCTGTTCCAATCCCTTCCTTACTGGTAGCCCAAATGCGTCCCCCATGATCTTCCACGATCTTCCTGACAATGGAAAGACCGATACCACTTCCCCCCTGGGACGAATTTCTGGAAGAATCGGTGCGGTAAAACCGATCGAAAATATTAGGCAGATCCTTAGCCGAAATTCCCTTCCCATTATCTTCGATTTCTACCTGAATAAAATCTCCCACATCTTTTATCCGAATATTGATAATGCCCTTTTTCTTATCCAGATACTTAACTGAATTGCTGATAATATTGTTCATCACCCGCTTCATCTGCTCCGCATCAGCGATCACCAGAACATCCTCATCCACATAGTTAAAATACCCCAGCTCTATTCCCCTGGCCTCCATATCCAGGCCAACCTCCTCCACACAGTCCTTAAAGTACCGGGCTACATTGATCTTAGAAAAGGTGTAGGGAATCTTGTTCGTATCAATCTTAGAATAAAATGTCAGTTCATCAATCAGACGATCCATATCATTGGCCTTATTGTAAATGGTGCGAATGTATTTGTCCAGCTTTTCCGGAGAGGAGGCCACCCCATCCATAATTCCCTCCACATAGCCCTTGATGGCTGTGATGGGGGTCTTTAAATCATGGGAAATGTTGCTGATAAGCTCCTTACTTTCCTTGTCATCCTGCACTTTCTCCGCTGCATTTTCCTTCAGGCGAATACGCATCTCCTCAAAATCCTGGCACAGCTGGCCAATTTCGTCATCTGCATCCACGTCCAAAACATGCTCCAGATTTCCATCTCTTATCTTTTTTGTGGCTATCTGTAATTTATTCAGCGGCCTCAGAATCGAACGGTACACCCATAGAGTCAGCCCAATTCCTGCAATGGTTAGAATGGAGGCTCCTGTAATCATCAGTTCTCTAAGAAGTGACTTTACTTCCGGAACCAGACTATCTACATTGGAGATAATAAATGCGCTTCCCAGACTCCCGTCAGGATAATCAAAATCGATCTGTTTAATCAAATGCTGGCTTTCTCCATCCAAATAAATGCCACCCTCCAATTCTCCCTCCATACGTTCAAACTGGGGCAGCTGGGAGCACAAAAGTGCACTGGCCTCCCTGTCCTCATCTCCACAATACACGATGTTGTCATCCTTTCGCAGGATCAGATATGCATAATGGCTCTTCAGCTCATCATTAATTGCATCTAAATACCTCATATCATTGTATTTGTCCGGATTGGACTCAAGGGTCTTTCGTATCTCCTCCTGAGAACGCTTGGTGATCCGGTTGAAGATCCGCATGGAGTTTCCAGAGAACAGATCCACCGGCTCTGTCAGCCCATACTCCTTTGAAAAGGATTTCTCCTGATAGTGGCTTAATGCCACAACGGTCAGATAAAATAACATCATCGGGAAGATGGTTATGGTCAAAAATGCGATTGCCAGACGGGTCTTTAATTTCATAGGTCCCATCCTCCTTTATTCATTCCGGGAACATAGACTGCCTTTTGTGAAAGACAGACTGCCACCCTTTCATATGAGTATAGCACAGTTACCTTTGTTCGTTTCTAAAACTATTATAAACTTTATGAAATGCTTTAAAAAGAATGATTCTCACCAGATATCAGACTTATAAAAAGAGCTGCCAGGCCCATCACAGGCTATTATGCAGCTCTCTGTTAATCCTATCTATCCTATTGTGAACCTGTCAAATCATGGAATTAAAACATGAATTTTTCTTCAAAGTACTCCTTAAGCTCTGCAATGGGAACTCTCACCTGCTCCATAGTATCCCGATCCCGGACTGTTACAGCCTGATCCTCCTCAGAGTCAAAATCGTAGGTGATACAGAAAGGGGTTCCAATCTCATCCTGTCGTCTGTATCTCTTTCCAATATTCCCCCTGTCGTCAAACTCACAGTTGTAGTATTTGGAAAGCTCAGTGTATATCTTCTCCGCCCCCTCATTTAATTTTTTAGACAGAGGAAAAACTCCTACTTTAACCGGTGCAATGGCAGGATGGAAATGAAGAACGGTCCTCACGTCCCCTTCACCGATCTCCTCCTCATCATACGCTGCGCACAAAAAGGCCAGTGTGACCCGATCTGCTCCCAGTGAGGGTTCGATTACATAAGGAACGTACTTCTCTTTGCTCTCATCGTCAAAATAAGCCATATCCTGACCAGATACATTCTGATGCTGAGTCAAATCGTAATCGGTTCTGTCTGCAATCCCCCAAAGCTCACCCCACCCAAAGGGGAACAAAAATTCAATATCTGTGGTTGCTTTGCTGTAGAAGGAAAGCTCCTCTTTGTCATGGTCTCTAACCCGCATTTCCTCATCCTTCATTCCCAGGGTTTTCAACCAGTCAATACAAAATTGCTTCCAATATGCAAACCACTCCAGATCGGTGTCAGGCTTACAGAAAAATTCCAGCTCCATCTGCTCAAACTCTCTGGTGCGGAAGGTAAAGTTTCCCGGAGTAATCTCGTTGCGGAAGGATTTTCCAACCTGAGCGATACCAAAGGGAACCTTCTTTCTGGAGGTTCTCTGTACATTTTTAAAGTTGACAAAAATACCCTGGGCTGTCTCAGGCCGAAGGTATACTACATTCTTGGCATCCTCCGTTACCCCCTGGAAGGTCTTAAACATCAGGTTAAACTGACGGATCTCTGTAAAATCATGGGAGCCGCAGCTTGGACAGTCAATTCCCTTCTCATCAATATATTCCTTCATCTTCTCCTGGGACCATGCGTCTACCGAGCCTTCTATCTCAACCTTGTGGCTGTGGTTGTAATCCTCAATCAGCTTATCTGCACGAAAACGCTCTTTACATTTCTTACAGTCCATAAGAGGATCGGAAAATCCCCCCAAATGCCCGCTGGCTACCCAGGTCTGTGGATTCATAAGGATAGCACAGTCCACACCTACATTGTAGGGACTTTCCATCACAAACTTCTGCCACCATGCCTTCTTTACATTATTTTTAAGCTCTACCCCCAGATTGCCGTAATCCCACGTGTTGGCCAGACCACCATAGATTTCAGAGCCCGGATAAACAAAGCCTCTGTTTTTGGCAAGCGCCACAATTTTTTCCATTGTCTTTTCCATAACCTGTATCCTCTCTTTTATCTTCTTTCAATCATAATCCATTATTTTAATACAATGTAGCTGATCCCCTCCGGGGCAGTCTGGACTGTTTTGCTGTCTTTTAAGGTGCAGCCATGGCTTACATAAAGAATCTCGCCTTCTGTCTTTATCATGCCCTGCCCTTCTGATTTTATCACCAGCTTCTCCCCATCTGCCTTAACTGTCTGGGCATCTGCTCCCTTCCCCTCCTCATCCTGAAAGGAAACTCCTTCAAGGCTCTGTCCCATGGATTCCATTGAGCCTGCCTCCAGCACCGTAAAGGGGACATTGCCATCACCGATCGCACTGGCAAATTCTATCAGGCGGGAGGGGGTGTCATAGTCAGTGATCAGGGATGCGGTGCCGTTTCCTACCGTGACAGAGGCCATAGCTGCCGGAAGCTTATCTGAACCATCTGTGTTGATCCCAAGAGCAGGCTTTCCAAGGGAGCGGTTAAACTCTGAAATCCGATTCTCCGCCCATGCCTTTAGCTCCTCCTCCGTTCCGTCAGAATCTTCATAAGGCTCTACTGAAATCCAGCTCACATTCCCTTCCTTATCTATCATCACACTGTTTTCTTCCGGGAGAGCTTTCCCCACTTTCCCCATAGGGGAACAAGCAGCAGCCGAGACCACTAAGGCTGTCAGGATCATGGTAAGTGTTATTCGCTTTTTCATGGTAATTCCTTTCCTCACAAATGATTCCAGGGCAAATGACAAAGAACTCTGCCCCATACCCGGATATTATACCTACAACATTTCATATTTTCAAGCTTTATCCTGATTTTAATTCAAACAATTCCCAAACATAAGAGAGAAGCCTTTGGTAAGCTCCACGGAGGATAGACAAATACGGTGCCTGGTTCCAAGCCATGACACCGTATTTTCTTCCATCCATCCAGATTCCCTATCCTTGTCTGCTACAGATCATCCAAAAGAGCCGTTGATTTTGCATAGGCAGTTGATTTTGCTTCAAAGAAATCTGTTTTTACCATATTGGCGTTGGAATATTGAAGCACCCACTCCATAGACTCCGGCTCATTTTCATAGCCTGGATAAAGAACCCCATATCCGAGGCTGCTCCAGCGCAGATTGCCAAGATACTGAACGTAATCTGTCACCATATCCTTTGTCAGTCCCGGTATATCCTCCCCTATCACATAATGCCCCCAGGCAATTTCCTGATTTACACCTTCCATCATAAGGGCGCGAAGCTCTTCGATCATCCCCTGGTCAAACAGCTCCGGATGCTCCTTTTGCAGTTCAAGTATAATATTTCTGAACAGCCACAGATGGGTGTTCTCATCCCGGTTGATGTAACGGATCTCCTGTGCGGATCCTGGCATCTTTCCATTGCGGGCCAAGTTATAAAAGAACATAAAGCCGGAATAGAAATAAACTCCTTCCAGAATGTAATTTGCCATCATTACCTTCAAAAGGGTTCTTGCATCCCTCTTTTCCTGAAACAGGTTATAGCAGTTTCCAATGAAGGTGTTGCGCTTTAGCAGGTGCTCATCCGTTTTCCACTGATAGAGGATATCCATTCGCACATCTGGTGAACAGATGGTATCCAGCATATAAGAATATGACTGGGAGTGAACACACTCCTGAAATGTCTGTATATTCAGGCAGAGATTGACTTCATTCGCTGTGATGTACTCACCTACACATGGAAGATTTGCCGTCTGGATGGAATCTAAAAACACCAGAAAGGACAGTATTTTATCGTATGCCTTGCGCTCCGGCTTACTCAGCTTTGGGTAATCCTTCACATCCTGGGACAGATTGATTTCCTCCGGAATCCAAAAATTATTCATGGCCTGACGATACCAGTCTGATACCCAGGGATATTTCATATTATTAAAATCATTCAGATTTGTTGTGTTGCCTCCGATGAGTCTTCTCTTAATCACCTCTGTATCACCCTCTGGGTTAAACAGAGGTTTTTGAGGCAGCACTGCTTCAATATTAAACTCGCTCATGCGATTTCTCCTCCCATTTACTCTATCTCACTGCCGGGATCCAGTTTGATCTTACGCTAACATCCGCCTTAAGAAGAACAGCTCTCACATTCTTCTACCTCCAATGCTTTAGAACGGACATAGTAAACGGTCTTTACCCCGCACTTCCACGCCAGAATATACAGGTTAAGCACCTGTCTTAAGGTGAAATCATTGGTTATATAGAAGTTCATGGACTGAGCCTGATCAATGTGCCTCTGTCTGACTCCACAGGCCTTTACAGACCAGCTCTGGTCAATCAGGTGTGCGTTCTTATAGTACCAGTAAGTCTCTGGCGACAGCTCCGGGGCAACACGGGGAAGCATAGAGCCCTTCTTCTCCTCCAGAAAATATTTATTCATCACCGGATCAATGCCTGCTGTAGTTCCGGCTAAAATAGAAGTAGATCCCGTAGGCGCCACTGCCAGCAGATACCCATTGCGCATTCCCTGACGGCTTACCCTATCTTTCAGCTGCCTCCACTGCTCTGAATCATAAGCCCGCTTGTCAAAATAGGCTCCTGTCTGCCAGTCTGAACCTTCAAACTTCCCATAGCTGCCCTTTTCCCTGGCAAGATCTGTACTGGCCTCTATGGCAGCATAGTTGATCTGTTCAAAGATCCTGTCTGCAAATTCCAAATGCTCCTCTGTCTCCCAGCGCACCTTATGCTTGGCCAGCATGTGATGGTAACCACTTACCCCAAGTCCTATGGCTCTGTATCTCCTGTTGGTGATCTTGGCATAAGGGGAAGGATAGTAATTTAAATCAATCACATTATCCAGGGCTCTCACTGCTGTTTTTACTACCTGGGTCAGATACTCCCTGTTCTCAACCGGAATATTGCCCAGTGACAGAGATGCCAGGTTGCAGACCACAAACTCACCTGGTCTGGTGGTATTGACTACAACCATATCTCCATTTTCTGTTTTGATCTCTGTTTGTACCGAGGAGATAGGCGCCATATTCTGCGCAATCTCCGTACAAAGATTGGAACAGTAAATCATCCCTTCATGGCCGTTGGGGTTCTCTCGGTTTACAATGTCTCTGTTAAACGTAAAAGGGGTTCCTGTCTCAACTGCTGATTTTAAAATCAGGCGAACCATTTCCTTTAATGATACCCTTCTCTTTTGTATCCGCGCATCCCTCACACAATCAAAGTAGCGCTTTTCCCATTCTTCTCCATAATAATCTTCCAGAGCATAGCCTTTTGTAACCAGAATATCGTGGGGACACATAAGATACCAGTCCTGGTCCAGGCTTTCCTCTGCCATTTTCCAGAACAAATCCGGATAGCAGATAGCAGGGAACACATCGTGAGCCTTCATGCGCTCATCCCCATTGTTGGTTCTCAGCTGAAGAAATTCCGGAAGGTCTCTGTGCCATGCATCCAGATAAACTGCCACAGCGCCCTGACGCACCCCCAGCTGATCCACTGCCACTGCTGTATCGTTTACAATTCGGATCCAGCGGATCACTCCACCAGCAGCCCCCTCAAAGCCGCGGATAGCGCTGCCGGTAGCTCTCACCTTTCCAAAGTACAGCCCCATCCCTCCACCATATTTGGAAATCTGAGCAAAATTATCCACAGAGCGGAAAATTCCCTTCAGGCTGTCTGGAACCGTGTCAATAAAGCAGGAGGACAGCTGGTGATAGGGCTTTCTTGCATTTGCCAATGTGGGCGTTGCCATGGTCACTTCCAGCTTGGAAAGCATGTCATAAAATTTCTTTACCCACTCCATGCGATCCTGCTTTTCCTCCATCGCCAGATGAAGGGCAATTCCCAGATACATCTCCTGAGGTGATTCCAGAGGCTCATGCTGATGGGTAGCAATCACATAACGCTTTAACAAGAGATCCAGGCCGGAAAAATTAAACAGTTCATCTCGTTCATCCACTAAAAATCCTTCTGCTTCCTCAATCTCCGCCTTGCTGTAATGCTGTAAAATATACTCTCCATAAAGCTTCTGTTCTACCAGCCAGCTGATCTTTTCATACAGTCCATGGATTCCCCGCCTGTCAAGCTCTGTCTGCAAATTTCTGTGGAAGCGGAATGCCAGAAGTCTTGCTGCAATGTTCTCCCACTTGGGCGCCTCCTGGCTGGTCAGTTCCGTAGCCGCCTTCGTGAGAGCCACTAATTTTTCATCTGTCCCCATACCCTGCTTCATAAATCCGGCAAACTTCACCTGCAAAGCAGACAATGAGTATTCTTCCTGAGGAAAATCCTTCTGAATCTTTCCAAGAACAGAGCGAAAGCCCTGAGCTCCAACCCCTTCTGCCAATGCGGTTCTCACTGACCGAAGCTCTGCCCGCTTCTGACGATAGAGAATATACGCCTTAGCCTCCTTATAGTAGCCCTTTTCCATCAGCGCTGTCTCTACCTGATCCTGAATTGTCTCAACGGTTCTGCGTTCCGCTCCGTCCAGCTGCTCTTCCACCACCTTCAAAAGGGAAAACAGAACATCCTCACTCACCTCTGTCCCACAGGACAAAAAGCTTTTTTTCATTGCATTCACAATCTTTTCCGAATGGTATGCCTCTGTATTGCCAGAACGCTTAATAATCGTATTTATTGTCATCATTCTTCTCCATCCTACTGCGCTGCCTGCTGCGCTCCTTCATTTCTACCTCTTTTCCTTCTATCCATGTAGCAAGGTCTATACAGCAAAAATCCGCAGAACACCATGGCCTCTTGTGCCGGCCATTTGCAATCTGCAGGTTCCATCAGTGGTTCCTTAACCGCTATCATTATGCCTAATTTTATTCTGAATGTCAAGAGCTCAAGAGCTTGCCAGACAGAAAAACGCACTAGATCTTGGGGTTTTTATTGGACAAACATCTATATATTCCTTTTATGTAGGGCGGTTCCAAAAAAACAAACCTCCCTCAGCGAACGATCATCTCAAGGAGCTCCAGGGATTTAAACTCATGACGGATATACCTTCTTCTGCTTGCCTCCACCGCTCCTTCAAACTCACGGAGCACCTCCTCTTTCAGCACAAACTGATACAAAGACTCTACCGGGGAATACACCACATACTCCCATCCATATTGGCAGGAATCAGATACTGCCACCGGAGGCAGCTCCGTATATTCCCCGTTGATGACCATGGTCTTCAGCTCAAAAATTCTCCGTACCAGCTTGTTGGGTATGGCGCTGTTTAACAGACCGCGAAGAGACTGGTACACCAGCTTTAGCAGCTCTGTCTCATCCATATTCTCCTGGGCAAAGTAATCTGCCACCTCCAAAAAGTAGGAACCATAGCAGGTCAGCTCCATCTCCCCTGACAGCTGGTCAAAATAATTAATAATCTGAGCTGACTGAAGATTGTAAGCTGACCTTCCTTCATAAAGAGTAAAGTTTCCAAAGGAAAAAGGGCGGCTTGCAGCCATGAGAGCATTTCCCGGCTTTCTGGCTCCATGGGAGAAGGCAGTGATTCTCCCCCTTTCCTTTGTCAGAAGAACCAGACGCCGATCAAACTCTCCAGAGGGAGCAGAAATGAGAACCATCCCCTTCAATGTCACTGTGTCTCTCATTTATAATTGCCTCCCCCTTTCTTCTACTTCCAAGAAACTCTTTGAGATTTCCGTTCTATTTCAATCTTTTTTGTTGTAAATACAACTAAATATCCCTTCCGTTGTATCCGTAATGTTTCATATATAACTCATTATCCCGCCATTCTTTCCTCACCTTTACCCACAGCTGTAAATTGACTCTGGCATCCATCATCTGTTCAATGGACTTCCTGGCTTCTGTGCCGATCCTTTTAAGCATCCCTCCGCCTTTACCGATAATGATTCCCTTGTGGGACTCCCTCTCACACACAATGCTAGCCTCGATATCGATCATTCCCTTTGTCCTGTGCTTCATCTTCTCTACCGTTACTGCAATGCCGTGAGGAATCTCATCATTTAACAGTCTAAGAGCCTTCTCACGTATTAATTCTGCTGCAATCTGGCGCATGGGCTGATCCGTCACTGTGTCTTCATCATAAAACTGAGGTCCATAGGTAAGATACTGAAAAATCAGTTTCGTCAGCAAATCCGTGTTTTTATCCTTAAGTGCGGATAAGGGTACAATCTCTGCAAAATTACATATATCCTTATATGCATCAATAAAAATGAGAATTTCATCCTGATTCTTCACTGTATCGATCTTGTTAATCACCAGGATCACCGGTGTTTTTACCTTGCTTAGCTGCTCCGCAATGTGCCGCTCGCCTGCTCCAATAAAGGTAGTTGGCTCTACCAGCCACAGAATCAGGTCAACCTCCTTTAAGGTATGCTCTGCCACGCTCACCATATATTCGCCCAGTTTGTTCTTAGCCTTGTGAATTCCCGGTGTGTCCAGGAATACAATCTGGCCTCTGTCATCCGTATATACTGTCTGAATCCGGTTCCTGGTGGTCTGCGGTTTATCAGATGTAATTGCTATTTTCTGACCAATTAAATGATTCATCAGGGTGGATTTTCCCACATTAGGCCGTCCGATTAAGGTTACAAAGCCTGATTTCTTCTGTGTATTCCCTTCCATTTAGCTCTCCTTTTTTCATTCCCCTCCAAGGAAACAGCTGACAAAGCTTCCCCATTAATGGTAGAGGGATTTTACCTCTTTAAACATCTGGCTGTCTGCCTTAATCTGCTCATCATTTCCAATCACGCAGAGTGCATCTGTATCCAATACAGCCTGAACAATCTCTGCCAGCGCCCGGATATCCTCCTGGGTTACATCCAGTATCTCCTCTCTCTCCTTCTGAACCATCTCATCTGTCATTCCCGACAGATAGGCAGATAGATTTCTCATTCCCTTCAAGGAGGGGGTAAGAGGTGTATCCAGATTGCTGATGGTTCCGATGACATACTTTGTCATATCTCGATTGTCCACAGTAAACTTCCTGAGGTATTCCGGGATTCCCTGATAGATCGCATTGGTTGCTGCCAAGTTGGGATCCCGGTAGGATACCAGGTAGCCGGAACCACTCTGCCCAAAGCTGCTCATACATCCATAGGCTCCCCCTTTTACCCGAAGGTTCGTCCACAGATACTCATAATTCAGAATCACCACCAAAACCTTTAAGGCTCCTGTATACCTCAGGGTGTTTCCATCCCTGTCCTCCTTCCCTGCAAAGGTACCGCATCTGGCCACATAATTCACCTGAGAGGCAGTCTTAAAGCCTTCCTGCCGATTGTTCTTCTCAAAAACATAGGCGTACTGTATTCCATCTCCCTTAAACAAACTGTTTTTAAAGGACTTCAGCTCCACCGGCAGGGATCGGTAGCCCTCCTCATCCGCCGTATATGCTATCAGAAGATTGTCCTCTGTAAAAAGCTTCTCCGCTGTGCGCTTCAGCTTCTCAATCAATTCCTTCCTATACTCAGGATCTCTGGCATACCTAAGACTAACCTCCTCCAAAAATTGATAATATCCAATCCCTCCCAGACAATCGTGAAAAGCGGATACAGGGGAGTAATAGGAGGAAGCCCTTCCCACCGCTGCCCCATGGGAGGAATTTTCCAGCTTCATTCTGGATCTGGATCGGTTCTCATCCAGAATTTCTCCCAAACGTTTTTCATTCTCCAGCTTAGAACGGGTCAGAATCTCTCCAATGATGGAAAAGGCAAACCCCAGGTTTCCATAGAGAACCTTTGCATTGGCTTCAAATCCACCTGTAAACTCCTCCGGATGCTCCACATTTGGATATGCTTTAACCCCAAAGTTCACTCCTCCGCTGTTTAAGTGGATCTCACTGGTCAGGTCACTGTAGCTGTAATGCTCTGTATCTACATATCCCAGCACTGCTTTTAACAGCCCCACATAGGGCAAATCTTCCGAAGGAACCCGGTCTGTATGAAAGATTACACTCAGGTATCCAATACCAGAAGTAAACAGATTACTGTGAACCACTCTGACGCCATCTTCCATTTTAAGCTCATAGGAAAACCTGGCGGCTTCTCTGCTGATATCCTCTCTCTGAAGCATAGGAATCTTCTCAAGGTCCTCCGGCAGAGAAGCGGTTTCCTGATACTCCTTTAACCCCTTTGTCTGAGCCACCAAAGCCTCCTGTTCCTTAAGACTTAATGAATCCTTGTAAGCCTTAAGTCTCTCTGCCAGCTTTCTGTCCTCCTCAGCGGTCTGGTTCATTCTGGGGCTGACTGTAATCACTGCCTCATGGGGATTATCCAGCAAATAGGTCTGAATGAGCTTCTCAAAATAGCCTTCCTCTACTGCCTTTTTCAGGAACTCAAAGGTGGGCAGATACCGGAGATGAAGAGTGGGATCTCCCCCATAAAGCCAGCTGTCCATACACCACAGCCCATACATCAATCCCTTTGGTGCAGAGCCATAATCCCCTTCTCTGTACTGGAACTCATAGTAGTTTAACCCTGCCAAAAGACTCTTTCGATCGATCCCCTGATCTGCCAGCTTTCTTAAGGTTCCCTTTACAACTGCCAGAAACTCCCCTCTTTGTTCTCTGTTAGCATTCTTTGCGACTACCGAGAAATAGGGCTGCAAAATACCGCTCTCACTGCCTCCCAGAATATCCTGACCAATGTTTGCATCAATCAGAGCCTGCTTTAAAGGAGCCCCCGGAGCATGGATCAACGTATACTCCAAAATCCTGAAAGCCACATACAGAATGGGATCCAAAACCGTTCCCACAACTGTATTCACCGACAGATAGGTTCTGTCAGAAAGTCCTTCCTCTTCTGTGACAGAGTAGGTAATCTCTCGATTCACCGGCTCTTGAAAAGCCTCCTGAAGCTTGATGAAAGACTCTGCCTTCTGATCCTTCCGATCATACTTACTTAAATATGCCTCATCCATCCAGGAAAGCTTTTCTTCCATGTCCATATTTCCATACAAATAAATATAACTGTTGGAAGGATGGTAATATTTTTTATGAAAGTCAATAAACTGATCATAGGTCAGATTGGGAATCTCTGCCGGATCCCCTCCTGACTCATTGGAATAACAGCTATCAGGAAACAGCACCGCTGTGGTATAGCGATTGAGAACACTCTCCGGGGAGGAGAAGGCACCTTTCATCTCATTGTACACCACCCCATTGATGGTCAGCTCATCCTCCAAAGATTCCAATTCATAATGCCAGCCTTCCTGGAGAAATATCTTAGGCTCCCTGTAAATAGCAGGGTGCAGCACCCCATCCAGATACACATCCATTAAATTCTGAAAATCCTTATCATTGCAACTGGCCACCGGATATACTGTTTTATCAGGATAGGTCATAGCATTTAAAAAGGTATTTAAAGAGCCCTTTACCAGCTCTACAAAGGGATCCTTGGCCGGGAATTTCTCAGAGCCGCAGAGCACGCTGTGCTCCAGAATATGCGGCAATCCTGTACTGTCCTCCGGGGGAGTGCGAAACCCGATGGAAAACACCTTATTATCATCCTCATTGGACAAAAGAAATACCTTTGCTCCACTTTTTACGTGTTCCAGCACGACCGCCCGGGAATCCATTTCCTTTACAAAGACCTCCCCTGTCACACGGTAAGCAGCTAACTTCCTAACCCCTTCCAGATTACCCTTATCTGTCATCCATTCTACCTCTCAATCCCAACTATTTATAAGCGCCAATACGCTCACACTCTCTTATTCTTCCTCAATCTCTACCGAAACATTCATCTTCCGGCTCCTGCTCATCCATCACATATTCCCCGCCAGACGATCCTTTAAAATAGAAGCACATTCCCTCACACAAAAGTGTACGGACAGAATGGGATCTGAGGGGGCAGATAGGGAGGAAACATCTTCAATCCCCCATTTTTCTGCAATCATTTTCGATCTGTAAACATGGTAATTGCTGGTCAGCACGCCCACCTCCAAGGGCTTGTCTGGTGCAACTGCGTAGGAACTGGAGGCAATTTTTCCTGTAAAAGGTATCTGTTCTTTCTTTTCCTGCTTCCTGTGGTTCTCTATCACAACCCGGCTGTACGCAATATTCTCCACTGTGCTTTCAGAGCGCTCCTCCAGCAAAAGCTTCTCTGGTCTTATCCCATGATTCACCAAATACTCATACATTACCGCAGCCTCGCTCTCCTGCTCCTCTGATCCCTTCCCTCCGGAAAGAACCAAAAAGGTATCCGGATTCTCCCCGGCATACTCTGCCGCTTTGTCCAGACGCTTCTTAAGAGAACTGCCTGCTGTATTTTCTTTCACTTTGGCTCCTAAGACAATCACATAGTCCAGTCCCGGCCGCTCTGCTGAGGAAGCCCCAAAAAACACCAGCAAACAGAGAGCTGCAAACACAACCGCTCCCGCTGTGCAGGTAGTTGCCACAGCCACGGGAACCCACCTGGGAATCCACGCCATATTCCTGGCATAATACCATTTTCCATAGACTAACAACAGGCAGAGAGCGGAGAAAAAAAGCCAAATGAAAGCGAAGGAAATTCCAGGGCCTCCATAGACTTCAATCACTACAAAGTATCCTGCGCACAACGCCGCTAATCCGATGAGCAGCTTATCAAACATTCCTAATCACCTCCTGTCTGGCCAGGCCCGTCAGACAATCTCTATGCATCCTGTGATTGACATCCGGCACATGGAGATTCCGCCTCGAAAGCCGCTTCTTTCTCCTTCCTGCGCAAGATATCCCAGGGCTTTACCTCCACCCCAAGGTCAATCCACAACATCTGCTTTGGATGGGGGGCGCTCTCCTGAGAATTCCCCTCCAAATCCTGAATCCCCCTCACAACGGCTTCCAGATTTCTTCCGTCAGGCTTCATCACCTCAATGATGTCTCCCACGGAAAATTTATTCTTCTGTTGGATTTTACACCGTCCCCTGTCGTCTGTCTCCTCGGCAGTTCCCAGATATGTGTAATTTTTAATGTATGTATTATTATCGTAAATCTGAGCATCCTCAGTCGGTGAGCCGAAGTAAAAGCCTGTGGTGAACTCCCGGTAGGTACATTTTCCAATCTCTTCTTTATACCATTCCATATTTTTTTCGTAAAGCTCAGGATCCTTCGCATAATCATCCAAAGCCTTTCGGTAGGTTCTGGCTACCGTAGCCACATAGAGCGCTGTTTTCATTCTCCCTTCTATCTTAAAGCTGTCGATCCCTGCGCGGATCATGGCAGGAACGTGCTCGATCATACATAAATCCTTGGAATTGAAAATATAGGTTCCTCGCTCATTTTCATATACCGGCATGTATTCTCCCGGACGTGTCTCCTCCACAATCGAATACTTCCAGCGGCAGGGATGGGTGCAGGCTCCTCTGTTTGCATCTCTGCCTGCAAAAAAATTGCTGAGCAGGCATCTTCCTGAATAGGACATGCACATAGCCCCATGGATAAAGCTTTCAATCTCCATCTCCTCAGGAATATGAGAGCGTATCTCCTCAATCTCCCCAAGAGACAGCTCTCTGGCAGTTACCACCCGCTTAGCTCCCAGCTGGTGCCAGAAGAGATAGGTTCCATAATTAGTATTGTTGGCCTGAGTGCTGATGTGGAGCTCCATCTCCGGAAGCACCCGCCTGGCAATGGCAAATACACCCGGATCCGATATAATCAGTGCGTCCGGGCTTATCTGTTTCATCTCTTCAAAATAAGCCTCCACCCCAGGAAGGTCAAAGTTATGAGCCAGAATATTGGCTGTCACATAAACCTTAACCCCTCGCTCATGAGCAAAGGCAATTCCCTCTTTCATCTCTTCACTGGAAAAATTGTGGGCTTTGGCTCTAAGGCCGAACGCCTCTCCTCCAATATATACCGCATCTGCCCCATATATCACCGCTGTCTTAAGAAGCTCCAGGCTTCCTGCCGGTATCAATAATTCTGTCTTTCTCATTCCAATCCTCTCTAGCTGTCATTCCTTTATCTTCGTACTAACCGCAACCCCATCTCCAATGGGAATAAGAGCCGTTTCCAACTGTGCCATATGTTTTAAAGTATAAAGATATTGACGCATACGGCTGTGAATGGTGCGATTTCTCCGCTCCACTGCAAAACGTGACTCTACAATATCTCCATCCTGAAGTACATTATCAGAGATCAGAACTCCTCCCACTGGCATTAGCCCCAGAACCAGAGGAAGCCAGTGCAGATACTGTCCCTTGGCAGCATCCATAAACACCAGCCCAAAACGCTCTCCCTCTAAATTCTTTAAAACTTCATCTGCATCCCCTTCTAAAAGAGTCACCCGCTCTTTCTCCCCAGCCCTTTGAATATTCTCTCTGGCTACAGGAATCCGTTTTTCATATTTTTCTATGGTTGTAATATGGCAGGATTCAGGCATCACCTGGCACATCACCAGAGCAGAATACCCTACAGCTGTCCCAATCTCCAAAATATGTTCCGGCCTCAGAGCGGAAACCATCACCCGCAAAAAAGAAGCTGTCTCTCGTCGAATGATAGGAACATCCCTGTCAGTTGCCCCTTTTTCTATCTCATCCAGAAGCCATCCCTGACCGGATTCCAGGGAGTGAAGGTAATCTGTCATTCGTTCACTTGTGATCATTGCCCCTCACCCTCTGCTGCCTCTTCAATCCAGCCGCCTTCCACCTCCTGCTCCTCATCCCCATAAGCCCCCTCATTCTCATCTGCCGTGGAATCCTCCCGTGCATCCTGAGACAGAGAGGATTCCGGGACCCCACGGCCTTTTTGCTTCACCCCGGCATTGCCGGAGTGAGCCTCGCCTCCTTCTTCAGGCCTCTCATTCAGAGCCTGAAGAATTTCTTTGGAGGTCATGGAGGTGTTTAAAACATAAGTGCCCGGATACACCTTCTCATAGTCATAGAATTTACCTTGAAAAATAAAAGCAGCCTCATTCTTTATCAGGCCTTCTTTCGCCAAAAGCCCCACTGCCTGAGTGATAGATTCCTCCCGTTCAATCTCGATGGTCACATCTCTTCCGGGAGCCCGTTCCACCGCTTCTGCATAAAATATCTCGTGCCCAAAGGCATACCCCTTAGCCACCGCTTCATACAGCAGCAGGACAATCAACGCATATACAATCAGCTTCACTGAAATACTGATAATGGTTGTAGTGATTCTATTAATTTCTTTCGTTCGATTACTCATAATCTAATCCTCTTGTCCTACCCTCTTCTGACAGGCGCTAAGGGTGTCTTAAAGCCCCTACACCTCCATAATAATCGGCAAAATAACCGGGTTTCGCTTCATCCGCTTCCACAAAAAGTCACTTAAGCTATCTTTAATAATGTTCTTAATTTTTCCCCAGTCACCCACATGGCGATCCAGGCAGTCCTGAACTGCCTCTGACACCACCCCATGGGCCTCATCCAGCAAATCCTCAGATTCCCGCACATACACAAAGCCTCTGGATACAATATCCGGGCCCGCAAGAAGCTGATTGCTGTGCTTCTCCAACGTAAGAACTACTACAATAATACCATTCTGAGCCAGGTTTTGTCTATCCCGCAGAACAATATTCCCCACGTCTCCTACGCCCAATCCATCCACCAGAATTCCTCCGCAGGCTACGTGGTCAATCACCTCACAGCTTTCTCCATCCAGAGCCACCACATCTCCAGAGCTTACAAGCACCGCATTATCCTTTGGTACTCCCATAAACTCAGCCAGTTCCTTCTGAGCCATACGGTGACGGAACTCCCCGTGGATCGGTATGGCAAATTTGGGATGAATCAGAGAGTACACCAGCTTTAAATCCTCCTGACAGGCATGGCCTGACACATGTGTATCCTGGCAGATCACCCGGGCTCCCTTCATGGAAAGCTCATTGATTACATTGGAAACTGCCTTCTCATTTCCCGGAATAGGAGTGGAGCTTAAAATAACCACATCTCCCGGCATAATGGAAACCTTTTTATGAGTACTGGAAGCCATACGTGATAAGGCAGCCATTGACTCGCCCTGGCTTCCAGTCGTAATTAATACCGTTTTTTCAGGGGGATAATTTTTCAGCTGCTCTATATCGATCAAAGTCCCCTCAGGAACTTTGATGTACCCATGCTGGCTGGCAATCTCCATTACCGTTACCATACTCCGGCCTTCCACTACCACCTTCCGGCCATTCTTATAAGCAGTATTTACAATCTGCTGTACACGATCCACATTAGATGCAAAGGTAGCCACTATAATGCGCTGATTTACATGCTCTGAGAAAATCGTATCAAAGGTTTTTCCTACCGTCCGCTCCGACATGGTAAAGCCGGGACGAGTGGCATTGGTGCTGTCTGCCAGAAGAGCCAGAACTCCTTTTTTGCCCAGCTCTGCAAATCGCTGCAAATCAATGGTATCCCCAAAAACAGGAGTATAATCAATTTTAAAGTCGCCTGTATGAACCACGATCCCCACCGGAGAAAAAATGGCAAGGGCAGAGGCATCCTGAATACTGTGATTGGTTCTGATAAACTCCACCCGCAAGCTTCCCAGATTGACAGACTGACCGTGCTTCACTACCTTGCGCTTGGTATTCTTCATCAAGTTGTGTTCCTTCAGCTTATGTTCAATCAAAGCAATGGTAAGCTTGGTTCCATATACAGGTACGTTCAGCTGCTGAAGAATATAGGGAAGGGCTCCAATATGATCTTCATGTCCGTGGGTGATCACAAACCCCTTCACCTTATCAAAATTCTGCTTTAAATAGCTCACGTCCGGAATCACCAGGTCAATGCCCAGCATATCATCTCCCGGAAAAGCCAGGCCACAGTCTACAATGATAATACTGTCCTCATATTCAAAGGCTGTAATATTCATGCCGATCCGCTCCAGACCACCCAGAGGAATGATCTTAAGCTTCCCTGTGCCATCCTTCCTGCCGGAACGTTTTACAGGGGCAGGTAGATTCATATCCCTGGAAATCCTGGCAGACGACTGTCTGGATACCCCTGTGTTCCCGGATCTCTCTCCCGTTGAGGTTCTCCCCGGCTTCTGCTCCCCCCTAGTCCGGGTGGAACCCTGATTCTGTCTGGTTCCCGGAGAGGCTTTACGCCTTCCTCCCTCCTCCTGACTCTCCTGTCCCTTCCCAGTCTGCTCTTTAGGCATACGGGACTTCGCAGATGTCTTTCCGGTTGACGGTCTTCTGTTCTGAGTCTTCCTTACCGGCTGCTGTCCCTCAGAAGCACCGCCTTCCATCTTTGTTGTATTCTGTTTTTCTTCTAAGTTCAATTTTCTTCCTCCAATTTTCTATTTTTCAAGTTTTATATCCACATCACTCAAAAGCTCCTCAAATACGCCCATAAGCCCGTCCAATTCCCGGTCATCTTCCACAAATTCGTACACAGCCTGCGCATCCTCACAGCCGGATACATCCTTCAGTATAAAACATTCTCCATCTTCACCCTCAGGGGCATCCGTTACAAGCAGATATGTCCTTGCATTTATCTTTGTTTCCTCTAACACATAAAATTCCACAGCTTCACCTGAATCTGTCATCATGGTAATTAAAGCTTCCTTCTTCTCTTCCATTCTCCTCCCCCGTGTCCTTACCTCTCTTATTCCGGTATATCTTCCGGCGCATCAACTGTGCGGCTGCCTCTCTTCTGATTCGTTCCCCCGGCAAATATGCAGGGAGTCCAGATAACCCTGAAGTATCATAACAGCTGCAACCTGATCCACATGTTCCTTCCTGTGTTCTCTGCGCACGCCACTCTCCACAAGAACCCGCTCAGCAGCCACCGTAGTCAGCCGCTCATCCCACAAAATGACAGGAAGGCCGGTACGCCGCTCTAAGACAGCTTTTAACTCCTCTGTCTTTTGAGCACGCGCTCCAATTGTGTTATTCATATTCTTAGGATATCCAAGAACAATACATTCAATCGTATATGCTCCGATTAAAGCTTCAATTCTCGCCAAAGTCTGACGAAGCTTGTTTTCATCCTTCCTGGTTATGGTCTCCACCGCCTGCGCTGTAATACCTAAAGAATCGCAGACTGCGACCCCCACCGTCTTAGAGCCATAATCAAGCCCCATGATTCTCATATTCAGTTTCCTCCAAACTGGCTCTCTATCAAAAAATGCCACTCTCAGCATTCTCTTTCCAAACAAACCAAATAAACGAATGCATAACAAAACCAGTTGGCTATCCACCAACTGATGCATCCCTCTCATATCCGTATATTGCCCGAACGTCCAATAGCGAACCTTCTTTTCCTCACGAAGCCAGCACATTACCTGTCTCAAAAAGCATGCCAAACCATCCCCCTGCCTCACAGCCGGGATCACTGTTCAAACATGCTTTCACCTATCGGAGACAGGCATCAATATACACAGCCATCAGTTCCTCCAGAATCTCATCGCGCTCTACCTTCATAATAAGACTTCTGGCACCCTTATGGCTGGTAATATAAGTCGGATCCCCAGACATGATATATCCTACAATCTGATTAACGGGATTATATCCTTTCTCGGTCAAGGCAATATAAACCTGTTCCAGCACATCACTGACTCCCGGCTTCTTGTCCTGAACGGCCTGAAAATATTGTGTTTCTCTTATATTGCCCATGTCATCACGTCCTTTAAGTATTCTTTTTTATTGTACCTTATATTCCTCAATTCGGCAATAGATTATTTTATTAATTTTTCAACTGAATTTTTCAACCCTGATCCGGGATTTCTTCACGTTTCGCATATTCCACTCTGAGCAGCTGTCCCTGCAGCATTTCCCCGGCTTTCATCTTGTATATCTGCCCTGCCGGTTCCTGTCCTGAATCCGAAGCATCCAGCTCCAGAGCTGCCTTCACATACTGAGGTGTAAAGCCAATCATATACGGCTTCCCTTCCATCTCCACCTTCTCCTCAAAAAGCACAGAGACTTCCCTTCCTGTAAACCGTCTGCGGTATTCCTTAGACATCTCAGCCTCCAGCCGGAGCAGACGATCACTTCGCTCTCCCTTTACCGAATCCGGAACCTGATTTGGCATAGCTGCCGCCTTGGTTCCTTCACGCTTAGAGTATTTAAAAACATGCATCTCATAGAAATGCACCTGTTCCAAAAATGCTCTGGTCTTCTCAAATTCCTCTTCTGTTTCTCCCGGAAAGCCTACAATTACATCTGTGGTAATAGCAGGATCCCGAAAAGAGCTTCGCAAAATCCCGCACCTCCTCAGATAATCCTCCGTCGTATAGTGGCGGTTCATCCGCTTTAATGTTTCATCACAGCCACTCTGAAGAGAGAGATGAAAATGAGGACAGAATTTGGGGAGCGCTGCCAGCTCATCCGCAAAGGCTTCCGTGATGATCCTTGGCTCCAGAGAACCCAGACGAATCCGTTCCAAACCATCAATTCCATGAATTTTCTTTATCAGATCCAGCAAAGGGCCATGATCCCAGTCTCCCCCCTGAACTGCCCCCTCTCCCTTGTGTTCCATACCATAGGAGCTCAAGTGAATTCCATTCACAACTACCTCTTTATATCCTCGGGATACCAGCCCCTCCACTTCCTGAACCACATCTTCCGACGGTCTGCTTCTCACTCTTCCCCTGGTATAGGGTATAATGCAGTAACTGCAAAACTGATTGCATCCATCCTGAACCTTAATGAAGGCTCTGGTATGTTCTGACATCTGGCGCAGACCAAGAGATTCATACTCTTTTTCCTGAGCTATATCCACCAGATGAAGCTCTGTACCCCCCCTTTTATTCTCCTTTAGGTAGGAATCTAAAATATCAGCTAACTGCCCTTTTTTATTATTCCCAACAATCACATCCACGGCATCATCTTCCTTTGCCGCATCAGCTGATACCTGCACATAGCAGCCTGCCGCCACCACCACTGCCTCAGGGTTTAACTTCTTCGCCCGGTGAAGCATTTGACGTGATTTCCGATCTGCAATGTTGGTAACAGAGCAGGTGTTCACAATATACACATCCGCCTTTTCATCAAAAGGAACAATCTCATATCCTCTCTCTTCCAGCTGCTGCTGCATGGATTCAGTTTCATAAGCATTTACTTTGCATCCCAAATTATGTAGGGCTGCTTTCAGCATAGTAAGACCTCCTATTCACAATGTGTTACAGTTTCTAATTCCGTTTTTCATGCAATCTTACTATTGACTTTTGTCCTTCCTGTCTGTAGTATTAAAGCAATGGAGGCCGCCAAAGGGCTGCTCCGTCTTAACATATAATACAAGGAGGGTTTTACACATGAAAACAGTTCGTATTTCGTTAAATTCTATTGACAAGGTAAAATCATTTGTAAATGATCTGTCAAAGTTTGATTATGATTTTGATTTGGTTTCCGGCAGATATGTAATTGACGCTAAGTCCATCATGGGAATTTTTAGTCTGGATTTGTCCAAACCCATTGACCTGAACATCCATGCCAGCCAGGAAACAGAGGAGATTCTGACCGCTCTGTCCCCCTATATAATTGACTAATACAGAGTTCCACTTATCATCCATTCATATGGTTTAGCTGCCTGCCGATGATTGCAGGCAGTTTTTTTATACCTTCTTACTATCTGTCTCCAAACCGCCAAAACATAACCCTAATCTCCAAGCTTATCCCTGACACAAAATCTTCTCCGCAGTCGCAAGAGCCGTCTCTACCAGCTGATCAATCTTCTCATACAGATTGCGCTCTGAACTTCGGATCACATTGATATTCGGCTTTGTTACAGGATGCTTTGCCACAAAGATGGTACAGCAATCTTCAAACGGCTGAATAGAAGTTTCGTAGGTACCGATTTTCTCTGATACATCCACAATCTCCTGCTTATCAAAGCCAATTAGAGGCCGGAACACAGGCATGGTGCACACCTCATTGGTGGCAGCCAGGGACTGGAGGGTCTGGGAGGCTACCTGACCAATGCTCTCTCCTGTAATCAAACCAATCGATCCTGTACCCTCTGCAATGGTCTGGGCGATCTTCATCATATATCTGCGCATGATGATGGTAAGCTCTTCATGGGGACATTTATCATAAATATAAAGCTGAATCTCTGTAAAATTCACCACATGAAGGGTCATAGGACCTGCATACCTGGCTACCAGATTCGCCAGATCCACCACCTTCTGCCGGGCTCTGTCGCTGGTGTAGGGAGGCGCATGGAAATACACAGCGTCAATCTTGACACCTCTCTTTGCAATCATGTACCCTGCAACAGGACTGTCGATCCCTCCGGAAAGAAGAAGCATGGCTCTCCCATTGGTTCCCACCGGCATACCTCCAGGTCCGGGAATGATCAGAGAAAAGAGATTCACCTTCTGACGCACTTCCACCCTCAGCAGTACCTGAGGATTATGAACATCCACCTTCATCTGCGGAAATGCCTGCAAAATCGCCTCTCCCAGATCCCGGTTCATCTGCTCGGAATTGACAGGATACTGCTTGTCCCCTCTTCTGGAAACCACCTTAAAGGTAAGATTCTTATCAGGATAAACCTGATCCATATATTCCACCACGCGTTTTTTCAGATTCTCGTAATCTTTATCGTCAAACTGAACCATGGGACAGATATCTGCAATTCCAAAAACGCATTTTAAAGCCTCCACTGTATCATCGTAATCGTAAGCTCCATCTGCCTTGACATAGATACGGCCTGACTCCTTGGTCACCTCAAAGGTTCCATCCACATCCTTAAGACCGCAGCGAATCTGCTTCATAAGAGCATCCTCGAACATATAGCGGTTCTTACCCTTTGTACCTATTTCCGCATACTTAATTAAAAATGATTGATACTGCATCCTCTACCTCTTTCCTTGTGCTGCCCTGGCGTCCAGGTTCTTTTCTTCCTTACCCTCTGCTTTCCCACAAGCCTTTCAGCCTGGATCCGGCAGTATTCTCTATCCTCTACTATACCTTCGCAGCAATGGAAGAAGCTCTTCCAGAGCCTGGATACAGTAATCTACTTCCTCTTTTTTGTTAAAAATACTCAAACTAAATCTCAGTGTGGAGTCTAACAGCTCCTTCTTTACTCCCATCGCCCTTAAGGTTCCGCTGATAGACGGGTGGTTGGAAGAGCAGGCGGAGCCTGAGGATACATAGATCCCTTTTTCCTCCAGGGCGTGGAGAAGCACTTCACTGCGCACTCCCAAAAAGCTTGCACTGACAATCTGGGGAGCGCCCTCCATCCCTCTGAGACTGTTCACAGTCACACCCTCCATAGCTTCCAGCTTTTCAATCAGATAATCCTTAACGCCTGCTATATAGGCTGTCTTTGTCCCATGATCTGTATACATGGCCTTTGCCGCAACGCCCAGCCCGGCAATGCCCGGAACATTTTCCGTTCCGGAACGCATCCCCTTCTGCTGCCCGCCTCCATAAAGAAGGGGCTTTAATTTCACGCCCTCATCCACATAGAGAAACCCAACTCCCTTGGGACCGTGAATTTTATGGCCGCTGACTGACATCATATGAATCCCCTGCTTCTTCGGTCTTATCACCAGCTTGCCATATGCCTGTATGGCGTCTACGTGAAATAGAATGGAGGGATTTTCCTTCCGAATCACATCAGCAATCTCCTCCACCGGCTCAATGGCTCCCACCTCGTTGTTCACATAAATCACAGATACAAGAATGGTATCCGGGCGAATGGCATTCTTAAGTTCATCCAGAGAAATATGCCCTCTGTTGTCCACCGGAAGATAGGTCACCTCAAACCCCTGCTCTTCCAAAAATTCCAGAGGACGATACACAGAAGGATGTTCAATTCTGGTGGTGATAATATGCTTTCCGGCCCTGTGATTGGCCATAGCGCCTCCTATGAGCGCCAGATTGTTGGATTCTGTTCCACCAGAAGTAAAAAAAATCTCCTTATCCTTCACCTTCAGGGTCTTTGCAATCTCTGCTGCTGCCTGCCGCACATACTGCTCCGCCTCCATGCCTTTTCTGTGCCTGGATGAGGGATTCCCATAATCTTCTGTCATCACCTTCACCACCACATCTCTTACACTGTCCAGCACAGGAGTTGTGGCAGAATGATCAAAATATAGCTCCATTTCGCGCTCCTTACACCTTATATGGCAAAACTGCCTCGTGTTCTCCTTCCCAGCCACACACCCATGACTGAGCAGAAAATGCTCATATCTCTTAATACCGGTATAACCCCTTCTGCATCAGGTGACCTGACCTATAAGCCGCCCTCCAGACGCAGCATGAGAGCCGAAAGAATTGCAAGACCAGCCGTCTCCGTCCTGAGAATCCGGTGCCCCAGGCTCACAGGTTCAACCCCCATGGCCTGTGCCAGCTCAATCTCCCTCGCATCAAATCCTCCCTCAGGCCCTATAAACACAGCTGCTTCCATCCCCGGCTTCACCTGATCCAAGGCTTTTTTTGTGGCGCTCATCCCCTCTGCACACTCATAAGGAATCATTCGAAGGTGAAACTTCTCTGTATATTCAAATGCTTCTTTCAGAGTCATAACCCCCGGAACCTGAGGCATGATGCTGCGCTTAGACTGTTTAGCCGCACTTTCTGCAATCCCCTGCCATCGCTTTATTCTGGCCTCTTCTTTTCTGCCATCCAGCTTCACCACTGTATTCTGAGTGGCCACAGGCACAATTCCTGCCGCTCCCAGTTCTACTGCCTTTTGAACAATCCATTCCATCTTATCAGATTTAGGAAGACCCTGAAAGAGCCAGATTCTGGCAGGCAGCTCAGAGGATTCTTTACAAACTGACGTTATAGCTGCCAGAACCTCCTCCTGTTCCAGGCTTAAGACTCTGCACAGATAATCCTGTCCTGTTCCATCGCTGATTAGAACCTCCTCCCCCACCTTCATACGGAGAGCATTTTTCATATGATTCACATCTGAACCGGTCACCCTGATACAGTCTTCCCCAACCTGATCCGGCGTCACAAAAAAATGATGCATGATTCCTCCCCTTACTTCTTTCTGGCTGTCACAGACACCCATTCCCCCTGTCTGGTAATCTCAATTATTTCCAGATGGCAGCAGTCTGCAAATGCAGCCTTCACAGCCTCCTCCTTCATATCAATAATACCGGAAGTAATAAAAATACCTCCCTGCTTTAAATGAGCAGGAACCTCATCTACCAGTTTTATAATCACATCCGCAAGAATATTTGCAACCACCACATCATACTTCTCATATCCGGCCCAGCTCTTTACGGAACGGTCCTCTATGATATCCCCCTGAATCACATGAAAGGTTTCTGAGGTGATTCCATTCACCTTGAGATTTTCTCCCACTGCTGTAATGGCATTTTCATCCAAATCCGTCCCCCAGACCTCTCCTGCTCCCAATGTAAGAGCTGTAATGCCTAAAATACCACTTCCAGTTCCTACATCCAGAACCAGAGACTCTCTGTTCACCCATTTCTTCAACTGGCGGATACACAGCTGTGTGGTTTCATGGGTTCCCGTCCCAAAGGCAGTCCCCGGATCAATCTGTACCATCAGCTTATCTTTGTGCTCCTCAGGAATGGGCTCCCAGGTCGGCTTAATGAGAATATCATCCACTGTAAAAGGTTTAAAGTACTCCTTCCAGTTATTGATCCAATCTTTATCCTCTGTCTCAGAGGAAACAATTCTTCTTTCTCCCAGATCCACAAAAGCACTGAGCTCATCCAGCCCATCCTCCACCAGTTTCAGGACTTTCTCTGCATCCACATCCTCCTCCAGGTAGAAGCTCACCTTGGCAATCCCCTCGTCCGGAGGAAGAGCCGGCAGAATGTCAATAAACATTCCCTTTGTCTCCTTCTCTGTTAAAGGGATATGATCCTCTATCTCAATTCCCCGGATTCCTATCTCACTGAACATACTGCTAACCAGATCCACCGCCTCTGTGGTGGTGGTTAAAGTAAATTTTTTCCATTTCATACTTACATACTCCCCTGTTATCTGCCACTTATAATCGTCACAAAAAGAATCGCCAGTACCACTAAAACCACAGGCCGAACAATCTTCTCGCCCCCCTGCACCACCAGTCCGGCTCCTATATAATGACCTGCGATTGAGCAAAGTCCGGCCACCACCCCCAGGGGATAGAGAACATTTCCCGCTGCCATAAAAGTTACAAGAGCCGCCACATTAGAGGCAAGGTTAATCACCTTCGTCTGAGCAGATGCAGTGGGTATGTCCAGTTTGGCTGTGCCTGTCAGCAAAAGAATCAGAAAGGTACCGGTTCCCGGCCCGTAAAACCCATCGTATCCTCCAATCAAAAAAGCGGCTGCCACAGAAATCAGAAACACCTGATTCCTGGGGAGAACATCTGTCTCTTCCCTCTGACCCATATCCTTGCTGCGAAAGACGTAAAAAGCCACAACTGGAAGAACTGCCATCATCATTCCCTTAATCACGCCCTCAGATACCACCAGAGCCAGACGAGCTCCTAAAGTGGAGCCTATGAGAGCAGCCACAGCAGAACACCCTGCCATAAGCAGATTCCCTTTCAAATAACCACGAGCCGCCAACCGGGCTGCGGAAACTGTGGTTCCCATAGCCGAACTCATTTTATTCGTCCCCAAAGCCATATGAGCCGGAACGCCACCAATGAGATAAGCAGGAAGAGACACCAGCCCCCCGCCTCCTGCAATGGCGTCTATCAGACCAGCCACAAATACCAAGGGACATACAATCAGATATTGTATCATAATTTTATCCTCACCTCCATAAAAGGCACAAAAGCAACCTTTATATTAACACAGATCATATGGACTGGCAATAAGAGGCAAATTTTTTTGCAATAAAAAAGAGAAACCGGGCATTAACCTTATGAACGGATGAAAGACAACTGCCGGGAACCGAAGATTCCAACACATCGTTTTGCAGCAGATACCGCTGCGTGAAACTTCCTGATTGCATTACACTCCATCACACACCTGGAACACAGGAACCGGCGGCTGTATAAGGTACAAATGATTTCTTTCCAACCAACAACCAAACACAAAAAGACGGAATCCGGTAAACAAATCTTGCCGGATTCCGTCTTTTTTCTGATCCCTTATTGCCATCTGCCACTACCGTCCACATAATAGCCATCAGGGGTATACCGGTTTGCATACATAACGCCACTGCCATCCAAATAATACCAGCTTCCATTGATAGACTGCCAGCCGGTGAGCATCACGCCATCTCCATTCATATAATACCAGCGGTTATTGATATAATGCCAGCCAGTGGCCATGGCTCCATCTCCCAATAAGTAGAACCAGTAACCGTTAATATACTGCCAGCCGGTAAGCATCACACCGTCTCCATTCATATAGTACCAGCTGCCATTGATATGCTGCCATCCAGTGACCATTTTCCCATTATCTCCCAGATAGTACCAATGGCCTCCTATCTTTTGCCAGCCATTGAGAGAGTATCCATCTTCATTAAAATAGTACCAGATCTGATCCATCTGCTTCCAAACACTTGCCGGATAATCCCCATTGTAATATCTGTACCACCATCCGTACCGGTTCTGAATCCAGGTTCCTCTGTTGTAGTTCTCAGCTTCACTTCCTGTAAATGTGCTCTCCTCTGAATCATCAGACCAGTTTCCGGTCTTGCTCTTATAGCGGGCAATGCCACGCACACGAAAGGTGTAGTCTCCCTCCCTGGTGATATAGCTCCTGAAATCATAGGCAGTGTTCTCTGTGGTAAAGGTTTGTATTAAGTTTTTATTGCGGTACAGGCGGACCTCATAATACTTTATATCCTCCTCCAAAGCCTCCCACATTCCATAGGAATGATCCCACTCCAGTCCCTGTACCTCTCCTACCTTCCCATCTACCCCCTTGAAATAAACTTCCAAAACCAGCGTATTGCCACCATCGTATACCTTGGCTTTGCGAAACTCCGCCCCACAGCCGCTAAGCTTAAAATGCCCAGCCGAGGTGTAGGAGAAGCCGTATCCTTCTTCAGCGGTCATAGTCACCTGTACCTCCGGCCTCTCCCCCAGCCTCCACACATCTGTCTCATTGGTATACTCCACCCGATCCACAGTGAACTCCTTACTCTCAGCTCTCCCTGTCACCTCCCCTAAAGCCTCCCCGGCTTTAGGGGTCTGACCATAAGAAAAGGCAAGCTTTACCGTATCAATTTTCTCCACAGCTGCAAAAGCTGCCATTCCCATAAAACACGACAAAGCAACGGACACCATAAGACACACCGGTATTTTCTTGAAATATGCCTTCATTCTTCTCCTCCTCTATCACCAGACATAAGTGCTGCCGCACTTCTGGTATATCATACCTTTATTATAGGAAGAGCAGAAGGGTTGTTCAATTTCATTCTTATTACATAATATTACAATTTTCTTCCATAATGGCTTACATCAATCTGTATAATTATCAAAATAGCCCTGAACTAAAATCACCGGAGTTCCCTTGTCTCCGGAACCGCTGGTGAGATCGCAGAGAGAACCAATCAAATCCGTCAAACGTCTGGGAGTCGTTCCCTGAGAAGCCATGTCACCTACCAGATCGCTCTTTTTCTCCTTGATCCTCTGAGATATGGCATCCCTTAAGGCTTCACCGGACAAATCCTTAAAATCGTTGTCTGCCAGATATTTAAGCTTAATCTCGTTGGGAGTTCCCTCCAGTCCTTCTGTATGTGCCACTGATACCACAGGGTCGGCTAACTCCCAGATCTGTCCCACAGGATCTTTAAAAGCACCATCTCCATATACCATAACCTCCACATGCTTTCCTGTCCTATGGAGAATCCTGGACTGAATGTCTTTTACCAGATCCATACAATCTCTTGGAAACAGCTTGATGGTATCTTCCGTAGATTTGTTAGAGCCCAAAAGGCCGTACCTCTCATTGCAACCGCTTCCATTAACAGGAGCGTTCAAAATATCGTCTAAACCGCATACGACTTCCGCACCATTCTCTCTTAAAATCCGCTTGGTTCTCACACGGGTGTGAATGTCGCAGGTGAGAACACATTTGGTCCGGTTCAAAATTTCCTTAGGGTTGTTTGCGAAGATAATCTCCGCCTCTGCACCAGCCTCCTGAATCAGCTCCTGGAAATATCCCACGTAATCCATACCTGTAAAGGGATGCCTGTTCTCCCCAAAAAGCGCTCTATAACGCTCCAGGGTCAGAACATCGCTGTAGGGATTCACCCCTGCTTCCTCTATCTGATCTAATGTGACCAGCTCATTTCCCACCTCATCCCTTGGATAGCTGAGCATCAAGACAACCTTCTTGGCTCCCATGGCAATTCCCTTTAAGCAGATGGAAAAACGGTTTCTGGAATTAATGGGGAAAATAACTCCTATGGTTCCTCCTCCCAGCTTGGCTCTTACATCATCTGCAATATCCTGAACTGAGGCATAATTTCCCTGGGCTCTGGCCACTACAGACTCAGTCACAGAAATAACATCCCTGTCATGAAGCTCAAAGCCCTCGCTCCCGGCTGCCTCCAAAACGCTGTCTACCACAATCGCAGCCAAATCATCCCCTTCTCTGATAATAGGGCAGCGGATTCCTCTGGATACAGTTCCTGCTTTTCTTTCCATATGTATACCTCTCCTAAATCATCGTATTTTTCGTTATGCCTTCTTAATTATAATATAAAATGCAGAATTGTGGAAGTGGATTCTGCCAACCGGGAATAGTTTGCAGATTTCAGCAAATACTAACCTTACTTTATTTACCAAATACTTAAAATGAGGAGAACAAGATTATGAACAAAAATGCACGTATGTGGTTAATTGGAATCGCTGTGGCTCTGATTGTGATTCTTCTGATAGCAGGCATCAGAGGAATGGGGAAAAATGGAACGCCAGAACCATCCCCCTCCCTTCCATCTGTCTCTGAAAGCCCCTTATCCTCTGACTCTACAAAGGCAGAGGCCGGCCGGACCTCTGGAGACAAAGCTCCCGATCATCAGACCGCTCAGAACAATGGAACAATGGGAACCGATCCTTTAAATCGCTATCTGACGGAACAGGACTCCATTATGATGACCATGAAAGAACAGATGATTATCAGGGATCGATCCGGCAGTGCAGCCATCGACTTTTTAAAGGGAATGATCCCCCATCACCAAGCTGCCATCAAGATGTCAGAAAGCTATCTAAACCACAACGGAGCTTCAGAAGAATTAAAAACCTTGGCCAAAGATATCATCACAGCTCAGAAGGACGAGATAAAACAGATGAATGATATGATTGGAGAATATGAAAAAAACGAGCCTAAGGATAATGCCAATGAGGATGCTTATCTGGAAAAATACAGTGAGATGTTCTCTGACGATTCCATGTCCCACCACATCAATCCCGACGGAGCAGAAAACCTTGACCAGGCCTTTGCCGAGGGAATGATGATGCATCATCAAATGGCTGTAGATATGTCCGGAGATATCCTGGAATATACAGATCAAAAAGAAGTGAGAAAGCTGGCTGAAGATATCATTGAGCTTCAGGAGAAGGAAATGAAACTGATGAAAAAGTATATACCGGAAGCTTCTGCAACCGTTCAGTAAGGCAGACAGCAGACTCCCCACCGTGAGCCAGGAACAGAGGAGGGCCATACCTGATGGCAGTGCCCTCCTGTGACATTTATGGGAAACGTTCAAAACAGCCTCTCTCTATTTGGCCGTTCAGGAAATTGTTACTGTTATGGACGATTTTCTTGCTGTCGTTATGATGGTTCTATGCCAAGAAAAAGTACAAATTAAATGTAACCAATTTTCTCTATTCTCAGCAAAGCTTAATCGAGAGTGTGAAACTTTTTCTGTAAATAGTGTTATGAAAGGTCTTCTATGATAAAA
>MJGMH2__coassemble_927_pt1 | contig 34865 bp, 26 predicted proteins | sample MJGMH2__metabat2_low_PE_014 | metagenome-assembled genome bin MJGMH2
CTATGTGGCTTTCAGCCACTTTCATGGCAAAGCCGTGAATAATTCAGGTTAAACAAAGGCACCTCTTTTAAAGTCATCGCCAGATTTCTTTGCAAGGATCCTACTACTATTTCAAAGGAAGTAAGAGCCCACCGTTTATCTGATTGGTATCATAAAGGCACTTTCTACAATGCTAAAAACTTCTGTATTCATCGGTATCACTGCAAGAAGACAAATGCCTGTGGCAAAATCATTCTCTGCGGAATTAAATGCGCTTCCTGCCCAACCTGCAATCAGGCCTGTAAAGACTGTTACCGTCTGTTCCTATTGTCACCTTCACCATGATGCCAAAAAGCCTTCCTCTTTAGTGATACCATTGCTCGCAATCTGCGTATGGGTCGAAAGTAATCCACTGATGAAGAGCTCTGAACTACCTTGCGCATCGCACAGGCAGAAAACTTGGTCAACAGCAAAAGGGCACAGCTAAAGCTGCGCCCTTTTACCATTCTATCATTCTAAGCTTATACAGGATAAGCTTTGCTCTCCTTATCAGCAGCAGCCGGGTCTACCTTGGTCTGCTGTGCCTCCCTGTACTGAAAAAATTCCTTTGCAACAGCAGGAAACAAGGCATAGCTGAGAACATCTTCATCCTGCTGCTTCCACTGTGCACACTCTTTCTCAAACTGGGGCAGCTGAGGCTTTAGTAAGTCTGCCGGACGGCAGGTAATGGGAGTCTCATCCCCAATAATCTTCTTCTGAACCTCCGGATCAAAAGGCTTAACCGTCTGTCCAAACTCACCCAGCATAATCTTCTTTGACTCCTTGGGAACCATCTTGTAACGCTCCCCCATAATTACATTCATAACAGCCTGGGTTCCCACGATCTGGGAGGAAGGAGTTACCAGAGGCGGCTCTCCAAAATCTTTTCGCACTCTTGGGATCTCCTCCAGAACCTGACGGTACTTGTCTTCCTGCCCTGCCTCCTTCAGCTGACTCACCAGGTTGGAAAGCATTCCTCCCGGAACCTGATACTGAAGGGTCTTGATGTTAACACCCAGAACCTTTGGATTTAAAAGGCCGCTCTTAAGAGCCTCCTCCCTGACAGGCTGGAAATAATCTGCAATCTCAGCCAGAAGGTTCTGATCATAGCCTGTATCATAAGGAGTCCCCCGAAAGGTTTCCACCATCACCTCAGTAGCCGGCTGGCTTGTTCCAAGAGCCAGAGGTGACATTGCACAGTCAATGATCTCACACCCTGCTTCCACTGCTTTTAAGTAGGTCATAGAAGCCACACCAGAAGTATAATGGGTGTGAAGATCGATGGGAAGACTGGTACCTTCTTTCAGAGCCTCCACCAGCTCTGCCGCCTCATAAGGCGTAAGGAGGCCTGCCATATCCTTAATACAAAGGGAATCTGCTCCCATATCCTCAATCCTTTTGGCAATCTCCTTCCAGTAATCCAGAGTGTAGGCATCTCCCAGGGTATAGCAGAGAGCAATCTGAGCATGCCCCTTCTCTCTGTTGGTAGCCTTCACCGCTGTTTCCAGATTTCGGATATCATTTAAACAGTCAAAAATACGGATGATATCAATTCCATTGGCAATGGACTTTTGAACAAAATACTCCACCACATCATCAGCATAATGGTTATATCCCAAAATGTTCTGTCCGCGGAACAGCATCTGAAGCTTTGTATTTTTAAATCCGTCTCTTAGCTTTCTAAGTCTCTCCCAAGGATCCTCCTTCAAGAAACGAAGGGATGCGTCAAAGGTGGCTCCCCCCCAGCATTCGACCGCATGGTAGCCTACCCGATCCATCTTTTCGATGACAGGCAGCATCTGCTGGGTGGACATTCTGGTTGCAAGCAAAGACTGGTGAGCGTCACGAAGAACGGTCTCCACAATCTTAACTGGCCTCTTCTCTATCTCTGCCATAGTTATAATCCTCCTTTATTATCAAATGTTTCTCTGGTCTTTTCTTCCATCACAAACACGTCCCTCAGTTTACACTCCAAAAATCGCCATAAAGGTTCCCGCTGCCACAGCGGTACCAATCACACCTGCAACATTAGGCCCCATGGCATGCATCAGCAGGAAGTTGGTAGGATCGGACTCTGCCCCAACCTTCTGAGATACACGAGCTGCCATAGGAACTGCAGATACACCGGCAGATCCGATGAGGGGGTTGATCTTTCCTCCTGTCACCTTGCAAAGAAGCTTTCCAAGAAGCACACCGCCGACGGTTCCAAAAATGAATGCAACCAGGCCTAATACTACAATCTTAACAGTTGTTACATTCAAAAATGCCTCTGCACTTGTGGTAGCTCCAACGGAAGTACCCAGAAGAATGACTACAATGTACATAAGAGCGTTGGATGCAGTCTCAGCCAGCTGGCCAACCACACCGCTTTCGCGGAACAGATTACCCAGCATCAGCATACCCACCAATGGCGCTGTGGAAGGAAGAATCAGACACACCACAATGGTAACAATGATAGGGAATAAAATTTTCTCCAGCTTAGATACAGGGCGAAGCTGCTCCATCTTTATCTTCCGCTCCTTCTCAGTGGTAAGAAGCTTCATAAATGGCGGCTGGATAATGGGCACCAGAGCCATATAGGAATAAGCTGCAACTGCAATCGGTCCCATAATCTGTGTCTGACCCAGCTTACTGCAAAGGAACAGGGAGGTAGGGCCGTCTGCACCTCCAATAATAGAGATTGCTGCGGACTCTTTCCCTGAAAATCCAAATAAAATTGCCAGGAAATACGCTGAGTAAATCCCCAACTGGGCTGCTGCCCCCATCAGAAAGCTGACAGGGTTGGCAATCAGGGGGCCAAAGTCTGTCATGGCTCCTACTCCCAGAAAAATCAGAGATGGCAAAATACTCCACTCATCCATCTGAAAGAAGTACCATAAAAGTCCTCCCGTCCCGTTGGAGGTCTGGTCCGGTGAGTACATAATATCCGGATAGATATTAACCAAAAGCATACCAAAAGCAATGGGAATCAAAAGCAAAGGCTCAAACCCCTTTTTAATGGCAAGGTATAAGAACGCTAAAGCTACGATTATCATTGCATAATTGCCCAATTCCAGATGGAAAAAGGCCATCTGATTCAGCAGGTTTGATATTATATTGCCAAAATCCATAATGTTCCCTCCATAATGAGTCCACACTTCCTATGGACTCATACTTTCCTTAATTCAGAGTTGCCAGTACCGCACCAGATTCAACCGAATCACCAGTGGATACAAGAATGCTGGCAATGGTTCCATCCTGGGGAGCAACAATATCATTTTCCATTTTCATTGCTTCCAGCACAAGAATCACATCACCCTTCTTAACAGACTGCCCTACGGCTCCTTTCACAGCCACTATCTTTCCAGGCATAGGCGCTGCCACTGTCACTGAACCTGCTGTTCCTGTGGAAGCTGCCGCTGGTGCTGCTGCGGGTGCTGTAAGGGATGGGGCTGGCGCTGGCGCCGGGGCAGAAGCTGCCGCTCCAGCTGTGGTGCCTTCTTCAACTGTTACTGCATATACAGTTCCATTTACTGTGATCGTATAGGTTTTCATTCTTTCATTCCTCCTGAAATATTTAAAATCATTATAGTGGAAAAGCCGCTCTTCCCTTCTTTATCTGTGGGCAGAGCCCTTTACACGGCGGATAGAGCGTACCACCAGCCCATTGGAAGAAGTTCCCTCATAGGCAGCAATGGCTGCTGTGATCACTGCGGCCAGCTCTCTGTCATCACACAGCTCTTCAGATTCCGCAGGAGCTGGCACAGGGGCAGCTTCAGGAACGGATCCAGCCTTCCCCTTCTTTGATCCTCCTGACTCCCATTTATAAATAAACTTAAAGCATGCAATCAAAAGGCTGATAAAGATCAAAACTGCAAATACCGTTCCAATTCCCATGGCTGAATAAACAGTGGCTGACTCCATGAGAGCACCCAAAGAGGCATCCGCCTCACCTGCGCCCATATCTGTAAATTCCACCTGAATCTGCTGGGTTATTTCATTCAGGTTCAACACATAGAGCATGGTTCCCTTCTGGAAGATAACCGGCACGCTGGCAGTGTAGCTTCCATCTTCCAGCATCACCACCTCCAGCTGTTCCAGATCAATATCCTTTAATCTGCCCATCTTGCTCCGAACATCCAAATGCTTTTGAGCAATCTCACCGGCCAGCATATCTCCCTGCATCTGAGCCATCTTTGACTGAACCAGAAGCTGCTCATTGGATAATCCCAGGGTGCTTATCACTGAAAACTTAAGCATCTCACCTGTTCCATCCGTAACTGGGGTTCCCTCTGTGCTAATGGCAGAAACAGCCTGGCTTTCCCCCTGCTTTCCAGAGCAGGCTGACAAGCTTACCAGACAGACAACCCCAAGGGCTGCTGCCACTCGTCTCATTAATCGTCTCATATACCTGTCACCTCTCTCTAAATCGTGCCATGCTTCTTAGACGGACGATCCTCCCTTTTTGTGAATAGCATTTCAAAGGCTGCAATGACTCTCTGGCGAGTCTCCTTCGCCTGAATAATATCATCTACATAGCCTCTCCTTGCAGCAGCTGCCGCGCTGGACTGAAGCGCTGTGTACTCTGCTGTCTTTTCACTGATAAGGGAGGAGACATCGTCTGCCTTCTGAATCTCAGAAGCATACATGATTTTTACAGCTTCGGCAGGATCCATGGTGCCAATCACAGCATCCGGCCATGCGTACACCACATCTGCCCCAATGGACTTGCTTCCCATGGTCAGATAAGGGCTGCCAAGAGCCTCCTTGATGATAACCGTCACCTTGGGAACCGTTGCATTTGCATATGCATAAGTAAGACGGGCAGCTGCCTTGGCCAACCTCTTCTCACTGCACAGCTTCGCCTTGTATCCTTTTACATTGACCAGGGTCAGAACAGGAATGTTGAAGGCATCACAAAAGTTAATAAACTCCCCAGCCTTGTCGCAGCCCTTGCCAGCGAGAACCGGCTGAAGCTCTTTTACTTTCTCTCCATTCTCATAGAGCTGGGTGCGATTCGCCACACAGCCGACGGTTGTACCGTTCAGCCGTATAAATCCGGTTACCATGGAGGGCTCATGCTCCCGCTTCATCTCCATGAAGAAATTATGATCAGAAATCAGACTCAATGCCAGACCAGTGTCGCCTGTGCAGCCTTCAAGGTTCTCACACATACGGTTTAGATCATCCTGGCATTCACCAAAGGACATATCGTCTTCATTATTAGCAGGTAAAATAGATACAAGACTGCGGATCTGTTCCAGCACATCCGCCTCATTTCCTGTAAAATCTACAAGCCCGGACTCCTTCATATGGAAGGCAGCGCCGGAAGTGTCGCACTTATCCTTATAATTGCCGTCAATGGTATTGGGAGAATTGACAAAGAGCTTGCCGGACTTCTCCTCCATGAAGGTGAAATCTGCCATACCTGCTGAAACTGCCATGCCGCCTCCGCAGGTTCCAAAGACTGCCATTATCTGAGGAATCACGCCGGAAGCCATGGCCTGGCTCATGTACAGCCTGCCGAAGCCATCCAGGGCATCGGTAGCCTCCTGAAGACGCAGTCCCGCACAGTCTGCCAAACCGATCACAGGCGCCCCCATCTTCATAGCCATAGAATAAATGCCGCAGATTTTCTTTGCGTGCATCTCCCCCAGGGAACCGCCTAACACAGATGCATCCTGGCTGTACACGTACACCAGACATCCTCCAATGGTACCGTAGCCAGTTACCACCCCATCAGCCCTGGTGTCCTGCTCAGTCATGTTAAAGTCTGTGCTTCTGGCAGTGATATGTGCCCCGACTTCAACAAAACTGTTCTCATCAAGCAGGGCTGTGATGCGGCTGCTTGCTGAAGTTTGTGCTGAATTACTCATTTTCCAGTCCTCCATCATTCTAAAATTTAACAATACTTAAGCATCACCCCAAAAGACAGGCTGATGCAACAAAAAGCTAAAATATTGCCGTTCTTAATTATAATAGTAAAATTGTCAAATTTCAAGCTGTTTCAGACAAGAGAGTGAAAATATTAACGAACCAAAGGATGGGGAAAAAGAAACACAGACTGCGGCTTCTACAAAATACTTTAAAAGCCGCAGTCTATTCTGTCGTTTTTATGGGATGCGAAAGAACGTATCATGAATTGCCTGAACTGCCTGATCTGCATCCTGCCGATCCACCAGCACCGATATTTTAATCTCACTGGTGGAGATCATATTGATATTAATATCCGCATCATACAATGCCTCAAAGAGCCGGGCTGCCACCCCCGGACTATGGATCATCCCCGCGCCTACCACAGAAACCTTGGCAAGATCACCCTTTGTCTCCAGACGGGCAAATCCGATTCTCGCCTGATGCTCCAAAAGCAGCTTTGCCGCCCTCTCCAAATCTGACTCAGCTACCGTAAAGCAGATATCCTTTCCCTCCTCATGCCCAATGCCCTGAAGAATAATATCCACATTGATGTGGTTCTGGGCCAGCAGAGAGAACACCCGAAAGGAAGTCCCTGTCTCATTTGGCACCCCAATCAAAGCGATCCTGGAAATGTTTGTATCCTTGGCAACACTGCTGATGCAAGTTCTCTCCATACACGTTACAACCTCCTTCACCTCTGTCCCCGGATTGCCGCTAAAGCTTGACAGCACCTCCAGCTTCACATTATATTTTTTCGCCAGCTCCACTGAACGGTTGTGGAGAACCCGGGCTCCCAGAGTTGCCAGCTCCAGCATCTCATTATATGTAACCTGGGGAAGCTTCCCGGCTCCTTTTACAAGTCTGGGATCTGCTGTATACACCCCATCCACATCTGTATAAATCTGACATAAATCTGCCCGAAGAGCTGCCGCCAAGGCCACTGCGGAGGTATCTGATCCCCCCCTTCCCAGGGTTGTAATATCCTCATATCGGTTAATCCCCTGAAACCCTGTCACAATCACGATTCGTTTCTGGTTCAGCTCTGCCTCAATCCGCTCTGTGTCCACCTGTTTGATCTGTGCATTTCCAAACACAGTATTCGTAACCATTCCGGCCTGCCAGCCTGTGAGAGAAATAACCGGATACCCCAAAGCCTCAATCGCCATGGCGCACAGGGACACAGAAATCTGCTCCCCTGTGGAAAGAAGCATATCCAGCTCCCGCTTAGAAGGATTAGGATTGACTTCATTGGCCTTCTCAATCAAGTCATCCGTTGTATCTCCCTGTGCAGACAGCACCACCACCACCTGATTACCGGCCCGACAGGTGTCTGTGATTATGTTCGCCACATTGCGGAGACACTCTGTATCTGCCACAGAGGTTCCTCCAAATTTCTGTACTATTAAGCCCATAACCTTTCCTTTCTGCTACCTTGCCCTCGCAGGCTCCCCTGCCAAAAGAGCGGCGGCCCCGCAAGGCCACCGCTCTTAAGGACATATTTCTATTGAATATTTTACACATAGACCTTTATTTGTCAACAGAAATCCGCCACAACTCCCTTCTGAAGCATTACATTTCCATACAAGGCCTGTTCTGAGGTTGCAATCACAAGATAGGCCGTTTTAGCTTCCTGGTAAAATTGAACCCGCTCCAGAAATCCAACTGCACGAGCTCCTCTGGAATCCTTCTCTGACACAATCCCCGTAATCTGATCCCAAACAGGGGTTTTTGCAGGATCTCCCGGCACCTTCTCCATTAAAGTGACCGGACGATCCACATAGGTATCCAGAGGAAACACATGCAAAATAGCCTCTAAAAGCTCCGGCACCCCATGTCCGTCCATAGATATTACCACCCCGTTCTTTCCTATGGAGTGAGCTGGAAAATTCCCATCTGCTATAATCAGCCGATCTGAATGTCCCATCTCACACAATGCCTTTAGCAAATCCGGCGATAAAATAGGAGGAAGCCCTTTTAACATAATCTCTCACCCCCACTTCTCTCTGTCTGATGATCACCTGTAAAGGCAGGGAGCGATGGAGGGATCCTCCATATTGGAAGCGTCGTACCACAAAGCCCCTGTATCAATATCAGAAACCTCCTTTCCCTCTGCCGCCTCCACCGCAAGCTTAACTGCCTGATAGCCAATCTGCACCGGATCCTGGGTAACGGCACCTGCAAACAACCCGGAAGAAACTCCATCCAAAAGCTTGGCTCCCGCATCGAATCCAACCGCAGTCACCTTCCCTTCTCCCAGACGATCCAGACCCTCGTTGGCCGTAATGATGGCATTAGAAGCAAACTCATTGGAACCGTAAATAGCAACGAGGTCTGATTTCTCAAGGATTGCGGAGGCCACCGCAGCTGCATCCACATCCTTAACCTCTGCCGGAATTCCCACATCAATCACCACCATGGCTCCTGCCCTTTCATGCTTCAGGCTGTCATGACCTTCCACCGACACACCTTCTGCCCCTATCAGCTCTGTCATTCTGTCTACAAATCCTTTTGTTCTGGAAAGAATGGACTGAGAGTTGGACTCCTGGGCAATGACCCCGATGCGCACAGGCTGGGTGGGAGCAGTCACCTGGGATTGAATGATCTCATAAAGCTTTTCTGCCGCCAAAGCGCCAGCTGCCGTATTATCTGTGGAAGCATTGGCCTTAATTGCACCTTCCGGAGCATCTGGAACGCCAGAATCAAAGCCTATAATAGGAATATCCGATTCCAGCGCCATCTCAATCGAGTCCAGGGAAGCATTTGTGTCCAGGGCTGCCAGGCAAATCGCGTCGGGTTTGTTTGCAATGGCCGCATTCAAGTACTCTACCTGCTGTGCAATGGCTGATTCATTGTCCGGCCCCTGAAAGGTTACCTCCACTCCAAACTCCTCTGACGCCTGTCTTGTTCCCTGCTCCACCGCTTTCCAGAACTGGTGCTGAAACCCCTTGGCAATCACATCGATCCGCTTTTTCTGCCCCTCCGGTGCTTCTGTTTTCTCAGAAGAAACATCTGCCTGAGTAGCAACAGAGGCCTCCTTCCCTCCGCATCCTGCAAGGGTTGTGACAACCATTGCTGACGCCACTGCAAGTGCCACTGCATTTCTTACTTTCTTCATTTAACTTCCTCCTTTTAACTGCTCTCCTTGGGAGCAGATCATTCCATAATTCAATGGTTCAACCCTTCCGCTTCCTGTTTAAAATATCCATATAAACTGCAAACACAAGAATAATACCTGTGATAAACAGCTGGTAATGGGACTGCACGCCTATATAGGGAAAGCCAATCTTTAATACAGTCATGATAAATACTCCCACAATGGTACCAAATACAGAGCCAACTCCCCCTGCCAGAGAAGTTCCTCCGATCACAACACCTGCAATGGCATCCAGCTCAAAGCCGTTACCTGTATTGGGCTGAGCCGTAGAAAATACTGCCACATAAGCAATTCCTGCCAGAGAGGCGAAGCATCCGGACAATACGTATGCCATGGTTTCGTAGGACGCCACTGGAATACCCGATAGCCTGGCAGCCTCTTTGTTGGATCCAATGGCTAAAATGTACCGTCCTGTTTTCGTCTTTCCCAAGAGAAGCGCCATAATAATCACAGCAATCCCCAGCAAAACAAATCCTGTGGGAAAATTCCTGGGCAGAAATGAATCAGCCCTTGTAACCATAAATAATTCTCTAAACCAGGCTCCCTTCTGCTCTCCCTGAGGAAAGGAAATAGTCTTTGTCTTTGAAACGATAGATCCAAGCCCTCTAGATATCATCATAGTTCCTAAGGTGGCAATAAAGGCTGGAAGCTCCAGCTTAGACACCATCAGACCATTGAGAAGGCCAAAACCGCAGCCGGTTGCCAGGATCACCAGCAGCACCACCCCCATGGGAAGCCCTTGTTCCATCAAGGTCCCCCCAATGAGAGCGGAGCAGATGGCAACGGTACCGATGGACAGATCGATCCCTCCTGTGGCAATTACAAAGGTAACTCCAATGGCCATAAATGCAATATAATATGCGGATTTGGAAATATTCGTAAATGTGGTAGGCTGCATGAACTTATCTGTCATACAGGAAAATACAATGCAGATCACCACCAATGCACAGACAACTACCGCCTGTTGATTGGAACATATCTTTTTAAGTCTGCTGTTCACTCTCTGACCTCCTTTGGCGATTTGTGGCCGCTTCCATAATCATTTCCTGATTGGCTTCCTGAATCAGAAGCTCCCCTGTGATCTTCCCCTCACACATCACAATAATCCTGTCGCTCATCCTGAGCACCTCCGGAAGCTCTGAGGATATCATGATAATAGATTTTCCTTCCTTTACAAGCCTCTCCATCAAGCTGTAAATTTCGCTTTTCGCTCCCACGTCGATCCCTCTGGTAGGCTCATCAAATATCAATATATCACAGTCCCTCACCAGCCACTTGGCAATCACTACCTTCTGCTGATTTCCACCGGAAAGCTTCTTTACGTGCTGCTTTACACCAGGGGTTTTGATCCGCAGCTCACTCACATATGTTTCTGCAATCTGCCTGACTCTCTTTCGGTTGATAAACATTCCCCCTGCAAACTGATCCAGGGAAGCCAACACAGTGTTTTCCTCCACATTCTGATCCAGAATCAGCCCAAATCGCTTTCTGTCCTCAGACAGGTAACCGATTCCCGCCTTTACCGCATCCCTGGGAGATTGAATCTTAACCTCCCTCCCATTAACAAAGATTCTGCCTGAGTCCATTCTGTCAGCTCCAAACAGCAGCCTTGCCGTTTCTGTTCTGCCGGCTCCCATAAGACCACTAAAGCCCAGTATTTCCCCCTTATGAAGCTCAAAGGTGACATCCTTCACCTCTTTTCCCCTGGAAAGATGTTCGCACCGCAGCACCACTGGCGCTCCCTCTGCCACACCGGAAGCTGTTTTCGGTTCACTAAACACCGTCCTTCCCACCATCATCTTGATAATATCGTTCTTGGTGCAGTCCTTTGTCACCAGAGTGCCTGCAAAGGTTCCATCCCGCATCACAGTCACCCTGTCTGAGATTACGCTGATCTCATCCATTCGGTGAGAAATATAGATAATCCCCCTCCCCTTCTTCCTGAGATCCCCAATCACTTTAAAGAGTTCTTTTATCTCAGAATCAGTGAGAGCTGCGGTAGGCTCATCAAAAATGATCACTCTGGCACTGGATGAGATCGCCTTTGCAATCTCCACCATCTGCTGTCGTCCTACTGTAAGATTTCCGATTTTCTCAGATGGATCTATGTCAATCTTCAAAATACGGAAAAGCTCCTTTGCCTTTTCTATCATCCCTCTGTCATCGATCAGAACGCCCTTCATACACTCATGACCCATGAACAGATTCTGAGCCACTGTCAGATCCTTCATCATATTCAATTCCTGGTGAACCATGGAGATCCCTGCGGCCTCTGACTGAGCCGGATTCCTGTACTCAACTTCTTCGCCTAAATAGCAAATACTTCCACCATCCTTTGAATAAATCCCTGTAAGAATCTTCATCAGAGTGGATTTACCTGCTCCATTTTCCCCCATGAGAGCCACTACCTCCCCTGACCTAAGCTCCAGCTTGGCATCCTTTAAAGCCCGCACTCCTGAGAAAGACTTTTGGATCCCCTTCATTTCCAGTATTACTTCACCCATACAAAACTCCTTTCAGAAGAATTCCTACACCACCGTCTTCCTCTGACCGTAGGTCTTAAACCGTTCTGCCATCAATATCATCTCCTCCTCAGGCAGCACCACCGGCTCCCCAATGGATCGGGCATTGCAGTAAACCTGAGCACAATATTCAATTTCCTCAATCACATTAAATGCGTTGAGAAGATCCTGAGCTCCTGCAAGAATTCCATGGTTCGCCAAAATGACAGCCTTCCTTCCCTCCATGGATTTTGCTGCATTGACAGCCAGCTCATGGGTTCCATAGGTAGCATATTCTGCGCACCGCACATCCGGTCCTGCCACTGCGATCATATAGTGGGTGGCCGGAAGGTCCCAGTTCAGGCAGGCCATCACTGTGGCATACATGGTGTGAGCGTGTATCACTGCATCCATATCCTGTCTTGTCTTATACTGCAAAAGATGCATCTCCCACTCAGAAGAACAGACTCTCTCCCCCTCCACCTGATTGCCCTCCAAGTCTAAAATCGCTATATCTTCCGGCTTCATTTCAAAAAAATCAATTCCGGAGGGGGTGATAGCCATATGACCCTTCTCCCTGTGAAACACACTCAAGTTCCCTCCGGTTCCTTTGGTAAGCCCCGCTTCCACCAGCTTCCTTCCGTATTTCACCAGCGCTTCTCTTTCTTTTTCCATCCACATCATGCATCCCACCTTCTTTTCATTGACTGATACAGCTACTGGTACAATGGCCCATAATAGGCACATGCTCTAAAATCCTGTCCTTCCAAATCCTGTGTGCCAAATCCATTAAAAGAATGAGGTCTGTAAATTCTCTGAGCCTCTATATTGTGAAATGCAACTGGAATGCGGAGCATGGAAGCCAACGTAATCAGACGATCCCCCACATGCCCATATACACTGGCTCCATGGTTTGCCCCCCACTTAGCCATTACATTGTATACACTGTCTGCTGCCCCTATCCCAATGTTAGGTGCAAACCAGGTGGTAGGCCAGGTTCGATCCGTTCTCTCATCTAATACTTTATGTACATCCTCCTCCAACACGCAGGTATATCCCTCCATCACCTGCAATGTAGGCCCTACCCCTTCCACCAGATTGCAGCGGAGCATGGTAAGAGGCATTTCCCCTCTGGTCTTAAAATGGGATGAGAAGCCGCCGCCTCTGAAATACTCATAATTTGCCCTGCACCAATCCGTCTCCTCCAGGCAGTCTCTCATATCCTCCCAGGTCAGGTTCCACCATTCCTTCATACATCTCTCACCCTGTTCATTCCTGGCTCCCCCGGAGCCGTCCAGACAGCTTGCGCCGGAATTAATCAGATGAATGATTCCATTTTCCCCATGACCCTTCAGGGATTTCCCTGTAATACGCTTTACAGATTCAGGGGACCAGTAGGTGCGCACATCGCTAAAAACCGGGGCTTTGTTAGTCACCAGCCATCCAAACATCATAGCGATTCCATTTAGAGTATCGTTCTCAGTGGCAAAGGGAATTGGTTCCCTGGCTCCCGTCCAGTCAAAGCCGGAAGCCAGAATCGCCTCTGTGAAATCTCCGTTTGGAAGCCAGTCCGTCCACATCCTCTGCCCCTGAAATCCACCAGCCAGCCCTCTCCGCCCCAGCGACTCCTCATGCCATCCCATCTCCCCAAGCCTGGGGTTGCCTTTTAGAATATCCCGGACAACCAGAGCATGCTTCACTACAAATTCCCACTGTTTCTCTTCCGGGATATATCTGCTCCTTGTAATCACCTCAGGAAAGTTCTTTCCTGCGTTACAGTTATAGCCTTCTTTGCAGTTTTCCTTCACCCATTCCAGAGCAATTCCATATTCCTCATGGTCATAAATTTCCAGCTCAATGCGCCTTAGAACCTCCGTCATATCCACCCATTCCGTTCGCATACCCAAATATTTCTGAAGAAAATCCACATTGGCAACGGAACCTGCAATACCCATGGATACAGAGCCGATATTCACGTAAGACTGGTTTCTCATGATTCCCACCGCTGTTGCACATTGGGCAAAATCCAGAATCTTTTTTTGCACATCCTCCGGAACCCTTCTGTCCTCTGCGTCCTGCACCTCATGGCTATAAATGGAAAATGCAGGAAGCCCCCTCTGTGCATAGGCAGCCATAACAGCCGCCAGATATACAGCCCCCGGTCGCTCCGTCCCATTAAATCCCCACACTGCCTTTATCGTAGAGGGATTTAAATCCATGGTTTCAGTGCCATAGCACCAGCAGGGCGTAACAGTTAAAGTTCCTACCACGTTCCGGACTGCAAAAAACTCCTCACACATCTGAGCCTCTGCTCCTCCTCCTATGGTAGTGGGAGAAATCACACATTGGACAGGGCTTCCATCCGGATAGTGTAAATTACCTTCTATCAGCTCCTTCGCTGCCTTTGCCATCCCCATGGTCTGTTCCTCCAGGGATTCTCTCACCCCTCCCCATCGTCCGTCAATGGTTGGTCTGATTCCTATTTTGGGATAGTTCATCCTATCTCCTCCTTCTGCTATGGATTTATGATTGATTTACGTCATACTTGGTTATACCGGCAGATTTCCAGGCAAGCAAAACCCCTTCCTCCATGGACTTTATCTCGCCCAGAGCCTTCAGCTGGGTGAGAATGTTCCCCAGGGCAGTGGCTTCAAAGGGGCCTGCGGTCACTGGCAGGGATGTTCTGTCAGCGATCATCTGACAAAGGAGCGGAGATCTTGCGCCTCCCCCAATCACATGGAGAGAACGGCAGGTTTTTCCTGATATCTCCTGAATTGCCCTCACTGTTTCCAAATACTTCTGCACAAGGCTTTCATAGATCACTTTAAAATATCCCAGATCCTCCTTGGGAAGTGGCTGCCCTGTCATCCTTAAATAGGAGTCAATGGCTTCCTTTGGATCTCCATCCTCCTCTCCAAAAACTGCCTCCTCCATATCAATGATACCAACCTCCTCCCTGTCGCTCCTGACATATCCGGCAATTTCATCAAAATCCGGCATAACCCCCAGCCTTTCTCCCATCTGTTTTCTGAATTTCTCCAGAAGGTAAAGACCTGTTATATTTTTAAACAAAAGAGTTTGAGAGTGGTATCCCAGTTCATTGGTGAGGGATTTCTCAAATGCCCCTCTGTTAATCACTGCCTCCTCTGTAAAACCTCCCAGGAGGGACCAGGTGCCACAGCTCAAAAACAGACAGTCCGGATTTCTAAATGCATCTGTCATCATCACTGCGTTTGCCGTATCGTGACCACAGACAGCGATCACCTTTACATCCAGCTCCTTCAATGGCTGGATTCTTCCATCCCTTGTACTCCCCATTACAGCTCCGGCTTTCACTACCTGGGGAAAGAGCTCCTCCTGAATCTCAAACCTGTGAAGCAGTTCTCTGCTAAGTCTTTTCTCTTTTAAATCAAACAGCTGTGTCGTAGACAAAATAGTCTCTTCTGCCGCCATCCTTCCAGTCAGCATGTAGTTAAATAGGTCAGGCATCAGAAGCAGCTTTTTGGCCTTCCCCCACTCTTCCTGATAATGCTCCTTTAATGTGAGAAGCTGAAAAAGAGTATTGATAGGCATCACCTGATTCCCGGTTTTCAGGAATATTTCCTCCGCTCCCATGGCCTCAACAGCCAGCCTGTACCCCTTCCGGTTCTCCGGATCCCGGTAAGAGACCGGATCTGCCACCAGATTCCCATCCTCTCCAACGAGGCCCACATCAACTCCCCATGTGTCAATTCCTACCGAGGCGATCTCTCTGCCCATCAGGCCTATGGTTTCCACCACCTTATTCATCAGTTTTTCCCACTCCCAGCGCATGCGCCCCTCCTTATTTACAATTTCATGGGACATGCGCATCACCTCCTTTGTCACCAGCGAGCCTCCCTCAATATAACCTAAAATCCCTCGAATGGAGGTTGCCCCCATATCAATCGCCAACACTTTTTTCATACCCAGCTCCTTCTGTAACCGCTCATCAAACCCCTCCTTTTTACAGCCGGCATCCTGCCGGATCAATCTATGGATATTCTATTAGCCTCCGACTGATTTTATTAGTATAATTCTCCACTTTCCCCACTACACAAAAAATACACCTGAAAGACAGACAAAAAACTGTCCTTCAGATGTATTCATCCTCTGCTATTGAATGGTTCTATTTCTCCATATTTTTCCACTTGAAGTTTGGAATCACATCCGACCATTTCTGGATGCCAATAATCTGCTTTGCAAACTCTGTGGCCTCCAGCGTATCATTTTTCTTATCAATATCCCTGAATACCTGCCATATCTTCTTGCGCTTCGTGGCCACAATCAAGTTGGGCTTCTTCATATCGCACTCCCAAAGACCAAACTTCAAGCTGGCCTTGGCCTCCGACGGCGCATCCACCTGGCGGCTTAAGGTATAGGCGTCAATGTATGGATTGCTGTCTACAATATAGTAGGAGTAGGCATAAGCAGCCGCCTGAATGTCAGCTACATTCCCCCTGGCAGGACTCTGGGAGGTAAATCCCTGCTCTGTCAGAATAATGTGGCGCACATGGCCTGAAGGCAGCTGCAAAGCTTCCCTTGCAAAATAGTCCGTCAGAACATTCAGGTTGGCAAAATTGATCACAGGAGAATCATCCTCCTGTGTGACAACTCCCATCTTGGCATCGTCCCAAAACTCCGGCTCTGTAAGGGGAGCCGGATATGGATGATAGGCAAGCCCCCACTCCATCTGTCCCTCCCGATTGGCAATGGAGTTAAAATAATCTACAATGTCCTTTCCCTTATAATTGATCTCCGTCTGCCCATCATAAGGCTGCCCCCAGTTGTGGGACAGAGAGAAATACACCCGATCATTGGCGCTGGTGCTCTTGATCGCTGTATAGAACATGCGGAACGCTCTCTGATATGCCCTCACATAAGTAGAAATATCAGCAGGGCCCATGTAATTCCACACCTGACAATTAATCTCATTTCCAATGATCCAGTTGGACACCTTTCCGTAGTTTGGGTTGCTTCCATTGTAATGCTCTGCCAGGAACGCCGCCATTGCTCTTGTCTGTTTAAATCCAGCCTCTGTGGCTGCGTTAAACATATAGTAAAACGCCTCTTTTGTCTTCTCAGTTCCCGGATAGATCAGATTCGGCGTATTGGGATTCCAGTCATTCAGAATAATGACAGTCACCAGCATTCCTTTATTAGAAAGGGCGCTGATGGTGGCGTCATAGGCGTCCACCACCCCTTTATTAAAATGGTACGTCTCCCCATCGTAGGTATACTCAATCCCTGTCCCCCAAATCTGAGAAAAAGCAATGTTGGTGGTTACATGCTTTACCCCCAGATCAAAGGCGTCACTCAGCATATCAATCTCAATATTCAGTCCCTTTTTTGTTAGAGGATCCTTAAACTCAGCTGTATTGGCAGCCACTGCCTCCGGGTTAGTCACGTAGTGACGTGGACTGATTTCTATAAACTTTGTGCCGTCAAACACAGCCAGAATAAAGGAGCTGTAAAGGCGATCCTCCACCGTCCCCCTTCCCAGCGGCACTGTCAAAGTGTGCTCTCTTCCCGCCTCAGACGTTCCAATATAATCCTGGCGCTCTCCGATTCCATCCTCATAGGGCTGAAGCTCAAACACATAGATCTGTCCATCTGTTCCTGTTGTCTCCCCAGTGCTGGAATAACGGATTGCCACATTTCCCTTATCATTGGTAATCATACAGGAATGGATAGTTCCTGTAACCTCAGGTACAAAGTCCTGGGGCTCTGCCTCCTGGGGTTCCTGTGTCTCCTGAACTGCCGCAGTTTCCGGCACCTGTTCTCCCAAAGATTCCACTGAAGTCATAAAGGCCGTACTGCAAAGCATCACTGCCGCCAGTATCAGCGCCTTTCCCTTTTGGACATTCTTTCTTTTCATCTGATTCTTCCTCCCAACTTTCTCCAAAACTGTTACAAGCTACATCATACTCAAATAATCTTACATTTATCATAAACATTTTATTACATGTCTCTTACAATATGAGTTTGGGAATGTCTTGGGGGTTGGGAAATGAAGCTGCCAAAATAAGGCTGCCCTCCGGCAGATCATCCCATCTACCTTCACAGCAGCCTTATCTTATTTCCTTCTATTGATTCCTATCCCTTTTCCTGCATCTGCAGGATCCTGATTCATCCGATCCTTACTGTTTTGTAACAGAAATGACAGTTCCGGTGAACGCCTCTATTTCGTCCAGTTCTCCTGTATATACAACCTTAACTGTATCTCCCTCTTTTACAGAAGACAAGCCCTCTGGCTTTGTACCCTCAAAGGTAAAAGAATAGGCGTTATCTTTGGAATCTGTGATAACAAACATAAAATCCTTAATCTCGCTGATGGTTCCTGTTATGCTGGATTCCTGAGCATCTCCTTTTTCTCCTGTTGTTGCAGCTGCAATCTCCTCCATTGTCTCTTCAGAAGCATCCGCTGTACTGCTCTCCTTTTCAGCCACAGAAGTGCTGACTGCCTGAGTGGAAGCAGATACAGTTCCCCCCTTCTGAGAACAGCCAGTTGCCAAAATCAAGGTAACAAACGTTGCCACAAGTACACTTCTTTTTTTCATTTTATAAATCCTCCTTTTTATAATTTCATATGGTTAGACGTGGAAGTGATGGAAAAAGTTTCATCTTTTTCTAATTTTTTTATCTTCCTAAAAATCAGTCCCTTAATGAGCAGGTTAGAAGGGAATACCACTCTTCCTGTACTTGCTTTTATCAATGGTTTCTGTTAGAGTATGTGTGAATAACAAATGGCTGAGGAGAGGACTTATGATGAAGAACAAACGCATTTTTTCATTTGATTTTATACGGGTTTTTGCCATGATAATGATTGTAGTGTTCCACTACAATGCATTCGCTGTCGACAGTAACATCCAATCCGACTTCATCCTGTTTCTGCGCTATGCCAACGGCACCATGGGTCACATTGGCGTGTCACTCTTCTTTATTCTGTCCGGTGCTTCCCTTATGTACGCTTACGGAGATCGTCTGGAATTAAAGGATTACTTTAAAAAAAGGTTCCTCTCTATTTACCCCCTTTACTGGATCGTTTATCTGGCCTTTTTTACCCACTTTTATCTCATCAACCGTATGCCTATGGTTCACTCCAAAAAAACGTTGCTCCTAAGTGTTCTGGGAATGGATGGCTATCTAAATTATCGAATCCCTAACTACTATCTGGTTGGAGAATGGTTCGTAGGCTCCATTATATGCATCTACCTTATATTCCCCCTGCTGCGCCACCTTGTGCTTAAGAAACCGGTGACCACAGCCATTGTAACGGCTCTCCTCTATATTCCCTACCTCTATTTTTATCCCTTCCGGATGGAAGATCAGAGACTCTTCCTCACCAGGATCCCGGAGGTTCTCTTTGGAATATACTTTGTATGCTATATCTACAAAGCAGCAGGACCTGAAAAATGCTCCCAGGGCTACCTTCCCCTCAGATGGCCCCTGGGGCTTGGAGCATTGGTTTTCTATCTGATCCCCATGTTTGTTCCTCTGAGTCTGCCAATGCCATATATCATTTTATGGGTTGGTATCGGAAGCTTTCTCTTCCTCACCTGGTTCTCCCAGCTCATCCAATGGGGATGGCTGACATTCCTCTGCCGCTCCATGTCTGCCTGCTCCTTCTCTCTGTTCCTGGTTCACCATATTGTAGTGGGAATCTTTATGGGACCCTACCAGGATATGAAACTGTCTTTTTGGGAGAACCATCTGCTGTTCTTCCGGTATTTTCTGTTCATTTCTATCATAGGCTTTATCTTCTACCGCCTGTCAGTGATTGCAAATCGAATACTGGATCTGCTAAGCAGCAACACCTGATTCAGTACCATGGTATACATAAGAAATGGTATACATAAGAAATGGTATACATAAGAATCAGAAGAATGCCATATAAAACCCCATATAGCTCAGCCTCCATCCATTGCAGTCCCAGAATCACACAATCCATAAAGTAAATACTAAAGGAGATATGAATGCCAAACCTTTTCCACTGACTGTCAAGACGGCTGCCAAAACGCAAATTTCCAGTCAAATTTCCACCTCAAATTTCTACAAAAAGCCTCTTCACACAGGCAAATTTTTCCCTTAAATAACAGAAATCCTGCTATCCGGCATCCCAATATCTCATTCATCCCGCCAGACTTTGTGTTTATCGCTAACAACCTTAGAAAAACAGTTGAAAAACAGCCGGATAATTGCTATAATATCACCTGTAACACCATATTAATAAAAATGTAACATTTCGAAGAACTACTTAACAATTTCTTCAATGAAAAAGAGGAGTATACTATGTTCAATACTGCAGAAAAAAAAGCTGAGGCTATCAAGATGAACAAAATTGATACCATTATCGGCGAAGATGCCGTTGTGGAAGGTCTGTTAAAGACCGTAGGCACTTCCAGAATTGACGGCACGCTCAAAGGAGACGGACAGACAGAGGGTCTTCTCATTGTAGGAGAAACCGGTGTCGTGGAAGGAAATGCGGTTGCAGATTCCATGCTAATCGCCGGAACCATTTATGGCAATTTATATGCAAAGGAGCGCCTGGAGATAGCAGATACAGGCAAAGTAATGGGAGACATTGTTACCAAGCTCTTAATTGTCGCAGAAGGAGCTTCCTTTGAAGGTAAAAGCTCAATGGGCGCCGAAGCAGTCAACACCCATATGATCCTCCAGGAGAAAGAAGTGAAGAAGCATGATACGAACAATGATTGCAAAACGGAAATTAGACCAGAATCTTCAGAATTACCTAAAGAAGCCTAAACAGAAAAAATCCCAAAAAAGAGAACAAGAAAAAAGCAAAATTACCGTTATTCTATTGACTCACTCCCATAAAAGACCCCTGCAATTTCAAACATCCAAAGTAAAATTGCAGGTGGGTGCAGCTGTGTGCGCAGTCGTAATTGGATTTTCCTGTTACAATTTTATTTCATCTGCTCACCTCCGTCAGGAAAATGTTGGAAAAAAACAGCTGGAATCAGAGATGCTTCAACTGGAACAGCTCCAGCAGCAGGTTGTGACAGAAAATAACGATTTAAAGCAGTCCTCTGTACAGAAGGATGAACAGCTCCAGGAACTGATGGATATCTCAAATCAAATCCAGCAGGAGCTGATGGAACTCCACGAAAAAGAGCGCACAGTGCGGGAACACCTTGGAATTAAGGGGGAGGAAGAAAATACCCTGGAATCCTCTGTAAGAGACAGTGCCTCCAAGGTGATTCAAACCTCTTCTCTTTCCTTGGGCTCCAGTATCACCCAGAACCCGGATCTGATTAAGGGCCGTCTTCTATCAGTACAGATGGATATCGCTTCTCAGACTGCTGATTACGACCGCTATCTGGAAACCATTTCCTCCAGAGAATTCCAGGCAGAGCAGAAAAGACAGGCAAAAGCAGAGCTTAGAAATCAGGTTGTCGCATATGCAAAGCAATTCCTGGGAGGAAGATACGTTTATGGACAGAATGATCCTCACACTGGTGTAGACTGTTCCGGTTTCTCTCGATACGTTTTGAAACAGAAAGCCGGAGTATATCTCAGCCGCACCTCTGTAGCACAGTCCAATCAGGGAACCACTGTCTCTATTGATGAGGCCAGACCAGGTGATCTTGTATTCTATGGAGACGGAACTACTGTGAATCACGTAGCTATCTATATAGGAAACCGCCAGGTCATCCACGCTTCCAATGAGAAAAACGGAATCATCATATCCCGCTGGAACTACAGAACTCCCATTCGTATAAAAAATGTGATAGGAAATTAATCATTCTTATTTATTCTCTTTACCACTTCTCACAAACAGAGATTTTAAAGTAAAGTCTGTATCATAATCCAAATATACTTAGAATGATATGCCCAGGGCTGGCTTTGGTGTTTGTACGCCTTCCTGTGCATCCAACCGGAGCCATATAATATCTAACGGCATTATAAAAAGAGGGGTCGCAAAATGATTAAATTAGATGGTTGAGCGATACCCTCGCTCTGTATGTACAAACATCCAGAAAGACTCTCCGGAAAAGCAAAGGCGAACTCCGGATATCCCTTAATCACTCTGTTTTTCAGATCGTTCTGATGCTTTTTTACCACATGAGGCTCAAAGGCTGGTTTCCGATTCTGTGATGCCTGAATCTCCATAGAAACCGTACAAGCTCTTAATCTGCTTGCCCTTGTATCCGCTGTGGTAATCATCCTTATCAGAACGCTCCGGTTTTTCATATCCAAGATATTCATCCATTTCGGCCTCCATCCTTTCTTTCATGCCGATTTTATTATATCAGATTCATTAAAATCTGTGCGAAAAAGTGTCTTAATTTACCTCTTTTCATTTTTCATAGTAGAATTTCTCATGTCCTTTTCCTCCCATTCATAAGTTTTGACTATAACACAAAAGGACACTCTCCTAGTTTTCACTTGGAAAATGTCCTTTGATACAAAAGCTTATGAAATTGGATTCACTATCGCACTACCAAAAACGCGTTATCACGGATTATTCGATAATGCTTACAACTCTACCAGAACCTACTGTTCTTCCGCCCTCACGGATAGCGAAACGAAGACCCTGCTCCATAGCTACTGGATGAATCAGCTCTACGGTCATCTCTACGTTATCGCCAGGCATACACATCTCAGTTCCAGCTGGCAGTTCGCAAACACCGGTAACGTCAGTTGTTCTGAAGTAGAACTGAGGACGATAGTTGTTGAAGAAAGGTGTATGACGGCCACCCTCATCCTTGGTCAGAACGTAAACCTGAGCGGTAAACTTCTTGTGGCACTTTACAGAACCTGGCTTAACCAGACACTGTCCTCTTTCGATCTCTGTTCTCTGAACACCACGAAGGAGAGCACCAATGTTATCACCAGCCTGAGCGTCATCAAGGAGCTTACGGAACATCTCAATACCGGTAACAACAACCTTACGAGTCTCCTCGCTGATACCAACGATCTCAACCTCGTCAGATACATGAAGAGTACCACGCTCTACTCTACCAGTTGCAACAGTACCACGGCCTGTGATGGAGAATACATCCTCTACCGGCATCAGGAATGGCTTGTCAGTCTCACGAACCGGATCTGGAACCCACTCGTCAACAGAGCTCATAAGCTCAAGGATCTTGTCACCCCACTGACCCTGAGGATCCTCAAGAGCCTTCAGAGCAGAACCCTGGATGATTGGTGTGTCATCGCCTGGGAACTCATACTCATTCAACAGTTCACGGATCTCCATATCAACTAACTCAAGAAGCTCTGGATCGTCAACCATATCGCACTTGTTCATAAATACTACGATGTAAGGAACGCCTACCTGACGAGAAAGCAGGATGTGCTCTCTTGTCTGAGCCATAACACCATCGGTAGCAGCTACAACCAGAATCGCTCCATCCATCTGAGCAGCACCGGTAATCATGTTCTTAACGTAGTCAGCATGTCCTGGGCAGTCAACGTGTGCATAATGTCTCTTCTCTGTCTCATACTCAACGTGTGCAGTAGAGATGGTGATTCCACGCTCTCTCTCCTCTGGTGCCTTATCGATGTTCTCGAAATCAACGGTCTCACCAGTACCTAATCTCTCATGCAGAGTCTTTGTGATTGCTGCGGTTAAAGTGGTTTTACCATGGTCAACGTGTCCGATGGTACCAATGTTACAATGTGGTTTGTTTCTCTCAAACTTAGCTTTAGCCATTTTATAACGTCCTCCTTAATTTGCGCACTGTATCCAGGCTATTATAGTTAATGTCAGGCTATCAATCATTATATTCTATTTCCCCTTGATTTACAAGCCTTTTATATTAGAATTAAGTCTTATTTTTTGTGCTCAGACAGCACTTTTTCCTGTACATTCTTTGGAACCGGCTCGTACTTCTCAAAGAACATGGAGTAATTTCCACGACCCTGAGTTCTGGAGCGAAGATCCGTAGAATAGCCAAACATTTCTGACAGTGGAACATAGGCCTTAACCATCTTTCCGCCGCCAATGTCATCCATACCCTCAATACGGCCACGACGAGAGTTAATATCACCGATTACATCGCCCATATAATCCTCAGGCATGGTTACTTCCACCTTCATGATTGGCTCAAGGAGAATTGGATTACCCTTGTGCATAGCATCCTTAAATGCCATGGATCCGGCAATGTGGAATGCCATCTCAGAAGAGTCCACCTCATGGTAGGAACCATCGTATACATCTGCGTGCACACCCAATACAGGGAATCCGCCAAGTACACCGGTCTTTGCAGCCTCCTCAATACCGGCTCCAACTGCCGGGATGTATTCCTTCGGAATGGCACCACCCACAACGGAAGAGGTAAACTTGAAGGTTTCTTCTGCATTTGCCTCCATCGGCGTAAAGTGAACTTTACAGTGTCCATACTGACCACGTCCACCAGACTGCTTTGCATATTTGCTGTCCACGTCAACTGCCTTGGTAAATGTCTCCTTGTAAGCAACCTGAGGAGCACCTACGTTGGCTTCCACATTAAACTCACGAAGAAGACGGTCTACAATAATGTCAAGGTGAAGCTCACCCATACCGGAGATAATGGTCTGTCCGGTTTCCTCATCGGTACGGACACGGAAGGTTGGATCCTCCTCAGCCAGCTTAACAAGAGCATCGCCCATCTTATCCTGGCTGGCCTTGGTCTTAGGCTCAATGGCAATGTCGATAACCGGCTCCGGGAATTCCATAGACTCCAGAATAACCGGATTCTTCTCATCACAGATTGTATCGCCAGTGGTTGTCATCTTAAATCCAACTGCTGCTGCGATATCACCAGAATAAACTTTGTCCAGCTCGTTTCTCTTGTTGGCATGCATCTGAAGAATACGGCCAACACGCTCCTTCTTGCCCTTTGTTGCATTCAGTACATAGGAACCGGAGTTCAGAGTACCGGAGTACACACGGAAGAATGCCAGCTTACCAACAAATGGGTCTGTCATAATCTTAAATGCAAGTGCAGAGAATGGCTCTTCGTCAGAAGAATGACGAACCATCTCATTACCTTCCAAATCCACACCCTTGATCGCAGGGATGTCAGTAGGAGCAGGCATGAATTCCAGAACAGCATCCAGAAGCTTCTGCACGCCTCTGTTGCGGTATGCGGAACCACAGCATACAGGAATTGCCGTACACTCGCAGGTAGCCTTTCTCAACGCTGCCTTCAGCTCATCAATGGCAGGCTCCTCGCCTTCCAGATACTTCATCATCAGCTCATCATCCAGCTCGCAGATCTTCTCTACCAGCTCGCTGTGATATAACTCTGCCTCATCCTTCATATCATCCGGAATCTCACAGATATTAATGTCCTCGCCCTTATCATCATTATAGATGTAGGCCTGCATCTCCATCAGGTCAATGATTCCCTGGAAATCATCTTCCTTGCCGATGGGCAGCTGCAAACAAATAGGGTTCTTACCTAATCTTGTCTTAATCTGATCCACTGCACCGTAAAAGTTGGCGCCTAAAATGTCCATCTTGTTGATGAATGCCATACGAGGCACATTGTAGGTGTCCGCCTGACGCCATACATTCTCTGACTGAGGCTCAACACCGCCCTTTGCACAGAAAACGCCTACTGCGCCGTCCAACACACGCAGGGAACGCTCAACTTCTACTGTAAAGTCAACGTGTCCCGGAGTATCAATAATATTGATACGATGTTCCGATGCACCTGGTTTTACCTTTGCATGCTCCTGCAAAGTCCAGTGACAGGTGGTAGCAGCTGAAGTGATGGTAATACCTCTCTCCTGCTCCTGAGCCATCCAGTCCATGGTAGCAGTACCTTCGTGGGTATCTCCAATCTTATAGTTAATACCGGTATAAAACAGAATACGCTCAGTCAATGTAGTCTTACCAGCATCGATGTGAGCCATGATTCCGATATTCCTGGTTCTCTCCAACGGATATTCTCTTCCAGCCAAGGCTTTTTCCTCCTTAAATAATCAAACAGGTTCAGCACATTCCGGCCATTAGAAGCGGAAGTGTGAAAACGCCTTGTTTGCTTCTGCCATCTTGTGCATATCTTCTTTCTTCTTCACAGATGCACCGGTGTTGTTGGCAGCATCCATAATCTCATTCGCCAGTCTGTCCTGCTGGGTCTTCTCGCCTCTCTTACGAGAGTAGAGGGTAAGCCAGCGAAGAGCCAGTGTCTGTCTTCTCTCAGGTCTGACCTCGATAGGCACCTGGTAAGTAGCTCCACCGATACGCTTTGCCTTAACTTCCAGAACAGGCATAATGTTGTTCATTGCTTCTTCAAATACTTCCATAGCGTCCTTGCCGGTAGTCTCTGCAACCCGGCCGAAAGCGCCATATACAATTTTCTGTGCAACACCCTTTTTGCCATCTAACATAATGTTGTTGATCAGCTTGGTAACAACCTTATTGTTATAGATTGGGTCTGCCAGAACGTCTCTTTTCTGAGTATGTCCTTTACGTGGCACGTTACTTCCCTCCTTAATATGGTACAGGGTCAACTGTCCCTGTATGCAATTAGATCGTAGGTACTCGCATTAAGCCCGTCCTTCCTTACAAAAGACTGACTAAGCCAATACGTTCATGCACGGCACTACAATATATAACCCTGCAACCTACAGGCCAATATCATCATTCCGGCACTATCCTAAAATCAAATTATGCGGTTTTACTGATTATTTCTTGTCTTTTGGTCTCTTTGCACCGTATTTGGAACGGGCCTGTCTTCTGTTTGCAACACCTGCTGTATCCAGTGTACCTCTGACGATATGATATCTGGTACCTGGAAGATCCTTTACTCTTCCGCCGCGGATCAGAACAACGCTATGCTCCTGAAGGTTATGACCCTCTCCCGGAATGTAGCTTGTTACTTCGATACCGTTAGACAGACGAACTCTGGCAATCTTTCTGAGAGCTGAGTTAGGCTTCTTAGGGGTAGCAGTTTTAACAGCGGTACAAACTCCACGCTTCTGTGGTGCGGAAGTATCTGTTGCTCTCTTCTGCAATGAGTTATAACCCTTCTGCAGAGCAGGAGCAGTGGACTTCTTAGCACTGGTCTGTCTTCCCTTTCTCACTAACTGGTTAAATGTTGGCATTCCTTTCACCTCCTGTGATATTGTCTGTGGTTGCTGTATGTCAGCTTTATGCACACAAAAACATTACGTGTTTCTGCACGCCATCTTATTATATACAGGTAAAAATGTTCTGTCAAGGAATTTCTTTGTGTTTTCTGCCCTCTCTCCGGTCTCCTCCGGCAATGACCGGAGTGCTCCAAAAAGGAGATGGCACCTCAACCTGCCATCTCCTTTTCCTCTGTCTTTTATTTCTCTATTTTGTTAGAGCACCTTCCTTTTAAGCTTCCTCTTCTTTGATGTCATCCGCTGATGCTACCGTATCCTCGTTGACACAATCAGATTCCTGTGCTTCCAGTGCTTCCTCTCCATCGCTCTCCTGTTCGGAGGTCATGATATCCTCCTCTTCCGGATCCGTCTCCACTTCCCCTTTCAGGTCTGTATCCAGCTTTACATTCCTGTAACGCTTCATACCTGTACCAGCCGGGATAGGCTTACCTATGATAACATTCTCCTTCAATCCGATGAGATGATCCACTTTGCCATTGATCGCTGCCTCAGTCAGCACCTTGGTGGTCTCCTGGAAAGATGCAGCTGAGAGGAAGGAGTCTGTGGCCAGAGATGCCTTGGTGATACCCAGCATAACCTGTCTTCCATCAGCCGGAATCTTACCCTCAGCAATCAGCGCCTCATTCATCTCATTGAAATCAAGGACATCCATGGATACTCCGGGGAGCACATCGCTGTCTCCACTCTCCTCAACCTTAATTTTCTTCAGCATCTGATGCACAATCATCTCAATATGCTTATCATTGATCTCAACACCCTGAAGACGATATACACGCTGCACTTCTTGGATCATATAATCCTGAACAGCACGTACGCCCTTAATTTTAAGAATATCATGAGGGTTCACGCTGCCCTCTGTCAGCTCGTCGCCTGCCTCCAGCACCTGACCATCCATTACCTTGATTCTGGAACCATAGGGAATCAGATACGTCTTAGTATTGCCGGTTTCGTGATCCGTCACTGTAATCTCCCGCTTCTTCTTGGTATCCTTGATGGCTACCACTCCGCCAAATTCAGTGATAATGGCAAGACCCTTTGGCTTACGAGCCTCAAAAAGCTCCTCCACACGAGGAAGACCTTGGGTAATATCCCCACCTGCAACACCGCCTGTGTGGAAGGTACGCATGGTCAGCTGTGTTCCCGGCTCACCAATGGACTGAGCGGCAATAATACCGACAGCCTCTCCCACCTGCACCGGCTGTCCGGTGGCCATGTTAGCTCCGTAACACTTAGCGCATACACCAATGTGGGATTTGCAGCTTAACACAGTACGAATCTTAACGGTCTTGCGATCTGTCTTATTCAGCACTTCCATAACAGCGGCTGCACGCTTTGGTGTGCACATATGGTTGGCCTTAACCACAACCTCACCTGTATCCGGGTCAGTAATCGTCTCCGCAATATACCGTCCTGTGATTCTCTCCTGAAGCTCTTCAATCACTTCATTTCCGTCCGTAAATGCTTTGATCTCCATAAATGGAATATCCTTGCCCTCGCAGCAGTCCACCTCACGAATGATCAAGTCTTGTGAAACATCTACCAGACGCCTTGTAAGATAACCAGAGTCAGCTGTACGGAGAGCTGTATCAGACAGACCCTTACGTGCACCATGGGCAGAAATAAAGTACTCCAGTACATCAAGACCCTCACGGAAATTGGACTTAATAGGAAGCTCAATGGTGTGACCTGTGGTATCTGCCATCAATCCGCGCATACCTGCAAGCTGCTTAATCTGCTTGTCAGAACCACGTGCACCGGAATCAGCCATCATGTAGATGTTATTATACTTATCAAGACCTGAAAGCAGATCATGGGTCAGCTGGTCATCCGTTGTCTTCCATGTCTCAATTACCTCTTTATAACGCTCCTCCTCAGTGATCAAACCTCGGCGGTAATTCTTCGCAATGCGGTCAACGGTAGACTGAGCCTCCTCAATCAGTCTGGGCTTGCTCTCAGGCACAGTCATATCTGAGATAGATACCGTCATGGCGGCTCTGGTGGAATACTTGTAACCAATGGATTTAATATCATCCAGAGTGACTGCTGTCTGGGTTGCCCCATGAACATTGATAACCTTTTCAAGGATCTGCTTTAACTGCTTCTTGGCCACGTGGAAATCCACTTCCAGCTTTAGCTCATTGCCCTCTGTACTCCTGTCCACAAAGCCCAGATCCTGAGGGATAATCTCATTGAAAATAAAACGGCCGATGGTAGAGTCAATCACACCTGTCCGCTCACTTCCATCTGACATAGTCTTGCTGACTCTTACCTTCACACGTGAATGAAGGGTTGCTTCCTGGTTCTCGTAAGCCAAAATCGCCTCATTCACACTCTTAAATACCATCCCCTCTCCCTTGGCTCCGGGACGTTCCTGGGTAAGATAATAAATTCCAAGCACCATATCCTGAGACGGAACAGCCACAGGGCCGCCATCAGAAGGCTTTAAAAGGTTGTTCGGACTCAGAAGAAGGAAACGGCACTCAGCCTGCGCTTCCACAGACAGAGGCAGATGAACTGCCATCTGATCTCCATCAAAGTCTGCGTTAAAGGCAGTACAAACAAGAGGATGGAGCTTGATCGCCTTACCTTCTACCAGGATGGGCTCAAATGCCTGAATTCCCAGTCTGTGAAGGGTAGGAGCGCGGTTTAACATAACTGGATGCTCCTTAATAACATCCTCCAGCACATCCCAAACCTCAGGCTGAAGACGTTCCACCATCTTTTTTGCATTCTTTATATTGTGTGCAGTTCCGTTGGATACCAGCTCCTTCATAACAAAGGGCTTAAACAGCTCGATGGCCATCTCCTTTGGGAGGCCGCACTGATAAATCTTAAGCTCAGGCCCAACTACAATAACGGAACGACCTGAATAGTCCACACGCTTACCCAGCAGGTTCTGGCGGAAACGTCCCTGCTTTCCTTTCAGCATATCAGAAAGAGACTTAAGGGCGCGGTTTCCAGGTCCTGTAACAGGTCTTCCCCTGCGGCCATTATCAATCAGTGCATCCACTGCCTCCTGGAGCATACGCTTTTCATTCCGAACGATGATATCCGGAGCACCCAGCTCCAAAAGTCTTGCCAGCCGGTTGTTGCGATTGATAATTCTTCTGTACAGATCATTTAAGTCGGAGGTTGCAAAACGTCCTCCATCCAGCTGTACCATAGGACGGATATCCGGCGGAATCACCGGAATTACATCCATGATCATCCACTCAGGTCGGTTTCCGGAGTTGAGGAAAGCCTCAACTACTTCCAGACGCTTAATCACTCTTGCCCTCTTCTGTCCGGTGGCATCCACCAACGCCTTTCTCAGATCCTGGGAATCCTTCTCCAAATCCATGGAACGCAGAAGCTCCTGAATGGCTTCTGCACCCATTCCCACACGAAAGCCGCCGGATCCTCCGTACTTCTCCACTTCCTCTCTGTACTCCTTCTCAGATAAAACCTGCTTATACTGCAGGGAGGTTGAGCCTGGATCCAAAACTACATAGGAAGCAAAGTAAAGTACCTTCTCCAGGGTTCTTGGAGAGATATCCAAAATCAGCCCCATACGGCTGGGAATTCCTTTAAAATACCAGATATGGGATACGGGAGCCGCCAGCTGGATATGACCCATGCGCTCTCTGCGGACACTTGCCTTTGTTACCTCCACACCACATCGGTCGCAGATAACACCCTTATAACGGATCTTCTTGTATTTACCACAATGACACTCCCAGTCCTTACTTGGTCCAAAGATCTTCTCACAGAACAGTCCGTCCTTTTCAGGCTTTAAAGTTCTATAGTTGATAGTCTCCGGCTTTTTAACTTCTCCGTGGGACCACTCCAGAATCTTATCAGGAGAAGCCAGACCGATCTTTATGGCATCAAATGTCATTGGATGATAGGTTTCATTCACTTCTGGCATGAGCATCTACTCCCTTCTATTCTTCATCATCACTGTCAACAGAATCATCAATGAACAAGTCCTCATCATCGGCATAATCATCCGAGTCTCCATCGGCTTCCTCATCCACATTCACAAGCTCATTATCCTTGAACTCCTGCTCCTGATAGCCATAATCCGCATAGGATTCATTGTCATTGAACCGGCGATCCCCCTCCAGCATAGCACGAAGCTCTGTGTCGCCGTAATCGATATTCTCATTCATCTCAACTTCGGTGCCGTCATCCCGAAGCACCTGTACGTCCAGTCCCAGAGACTGCATTTCCTTAAGAAGAACCTTGAAGGACTCAGGAACTCCCGGCTCAGGGATATTCTCACCCTTAATAATGGCTTCGTAGGTCTTTACACGCCCCACCACATCATCTGACTTCACAGTCATAATCTCCTGAAGGGTGTAGGAAGCACCATATGCCTCCAAAGCCCAAACCTCCATCTCACCAAATCTCTGTCCTCCAAACTGAGCTTTGCCGCCCAGAGGCTGCTGTGTAACCAGGGAGTATGGTCCTGTAGAGCGGGCATGGATCTTATCATCTACCAGATGATGAAGCTTCAAATAATGCATATGACCGATGGTAACCGCACCGTCAAAGAATTCACCTGTACGTCCATCGCGAAGCCTTACCTTACCGTCACGGCTGATGGGAACTCCCTTCCAGAGAGCTCTGTGTTCCAGGTGGCTTCCCAAATAGTCCAGCACCTCAGGCTTAAGAGTATCCTTGTACTTAGCTGTAAAATCCTCCCAGGACAGATTTACATAGTCATTTGCCACATCCAGGGTATCCTGAATATCATTTTCATTGGCACCGTCAAAAATAGGAGTTGATACATTAAAGCCCAGCGCCTTAGCCGCAAGGCTTAAGTGAATCTCCAGCACCTGTCCGATGTTCATACGGGAAGGCACACCCAGGGGATTTAACACGATATCCAGAGGACGTCCGTTGGGCAAGAAGGGCATATCCTCCACAGGGAGCACACGGGAAACCACACCCTTGTTTCCGTGACGTCCGGCCATCTTATCTCCTACAGAGATCTTACGCTTCTGAGCAATATAGATACGCACCGTCTCATTCACACCAGGGGACAGCTCATCTCCGTTCTCCCTTGTAAATACCTTTGCATCTACGATAATTCCATAAGCTCCGTGAGGCACCTTCAGGGAAGTGTCCCGAACTTCTCTGGCCTTCTCACCAAAGATAGCCCGAAGAAGCCTTTCCTCAGCAGTCAGTTCCGTCTCACCCTTAGGCGTAACCTTGCCCACCAGTATATCTCCTGCGCGAACCTCGGCGCCAATACGGATAATCCCCCTCTCATCCAGATCCTTCAGCGCATCCTCGCCCACACCCGGAACATCACGGGTGATCTCCTCCGGCCCCAGCTTAGTATCACGAGCCTCAGCCTCATACTCTTCGATATGAACGGAGGTGTATACATCCTCCTGAACCAAACGCTCAGAAAGGAGTACTGCATCCTCGTAATTGTATCCCTCCCAGGTCATAAATCCAATCAGAGGGTTCTTACCCAGAGCAATCTCTCCATTGGAAGTGGATGGCCCGTCAGCAATCACTTCCCCAGCCTCCACATGATCGTTCTTATAGACGATAGGCTTCTGATTGTAGCAGTTGCTCTGGTTACTTCTCTTAAACTTGGTCAGATGATAAACATCCTTGTTGCCATCTGAATCCCTTTTAATAATAATCTCATTGGAGGCAGATCGCAAAACCACGCCTGAATTTTGAGCTACCACGCAAACACCGGAGTCCACCGCAGCCTTGGCCTCAATTCCCGTTCCCACCGCAGGAGCTTCTGTCGTCAGAAGAGGCACTGCCTGACGCTGCATGTTGGATCCCATAAGGGCGCGGTTTGCATCATCATTCTCAAGGAATGGGATCATAGCCGTAGCCACAGAAAATACCATCTTAGGAGATACATCCATCAGGTCAATGGTTTTCTTCAGGAACTCGGAGGTTTCTGTGCGGAAACGTCCGGATACATTATTGTGTACAAAATGCCCTTCCTCATCCAGCGCCTCATTCGCCTGGGCAACCACGAAGTTATCTTCTTCATCTGCAGTGAGATACACAACCTCATCTGTCACCCTTGGATTCTCCGGATCCGTGGTTTTATCTACCACCCGGTAGGGAGCTTCGATAAAACCATACTGATTCACTCTTGCATAGGTTGCCAGAGAGTTGATCAAGCCAATGTTAGGACCTTCCGGGGTTTCAATGGGACACATACGGCCGTAATGGGTATAATGTACATCCCGCACCTCAAATCCGGCGCGATCCCTTGACAGACCGCCCGGCCCCAAGGCTGAAAGACGGCGCTTGTGAGTCAACTCAGCCAAAGGGTTATTCTGATCCATAAACTGAGACAGCTGAGAGCTTCCAAAGAACTCCTTCACCGCCGCTGTTACAGGCTTAATATTAATGAGGGACTGAGGCGTAATTCCTTCCATATCCTGAGTCGTCATACGCTCCCTCACCACACGCTCCATACGGGACAAACCAATTCGATACTGGTTCTGCAACAACTCGCCTACAGCACGAATACGGCGATTCCCTAAATGGTCAATATCGTCAGAAGCTCCCACCTCCTGTTCCAAATGCATATTATAGTTAATGGAAGCAATAATATCCTCCTTTGTAATATGCTTTGGAATCAGATCATGAATATTCCTGCGAATACTCTCTTTAAGAGCTTCCTCATCCGACCCGGCTTCTTCCAGAATAGAAGCCAGCACAGGATAGTATACTAACTCTGTAACTCCCACCTCTCCCGGATCAAAGGAAACATAAGATCCCAGTTCCACCATCATGTTAGAGAGAACCTTCTGTTTTCTCTCAGGCCCATCCACCCACACAAAAGGAACTGCACTGTTCTGAATCTTCATGGCGGTTTCCTTGTTCAGCCTGGTTCCTGCCTCTGCCAGAATCTCGCCTGTGGAGGTATCCACTACATCTTCTGACAGAATCTGCCCATGTAAACGGTATTTAAAAGAAAGCTTTTTATTAAATTTATAGCGGCCAACCTTTGCCAGATCATATCTTCTGGGGTCGAAAAACATGCTGTTGAGCAGACTTTCCGCACTGTCAACAGACAAAGGTTCACCAGGACGAATCTTCTTATATAACTCCAATAAGCCATCCTGGTAATTATCGGACGTGTCCTTACCAAAGCTGGCTAATAATTTAGGCTCCTCGCCAAAAAGCTCCAGAATTTCTGCATTGGTTCCAAAGCCCAGGGCACGAACCAGAACAGTCACAGGAACCTTGCGGGTTCTGTCCACCCGCACATAAAATACGTCATTGGAATCTGTCTCATACTCCAGCCAGGCACCACGATTTGGGATGACAGTACAGGTATACAGCTCCTTGCCCACCTTGTCATGACCAATGCCGTAGTAGATACCAGGGGAACGTACCAGCTGGCTGACAATAACACGCTCGGCACCGTTAATTACAAAAGAACCGGTATCTGTCATCAAGGGCAGGTCGCCCATGAATATCTCGTGTTCATTCATCTCGTCTTTATCTTTATTGTACAGCCTTACCTTTACCTTTAGTGGTGCGGCGTAAGTTGCATCCCGCTCTTTACACTCCTCGATGGTATACTTGATATCATCCCTGCAAAGTGTAAAGTCAACGAATTCCAGACTTAAATGTCCTGCAAAATCTGCGATTGGAGAGATATCATCAAATGCTTCCTTCAGTCCTTCATCCAAGAACCACTGGTAGGAGTCCTTTTGAATCTCAATCAGGTTTGGCATCTCAAGAACCTCTTTCTGTCTTGAGTAGCTCATTCTTACGCTTTTCCCGGCCGGTACCGGACGTATTCTGCTTTTCTCCATTGACGTTTCACCCCTGTTTTCTAATTTGGTCCGCAATGTAACAACCCCCCTGGCCAATCCCAGAAAAGCTGAAACACCACTGTTGTTCTCTGTAATTGAGGGCAATAGGGTGCAAAAAGCCCACCTTGCCACAATAGTGCACACTCCATAATAACACGGCCATGTCAAGGTGTCAAGCATCTTTTGCTTGCATTTTCCTCCTGTAAATGCTATACTGTGATAGAATGTCTCCTGAGGTCGTTGATGCTTTAGCAGGTGTGCCGGCAAGGAGAAACAGAGAAATAAAATAATTACAGGTTGGAGGTATACCTATATGCTACAAACCCGTCTTTGGGAGTTAGCACTATAATCTTTAAGAGCAATCTCTATTTCTCA